>Ga0272441_10004440_pt1 | contig 25397 bp, 26 predicted proteins | sample SSMProp6N_FD_193582 | JGI IMG/M metagenome (GOLD analysis project Ga0272441, IMG submission 193582) | Marine sediment archaeal communities from Little Sippewissett salt marsh, Falmouth, MA, United States - SSM-Prop-6N | ecosystem: Environmental > Aquatic > Marine > Wetlands > Sediment ...
TTTCTAGTTATCCTACAATAAATAATACAGATTTATTAAAATATCACTTAGGTTTAATATATAATTTGTCTCCATCAGATATAACCGAGATATCTAAGATTGAATTAGAATATGTATAAAAAGTTTTATATATATGTCCTATTTTTATTGTCTTATGAAAATAATGATATGTGCAAGCAAACACATGTATAATTTAATTCCTTCTATAAAAGAAAAGCTAGAATCACAAGGCCATAGTATTGTATTACCCAATTGTTTTGATGATCCTATGCTTGAAGAAAGGATTAAAAAAGATAGTCCTGATTCTCATTCTCAATTCAAACAGAGAATGTTAAAAGAACAAGAAGTAAAGATAAGGAATGTTGATGCTGTTCTTGTAATGAATTTTGAAAAACATGGTCAAGCTAATTATATTGGTGGTGCAACCTTTCTTGAAATATTCAAAGCTTTTGAGTTTGGAAAAAAGATATTTCTTATGAATGATGTTCCTAATAATATTTTTGAAGATGAATTAAAGGGCATGGACCCTATTGTAATCGAACAAGATCTTTCTAAGATTGTATGATTAAATATCTATTTTACACTCTATAAGTTTATAGTAATTTATTTAAATTAAGCTATATTTTTATCAATAAACAAAGGGGTTAGAATGATAAACAAAGATTTAAGAATAATTGTTGTAACAGGCGGAGTTCTATCTGGATTAGGTAAAGGCATAGCAGCGGCTTCAATAGGTAGACTATTAAAAGACACTTTTAAGAAAATTGTAACTGTAAAATGTGATGGCTATCTTAATGTTGATCCTGGCACGATGAACCCAATTGAACATGGTGAAGTATTTGTTCTTGATGATGGCGGAGAGGTTGATATGGACTTTGGTCATTATGAAAGATTTCTTAATATAAATACAAAATTCAACTGGAATTTGACTTCTGGTAAAATGTTTATGAAGTTGATCGAAAGAGAACGAAAAGGCGATTTTCTAGGAAAAACAATCCAGATATTTCCACATATGCCTATGCAAGTTATTGCAGAACTCAACACAATAATAAAAAAAGAAGAACCTGACCTATTAATGATTGAAATAGGTGGAACAATAGGAGATATTGAAAATGCATGGTTTATCGAAGCTGTTAGAAGGCTAAAAAAACAATACACTGAACAGATGAGTTTTGTGCATCTTACATACATAACATATCTTGATAATGTTGGTGAATTTAAAACAAAACCTGCACAACAAGACATTGCAAGACTAAGAAGATATTACATCAATCCTGATATTGTAATTGCAAGAAGCAAATCATTATTACCCGAACGTATAAAAGACAAGCTTGCAACCGCAGTTGATCTTGATAGAGAGAAAATAATTTCTGCAAAAGATGTTTCATTAATATATGATGTTCCTATGATGTTCTATGATCAAAATATAACAAATATACTTTCAAGAACACTAAATAAACAAATTGAAGTTGATATGTCTCGATGGAATGACTTATTGACAAGAGCAAGAAATCCTGAACACACTTTAAATATTCTTATTGCAGGTAAATATACATACTTAAAAGATTCTTATGCCTCTGTTATCGAAGCATTATTCCATGCTGCAACACATCTTAATGCAAGATTAAATCTAAAATGGCTAGAAACATCTGATATAGAAGACGAACAGATAAATATTAATGAACTCATGAAAGATATTGATGCTGTTGTTGTTCCAGGTGGTTTTGGTAAACGAGGTGTTGAAGGCAAGATTGAGGTAATAAAATATTCTCGAGAACATAAGATACCTTATCTTGGATTATGTTATGGATTACAACTTGCTGTTGTTGAATACGCAAGAAACGTATGTAATCTTTTAGGTGCATCAAGTACAGAATTTGAACTGAATACAGAACATAATGTTGTTGATCTATTAGATGAACAACGTAATGTAACTAAACTGGGTGCAACAATGAGACTAGGATCATATGGTGCTGTTATGAATCAAAGTTCAATGATAGCATCATATTACTATAGACTCGGTCTATTATGTGATCAGGATGATAAAAAACTCGCATTTGAAAGACATAGGCATAGATATGAAGTGAATCCAGAATATCATAAGATAATGAGCGAACATGGACTTGTCTTTTCAGGCTTATCTGAAGACGGACTATTAGCTGAATTTATAGAACTATCCAAAGATATACATCCCTATTTTGTTGCAACACAGAGTCATCCTGAACTTAAATCAAGGTTTGAAAAACCGGCCCCATTATTTTATGGACTTATTGAGAACGCCTTGAAACAAAAGAGGTTATGAAAATGCCCGATGAATTATCTGATTTATGTGATAGAAACACCAAATTTGATGCAAGACTATTACGTTCATGGACTAGTGAAACTATTTTCTCAGGTCCTGCACTTGAAATCTGTGGTGAAGCAGTACTTAAGAATAAAGGTTTAAGTAGTGCAAAAGTTAATATCTTGAATAAGACAAATAATTTTTTTGCTCAAGATCCAACTAGACCATATATTGAAGCTTCAATAGCTAATCATCAAGCAATAAATCTTGTTGCTTGTGAAGCAAGTTTTTTGTTTAGGTATATGAGAGATGATGAAAGTTTCAGAGAATATTATAGTCAAATAAGTTCAATAGTAAAAAGATTAGAGAAGATAAGAAAATTAGATCCTTCAGAACAATCTGAGCCTCTAATTAAACTAACTCCTGATGAAGTTGCTTCAGACAACTATAGGATAGAACACATTGAGCCAGTTATAGCTCCTGAAATAGCTATTTTAAGACAATACTTGTAGAAAGATTTATTAATAGAAAGCTTATTCATATAATATATTATTTTCAAAACAAGGGTGATATAAAATGTTGAGACTAAAAAAACTATCTGAAAGTTATGATATGAAAGTATTCACTGATAGCGGTGATTATTTTGGTGATATTGAAGAGGCAATCCTTTCTAGTAACAAAGTATCCGCTTGGAAAGTCAAGGCTTCAAGAACTTCACTTATAGGTAAAGTATTAGGCGGTGCAAAAGGTGTTATTGTTCCTCATAATCTGGTTAAAGCAATTGGTGCTATAATGATTGTGAGTAATGCTGCTGTTCCTAATTCATCAATACCTGAAGAAATTCAAGAATAAATTTTTATTTTTTTTAATCTCTTTTTCTAGAATAAATACAACCACAATAATCTTGTCTATACATATCTTTACTTTTCTCTATAGAATGATTATAACCATCTTGCTTCTTGAAATCATACTCTAGATATTCTATTATATCAGGATCAAATATTTTTCGTGCTATACTAAATATAGTTTTTGAATCTTTGTAAGGACTTATTGTCAAGGTTGATGTAACCTTATTAAAATTATTAAGATAAGCATATTTTAACAACAATAAAAACCTATATTCAAAGCACAGATCACATCTTTTTTCATGCTCTTTACAATTTTCATAACCTTTGATAAAATCAAACCATCTTTTATCATTATATTCATCTTCTATAATTTCCAAATTATATTTGTCTGCTAGTTTGAGTTGTTCTGTTTTTCGTCTTTCGTATTCTTCTATAGGATGAACATTATGATTTGATAAAAATAGTGTGATCTTTTGATTGTCTTTTAGCAAAACATCAATTGAATGTGTTGAACAAGGTGCACAGCACACATCTAGCAACAGCTTATTTTCAGGAACAAAGTCGTGCTCAATGTTCATTTGCTTTAAATAATATTTTGTTTTATTTAGATGGGTTATAGTCATACCTTTTTCAGTTTCATAGAACGTTGTGTTGAACTCTTTTACTTTGTCAATGAAATCAAGCATCTTTTCTTTATGGGAAATTGTATTATCAGCAATAACATAAGAATCTGCATTCATTAGATCGAAACACAATTCAAAATATTGTTTGTATTGTCTATGCATGCCATCTATGAATAAGAGATCAATGTTATTGATTTCTTTTTGATTTTCCTGCAGTTCTAGATTATCATTAAGGTACTTTGTTGCATCAGCAGTTATAATATGCAATTTAATACCTTTGAACTTTTGATTGATTTGAACAATATCATCCTTTTCAATAGTATAAAAATTGCCTTTTATATTAAGTTCACTCATCTTTTGCATGATTTTAATAGCTGAGTAGCCATGACCTGTACCAATCTCTAAAAAATTGATTGTTTTATGCTTATATTTTTCTAGTAAATCATATATTAACTTCAAATTATCATCATTAATATACCATTGTTGTTTTTCCATAATATATTTCTTTTAATAATAATTTTTAAAACTTGTCATTCTAATATATTCTATATATTCAGCACAACAATATTTTTAAACTAACATATAGATTCTTTAAAAACATGTTAAACACTCAAGACGAAAACAGCACTGTGCAGACCAGAGACGATCTAAGGACTATAATCAATGATTATTACCTAGAGAATAAAGTACATGATGAATTACTTTTCTCAGAACAATTTGATCAGTTTGTCTCTCTTGACGCTATGGTTGAACTTTTGTTTGATGCCAGATTCGAGTTATTTAAGCAATGTCCTAAGCTAAAAGAAACGCAAGAATATAGAGATCTATGGACTCCTCATAATACTGATAAAGATATAGAGATGCAGATAGAACTTAATGATGATCAACAAAAGTATTACATTCAGAAACTAGAACAATATATCGATGATAATGCAAAAAATAGATCTAGGATGAACATAGATTATATACGTGAAGACAACAAAGTAATAAGTTTTATCCCTAGTAAAATTTTTGATCCTGGAGAAATTGCACAACTAAAAAAAGTACTAGAACAAAAAGTCGAAGATATCCTAAAGTATGAAGATTTCAATTCTGATGATTTTTTGCCAGATAAAGAAAAACTAGAGAAAGAAAAACAAGCAAAGAGATTCAAAGGTTTTGTTAAGAAAAGATTTTCAAGACACGACCTAGAAAAAGATTATGGTTTTGATCAAGCTGAACGTACACGTGCTGAAGATGCAGGTCTTGTAGAAAGATTTCCACAATCAGTCTTATTACACAAAAGACTTTATGAAATACTCCAAGGGAAAAACTATATCCCACTATATAGTTTTGTAAAAAGTCTAGGTTTTGGTACTGATACTTCTGAAAGAAGTAGAAGTTTACTTGCTCAGATGATTATGAATTATGAAAATTTAGAGAACGGAATCATCGATATAGGCAGGACTGAACCTTATTTTATAATACATAAAAATTATGAAGACGAATTCATCAGCGAGTTGCATAAATATCAATTTGTAGACGAGGAAGATAATTGGAGTAGTTATACTCAACTTGCTGACTTCAAAACAATAAGTCAATTTAAGATATCACATAATCTTGCTAGTGATCTTGACATTGTCTCTATGATACCTAAATCTAGAACAATGAAATTTGGAAATAGAAAATTTAAGTTGTACTCAAATCTAAATGAACAAAATCAACCAAAATATCATGATGCTCAGTTAGTCAAATTAATTCTTAGTAAACTTGGTGCTAAAGCCCCGCGTAACTTGAGAATATATGAACTTGATGATAAAGAATTTATCTAGAATCAACAACAAACTATATAAATAAAACTATATTTTATTATTTCTATTAATGATTAACGAGGTGAAGATCAATGAATTTTTCAAAAGCATTAAACAAGCCTTTTACTGATATGAAAAAGCTGGTCATAGGTATCTTATTAAGTATGTTTCCTATAATCAGGTGGTTTGCAAAAGGTTATATTTTAGAATGTTCTGATGTAAAAAATAAAAAATCCTCTAACAAAATGCCAGAGTGGAAGAATATCTTTGATTATTTTGTTAAAGGATTTATGGCGACACTTATTTCAATAATATATATGATTCCTGTTATATTAGTTTCTTTATTCACTGCACTAGGATTTATACTATATTTGGTTAATGTATATGTTGGTCATATAATTCCAAGAGGCATGTTAGAGCAAGTTTTTCTAGGCAATGTGCCTGCAGAACAACTAGCACTAATAATTCAACAGAATTGGACACCAATAATTCCTGCACTTGTTAATTTCACACCAGTTGCAATATTCATCGGATTTTTAGCGATACTAGCATACTATCTTATTCCAATTGCAACACTAAACTATATTAAGACAGGCAAACTAGAAAATGCATTTAAGCTAAGAAATATAGGTAAAAAGGCATTTACAAGCGATTATTTCACAGTATGGATAATTACAGTAATTGTTACAATCATCCTGACAATGCTATTAGCATGGATACCTGTATTTGGTTTTGGCGCATCTTTTTTCATAGCAGGTGTGTTTAGCTATACGCTTTTTGGTGAAGTTTATAAAAGAGTTTAAATTTCTTTTTTTTTAATTGTTTAAATAAATATGAAATACTTTTTAAACTCAAGAAATATCTAATTTCTTGCTGTTTTAGCGGGGTGAACACAATGTATGAAGAAGAAAAAATGCCAGAAGAAAAAAGATCACAAGAAGGTTTTGAACATAGTGACGATGATTTTGTTGAAAATGAAGAATTAGATGTTCAGGAAACTGCAGAATATGCTGATGATAAAGTCGATGCTTTGATTAATCTTTTAGTCAAGAAAGGCATTATCACAGAAACTGAATTTGATGCAGAATATGATGATCTTTATGAGTCTGAAGACGAAGAACAAACTAAATTAGAATAATTTTTTTTATTTTTTCATCATAGAAATCTTTATAAATAAGTCGAATTTTCGTTGTAATATTCTTAATTATAAGAATACCGATGAAGACAAGAGTCTGAGGCGTTTATGCTTTATTTCTCAGACAAAAACCTTATGGAGGGAATAAATATGGCAGAAGGTAATGAAGAACAAGTATTACAGATGATCGAAAAATCAAGATCAGGCGGTAAGCTAAAGAAAGGTGCAAACGAAGTAACAAAAGCACTTGAAAGAGGCACAGCAAAGGTTGTTATCATAGCAAAAGACTTATCACAACCCGAAATTATTGCACACATGCCTATTTTAGCAAAAGAAAAAGGAATTATGTATTTTGAAGTTGCATCTAAGCAAGAACTTGGTGCTGCGGCAGGGTTACCTGTTGGAACAAGCGCAGTTGCAATCACAGAACTAGGCGAAGCAAAAGACATATTTAATCAATTATCATCAGAATAAAGGTGTTAAACATGGCTGAAGATATATTTTCAAAAGGATTTAGAGCACGTGTTGAAGAAGTTATTGGAAGAACTGGAACACGAGGCGATGTAATACAAGTAAGATGTTTGATACTTGACGGACGTGATCAAAACAAGATTATAAGACGATTAGTAAGAGGTCCAATCAAAGTAGGAGATGTCTTGATGTTAAGAGAAACTGAAATTGATGCAATGCCTTTGAAGAGAAAAGGCAGAGGCAGATGAATAGGTGAGTTATAATGGTACAATGCACTTTTTGCGGTAAAGAAATTAAAAAAGGTACAGGCAAGATGTTTGTCAAGAAGACAGGCAAAGTTATGTACTTTTGCACAAGCAAATGTGAAAAGAACTCAACAAATCTAGGTCGAAAAGCAGCAAAGCTAAAATGGACTGAAGAGTTCAGAAAACACGTTAAATCAAAAAAGAAAAAATAAGGTGAAAATGTATGGACTTAGAAAGAACATTTGTTGCAATCAAACCAGACGGTGTTAAAAGATCACTTGTTGGTAAGATAATATCAAGATTTGAAGATGTTGGACTTAAAGTTGTCGCTATGAAGATGCTTCATGTTGATACAGAGCTAGCAAAACAACATTATTATGATGTTGGTGAAAGACATGGCGATAAAGTTCTGGATAATCTTGTGCAATACATAACTGAAGGGCCAGTTATAGCTTTTGTTTTAGAAGGTGTTGGTGTTATACCAATCGTAAGAAAACTTGTTGGTTCAACATATCCTGATGAAGCAATACCCGGAACTATCAGAGGAGATTTTTCACACATATCTAAAGCATATGCAAATGCGAAAAATTTCAAGGTCGCTAATCTTATACATGCATCAGCAAATCAAGAAGATGCAGATCGTGAAATCAAGTTATGGTTCAAACCAGAGGAAATGCACGATCATAGGATAGCTGCTGAAGAGATATTATTCAATAGATAAAATCAAAATAAATATTCAATAGATTAATCGGAGGGGATTACTAATGGCAAAAATGGTTGATAGGGTTTTAGAACTATCAGATAAACCTAAACAGATCAGAAATATTGCTATATGTGCACATATTGATCATGGTAAAACAACTTTCTCAGACAACTTACTAGCAGGCGCTGGTATGATTTCAGAACAAGTAGCAGGCAAAGCATGCGTTCTAGATTTTCATGCTGATGAAGCGGAAAGAGGAATCACAATTGACTCAGCATCAGTATCAATGGTACATATGGTTGATGGTGAAGAGATTCTTATTAACTTAATCGATACACCGGGACACGTTGACTTTGGTGGTGATGTAACAAGAGCAATGAGAGCGGTTGATGGTGCAATTGTACTATGCTGTGCTTCTGAAGGCATCATGCCTCAGACTGAAACAGTACTTAGACAAGCACTAAGAGAAAGAGTAAAACCAGTTCTATTCATCAATAAAGTTGATAGACTAATTAAAGAATTACAACTTACACCTGAAGCAATGCAAGAAAGATTCATCAAGATAATTGGTGAAGTGAATAAATTAATAAAGAGTATTGCTGAAGAAGAGTTTGGTGATAAATGGAAGACAAATGTACAAGAAGGTAGTGTAGCATTTGGTTCAGCATTCCATAATTGGGCACTAAGTATTCCTTATATGCAAAAAACAGGAATAAAATTTGCAGATATTATTGATGCATATAATCAACCTGATGCAGAATCATATAAAGCATTAGCAAAGAAAGCTCCATTACACGAAGTTGTTCTTAACATGGTAGGTAGACATCTACCAAATCCAGTTGAAGCACAAGCATACAGAATCCCAAAGATATGGAGAGGAGATATGGAAAGTGAAGACGGAAAAAGTTTACTTTCGTGCAATCCTAAAGGTCCTTTGTTCTTTGTAACAACAAAGATTGTTGTCGATCCTCAAGCAGGCGAAATATCTGCAGGCAGGTTATTTTCAGGAACTATGAAAAAAGGTACTGATGTATACATGAACAGAGGTAAGATGAAGACAAAGATACAGCAAGTATTTGTATACAATGGTGCAAAAAGAGAGATTGTTGATAATGTTCCAGCAGGTAACATCATAGGTGTTGCAGGATTGAAAACATCACCTGGTGAAACAGTTACATTAAAAGAATCAACACCATTTGAAGCAATATCGCATATCTTTGATCCTGTTATTACAAAAGCGATTGAAGCTAAGAAACCTTCAGACTTACCAAAACTTATTGAAGTTCTAAGACAAGTAACAAAAGAAGATCCAACAGTAAAGATAGAAATTAATGAAGAAACAGGCGAACACCTGATGCATGGTATGGGCGAATTACATCTTGAAGTAATTGAAAACAGAATCAAAACAGAAAAGGGTGTTGATGTTACAACAAGTCCACCAATCGTAGTATATAGAGAAGCAGTAACAAAACAATCTCCAGAAATAGAAGGAAAATCACCAAACAAACACAATAAATTATATTTTGTTGTTGAACCATTGGCTGAAGAATATAAAGAAGCAATAAAGAAAGGTGAATTGCCTGCAGGCAGAATCAAAAAAGCAGATCCTTCAATCTATCAAGTACTAGAAAGGTGCGGTATGGACAGCAAACTATCAAAGAAAGTTAAAGACATCTATAATGGTAATATGTTTGTTGATGCTACAAAAGGTATTATCCATATCGGCGAAATCATGGAACTTGTTTTAGATATGTTTGAAGATGTTATGAAGGAATCTCCTGTAGCAAGAGAGCCAGGCATAAACATGATGGTTAAGCTAATGGATGCTAAGTTACACGAAGATACAATCCACAGAGGACCTGCACAGATATATCCAGCAGTAAGAGAAGGTCTAAGAGAAGCAATAATGCAAGCAAAACCAACTCTTTATGAGCCTTTGCAAGTAATGAGAATCGAAGCACCAGTCGAATACATGGGCGAAGTATCAAAGCTTGTAAGCAATAAAAGAGGACAATTGCTTGATATGCAACAAGAAACTGCTGTTGTTGTTGTTACAGCTAAACTGCCTGTTGGCGAGATGATTGGTTGGTCATCTGAACTTAGGAGTGCAACAGGTGGCAGAGGTTCGAGTTCATTAGTTGATCAGATGTTTGAGAAGATGCCTGATGAACTACAGGGTAAGATAATTCAACAGATCAGAAGTAGAAAAGGCCTAAGTGCAAATCAATAGAAATAGATATTGCATAATTTACCCTAATATATATAATATACTAACTAAATAAAATAGTAACCTTTATAAATAGTCTGAATTTTCAATGGACTATTATAATCACAAATAAACTAAAATACGGAGGAATTAAACAATGGCTAAAGAAAAACCACATGTTAACATTGTTTTCGTAGGTCACGTAGATCACGGAAAATCCACTACAGTTGGTAGATTACTATTTGATTCAGGAAATGTTGATGAACAAGCAATGAGAAAGCTAAAGGATAAAGCTACAGAGCTAGGTAAAGCAGGCTTTGAATTTGCATTTGTCATGGACAACCTAAAAGAAGAGCAAGAAAGAGGCGTAACAATTGATATTTCTCACAAGAAATTCAACACATCAAAATATGAATACACAATTATTGATGCACCAGGCCACAGTGATTTCATTAAAAACATGATCACAGGCGCTTCTCAAGCAGATGTTGGTGTTCTTGTTGTTGCAGCAAATGATGGTGTAATGGCACAAACAAGAGAACATATTATCTTAAGCAAGACATTTGGTGTTGGTCAACTTATGGTTGCTGTTAATAAGATGGATATCAAAGGTGTTGAATATAGTGAAGCTAGATTCAATGAAGTTAAAGAACAAGTTGGTGCTGTACTAAAAACAGTAGGTTACAAACTAGATGAAATCAAATTCATCCCTGTAGCATCATTGAAAGGCGATAATGTTGCTAAAAAATCAGAAAACATGCCGTGGTATACAGGTGAAACATTGTTAGAAGCAATGGATAACATTAAACCTATGGAAAAACCAACTAATTTACCATTGAGAATGCCAATCGAAGATACTTACACAATAACTGGTGTAGGTACTGTTCCAGTAGGAAGAGTTGAGACTGGTCTATTAAAGGTAGGCGACAAAGTTGTTGCAGTACCTGGTAGAGAAGGTAAAGGTGTTCCTGGTGAAATCAAAACAATCGAGATGCATCATGAACAATTACCAACAGCAGAACCTGGTGACAATGTAGGTTTATCCGTAAGAGGTTTTGGTAAAAAAGATGTTGCAAAAGGCGATGTAATTGGTCATGCAGATAACTGGCCAACAGTTGTTGAAGAATTCACAGCACAGATTGTTGTTATGAATCATCCAAGTGTTATGACTGTAGGATACACACCAGTATTCCACATCCACACTGATCAAGTAGCATGCCAAATTATAGCAATTGAAAAGAAACTGAATCCCGCAACTGGTGAAACTCTAGAAGAAAATCCAGATTTCATCAAGAATGGAGATGTTGCTATTGTAAAGATTAAGCCAACAAAACCAATGGTTATTGAAAAGCTTAAAGAAATTCCACAACTAGCAAGATTCGCTATCCGAGACAGTAATAAAACTGTAGCTGCTGGTATGTGTATGGATTTAGTTGCTAAGAAAATCCAATAAATTTTTTAATTTATTATTATTAAGTTTAATTTAATTGAGCGGTGTATTAACTATGCAAAAAGCAAGAATAAAAATAGCAAGCGCAGATATAAACAAAGTGAACAAAGTATGCAGCGATATTAAAGATATCTCTGATAAGACAGGCATAGTTATGCGTGGCCCAATACCTTTACCTACAAAGAAGCTAAAAATATCAACAAGAAAAAATGTTACAGGCAGAGGCAAAGCTTCATTTGATAATTTTGAGATGAGAATCCATAAGAGGATGATTGATCTGGGACTAGATGAAAGAGCACTAAGATTAGTAATGAGAATCCCTATACCTGATGGATTAAATATCGAAATCGAGATGGTTGATGTATAAATAAAATGTCTGTTCGTTCAAAACTAAAAGAATACAAAAGAGTATTTAACATAACAAAAAAGCCAACATTTGAGGAGCTTAAGAATATAGTTAAGATAACTGGTTTAGGCATCTTAGCAGTAGGATTGATTGGCTTTGTTATCTTTATGATCATGTTCTATCTCAAAGCTAAACTAGGAATAACCGAGTTTGTATAAAAATGACTGAAGACGAAAATCAAAATCCAAAAATCTTTGTATTAAGAACAATAACAAACAAAGAAGAATCTGTAATGGACCACATGAGTGATGTCATAAAAAGAAAAAAGCTAAATGTATATTCTGTAATTCATCCTCATGGTATGCGAGGCTATATTTATGTTGAAGCTGCAACATACGAAGAGGCTTATGAAGCTTCTTATGGCGTACCAAATGCTAAAGGTTTGCTTAGAGGTACTGTTGAATATGAAGATATCAGCAATATGGTTGAGGAAGCTAAGCAAGAGATTACTATCAAGAAGAAAGATATTGTCGAGATCATTAATGGCCCTTTCAAGCGAGAAAATGCACGTGTTATTAGAATAGATAATGCAAAGAATGAAGTAATTGTTGAATTGCTTGAAAGTGCAACTGGTATTCCTATTACTTTACCTATTGATGCTGTTAAAGTTATTAGAAGAGACGACGAAGAATAATTATTTCTTAGTAAAATGGTAAATTATTTGTTATTACAGGATTATGCAGAAGAAAATCTAAAGCTTGCTAGCTATGATATGACAGATATTGTTTCTAAAATAAAAGCGCTAAAAGAAGGTTATGACCATCTCAATAATTTTAGTTTTAAAGAGAGACAAGATCTTGCAGAATCAGTTGGTAATCTTATGGTAAGATGTTTAGAACTAGGAGCTATGTTAAGATGGGATCCTGATAAAACATTCAATCCTACTGAGACTAGAAATATAATTGAATGCTATCAAAAGATGGGGCATGAAATACAACGATTTAGCGACTTATATTCTGAACAAAGTGATAACCCTCAGTTGAGAGACTCTTTAGGTAATCTCATGGGTTATTGTAATGGTATGATGGAAGGTCTTGAAGTTAGTGAATATCAAACCTTAACTTCAATATTAGTAAGCAATGAAAATCAATTACGAGAACAAAATCCTTATTGAATTTTACTAAATCTAATAATCATTTCTTTTCCTTTGACTTTGAAATTAGCAACAACATCATATTTCAAAACAGGTGCAACAGGATTTATTGCTAAGACATCAGCACCACATCTATTCTCAAGGAAATCACTATATTTATTTACAGAAGGTAAAATATCTTCAGCTACTTCAACAACCAATTTTATCCTATCTGATTTTTCTAGATTTGCATTTTTTCTTTCAGTTTGGATTCTTCTTGCAATCTCTCTTGCATAGCCTTCACCATCAAGATCATTATTTCGTTCTTTATTGACAAATACCCTTGCTCTTGTAAGCATTTGTTTGTATTTTCCTTCTACTGTTGAAGCTAGTACATAAGGCTCTTCAGCCTCGTATGCAATTGTGAAATGATCTTTAGTTAACTCAAAAGTTTCATTGAGATGTAGCTTAAATATACCATTATTCTCTAATTTTTCTAGAATATCATTTAGATCTTTTTGCTTAAGCATAGTAATAATATCGCCTGTGTCTTGACCGAATGCTCTACCAAGCTTACCAAAATCCAAACTAATCTCTGCTTTTAATAAATCAAACTTATCAACAGTTTGTAATTCACGTACATTACATTGCTTTTTTATGAAATCACTATATTTCAATATAATATCATTAAATTCGTCAGTATTATCAAGAGTTTCAAAAACAACCTGCTTCAATGGCCATCTAATACCATAACCAACTTTGTCTCTACCTGCAAGAATTGCTCTGATTATTTCGCTGATCATATTATATTCATCAACAATAACATGATCAATCATTTCGACATCAAACTTAGGCCATCTGAACATAGAAACACTATCTAGTTCATAACCAAAAGCATTTCTCATGTTAAGATATATCTTTTCTGTAATAAAAGGACATATTATTGAGAATGATTTCACTAAATGGATCAAGCATTCATTAATAGTCCATAGAACAACATTTCTATCAGCGTCAATATCTGAATTCAATTTGTCTCTAGTATTTTGTATATAGTCTCGACTCAACTCAATCATGAATTCTTCAAAATATTTTATTGACTCATCAATCCTATATTCTTCCATTAGATTAGTAACATGTCTTAATGTGTTATGTAATCTTGATAAGATGTATCTTTCTTCTAATGAAAGATTGTTCTTCATCTCATCACTATCTAGTTCTCTTGGATTTACTGCAAAAAGATTACAATTATTCAATAAATAAGTATGAGTGTTCCATAGAATATTCAAATTTCTAAATTTTTGACTAATTTCATCCCAACTAAAGTTCATATCTTCGCCTGCTCTTGTTTGACAAGCATAGTATCTTAGTGTATCTGCACCATGTTTATCAATTATTTCATATGGCGAAATCACATTACCTAGTGATTTTGACATCTTTACACCAGACACATCTGTTAACATGCCATGCATATAGCAATTCTTGAATGAAGGTTTATCTAACGCAATAAGTGATGTGAACATCAGCATATTAAACCATCCTCTAACTTGCTCTTTTGCTTCACATATAAAATCTGCAGGATAATAATGATCAAGATAATCATCTTTAGCAGGATAATAAAGACAATTCCATGCCGCTGTGCCTGCATCTAACCAAACATCAAGAACATCAGGAGATCTTGTCATGTTAGATGAACACTTAGAACATTTAAGTTTCACATCATCAATCCAAGGCTTATGAAAAGATTCAGGAATTATTGATGCATCAATCGCTTTTTGTTTTAGTTCTTCTTTATTACCGATGACTTCATAATGATCACATTCAGGATTATCACAAATCCATATTGGTAATGGTGTTCCCCAGAATCTTTGCTTTGTTATTGAGTTATCTCTTAGATTTTCCAACCATGATCTAAATGCATTTTTACCTGATTCAGGCACCCAATTTATCTTTTCATTCTCTTCAATCATCCTTGGTTTAAGATCTTCAATCTTAAAGAACCATTGTTCTGTTGTTCTAAAAACAATAGGATTATGACAACGCTCGCAATGCGCATAGTCATGTTTTACTGATTTTTTTGATATCAAAGCGCTGCCTAAAGCTTCAATGAATTTTCTATCATCAACTTTTGCTCTAAAACCATTGAACTTACCCATAGATTCAGGGAAATAACCTTGAGCACTTATTGTATTATAAGCAGGTAAGCCATAACTATGACCCACCTCATAATCTTCAGGACCGCAACCAGGTGCACAATGCACTAGTCCTGTACCTGTGTCTGTTGTTACATATTCTTTGGATAATAAAACAGAATGTAATCTTTCATTCTTAATATCTTTGAAATCCTTTATTTCATCATTCCATACATGTTCATAATGTATATTATCAAGATCATTACCTTTTAATGTCTTAACAACCTTGAATTGTTTTTCATCACCTAATACATTATGAAAAATGTCCTCAACAAGATCTTTTGCAATAACCCAGTATTCATTACCTAATTCAACAACATCATATTCAACATCAGGATTGACCATTATAGCTAGATTAAAAGGTAATGTCCATGGTGTTGTAGTCCATATTAAAAAATAAACAGGCTTATCAGTTTCAATAAGTTTTTGTTTTTCTTTTACTTTGAATTTAACATAGATTGAATTATCAGTTATCTCTTTGTATTCACATTCGTGCTTTGCTAGAGCAGTTTCACAATCTTGACACCATGACATTGTTTTTTTACCTTTGTATAATCTATCTTTAGCATGAGCTTGTTTTACTAAATACCATACACCCTCTATATATTCATTATCCACAGGATGATAAGCATTATCAAAATCCATTGTTATTCCTAATCTCTTAAGATCTTGATTCATTACTTCTGCTGTGTCTTTAGAGAACTTAAGGCATTCTTTACAGAATTTATCCAGACCATAGTTAAGTATGTCTTCTTTTGTATCGAAGTTGAATTTAGCCATGACTTTTCGTTCTGTTGGCAGTCCATGCATATCATAACCTGCTCGATCCCATACATCAAGCTTATGCATTCTTTTGTATCTAAGAACAACATCCTTCAGACTATTGTTCCAGGCATGACCAGTATGAATTTGTCCAGATGTATAAGGCGGACCTTGCAAGAAATAATATTTTTGATTATTTTTGTTATCTACTCTCTGTCGTGCTAATATTTTATGTTCATTCCAATAATCTAACATTTCGTTTTCAATTAATTTAAAATCATATGCCATAACAAGTCACCTTTAATCATCTAATATTTGCTTTCATCAATTGAGCAATCTCTTTTTTTGAAAAAGAAGAATTTACCTTGTTAACAAATGTTTTTCCTATGTGATAAACAAGATATTTTTGTCTTTTGTAAGAGTAATGCATATCCTTAAATAGTTTAGGATATTTTGGTGAAAATACATTCTGTAATTTGAATTCAAGCACGGTATTTATCTCACTTAGCTTGATCATCAATCTATTGTAAGCATCTTCATACTCATCTAGATTTTCTTTAAATTCATCAATTTGTGATGTTAAGTATGTTAGATTGAGCTTATCACTCAAGAATTTGTGGACAATCCTATTTGTTGTTTCTTTGTCTTTTCGGAATATGGCTACCTTGAGATATTTTAGATATGATGATAGAGCAACAATATATTCATTGATTGCTTGTTTTTGTTTTAGCAGTATCTGTAGTGAGTTTAATTTGTATATTAATTTGAAAACCTCTTGTTTGTATTCCGGAGATTGAACTTCAATATCTTTTTTATTTAATTTAATTCTTTTTTTCCAGATATCATCCAATCTGTTTACTATCAATCTAATATCAGTCAGTTTATTGGAATATTCTACTATCTTCTGAATCGATATAGGTTCACCTAGAACAACACTTTTATTGCTTGATGTTGTACTTATTATTGAATCCAGATAACTATCTAATCTAATCATTTTATAAGGCTTAAAAAGAATATTTTATTTATAAATATTATTATAATATAATTATTCTAAACCAATTCCACTCCAGAATGGCTCTCCAAGATATTCCTTAGATGGTGCATATTCACCAAATATGAATCTAGGAGAATTTGTTTGACCTAAATATGAAGATCTCATATCACCAAATCTAGGTAAAGTTTGTCCTGGAGCTCTGTGTGTAGCATAAATAGGTGAGGATAGTTCTGCCCACGTGTCTTGCAATATTGTTTTGTAGTTTAATGTGCCTGATTCAACAACCATCTCTTTCAGTAGTTCAGGCTTTTCCTCTTTTAGTACTTTCATAAGATCTTGTATTGGTGCTGCACCATGACCTGCAACAAGATGCTCATCATTATAGCCAAGATTATCTGTTAGGTGAACATGACCTATTACACCTTCTTTCACTAATGTTCTGAATTCTTTTACTAACCATTTATTGAAATCTTTTCTGTTATCATCAATAGATTTATCAGGATCATGATCAAAATATTTCCACCATATATTTGCATGACCTGTGTCAAAAGTTGCTTTGATATGTTTTGCAGCTGATTCTTCTGCTTCTTTTTCAGTATATCCTCTTTCTTTCTGTAATCTTTTAGCCATCTCTGCTCTGCCATCATGAACAATCTTTCTTAGTTCTTGAGGGTGACCACCATATTGTTCAGGAAATAGATTTTCAGGTGCTATGAAAATATCAGTATATTCTTTTTTGTATTGCTCAGGCATTGATTTTTTAGCAAGCTCGTTTTTATCAAGCGCAAACAATCCAAGTTCACCCATGCTTTTCGCAGTTTTGCCTAGACCAAAAGTTTCTAAGTCTTGAATCTGATTAAAATCATGCTTTGCTTTTTCAAACTTTGCTTTATAAGCTGTTGCTAAATCTCGGGCATATTGTCTTTCATGCTCGCTTTTTCTCCGCTCAAAAGGGATCATTTCAAGCTCAGCTTGTTTTTTTTCTAGTTCTTTTTTAATTTTTTTCTCGTAATCAGATTTAGCAATGATTTGATCTTCACTAAGTCCTTGTCGAATAAGTCTATCTTTATACATGATGTATTCTGAATCCAAATCTCTAGATGTTATATCTTTAATCTCGTCTCTCAAGTTAGCTTCTTTTGATTCTAATGATTTCAAAGTCATCTCTGCAATTTCTCTTCTATCATCATGTTCTCTTGCATAACCTACTTGTTGCATCAGCTCAGAACGTTGAGATTCAATAAAGAAACCTTTGGTTATCTCTTTTTCGTCTTTATCAGGATAAAGTTTTCTTTGTTCTTCAGCATAGTCTTTGAAACTTATTGGTTCTAGTTTAACACCACCGGTTTTTTTATCATAAATATATTGAGGCAATTTTTCGTCATCCTTGAAAGGATCATATTCATCTTTTTCATAAATTATATTACCATCATTATCTCGTCTTACAACAGGTCTAAATATTGTCTCGTTATCTCTTACTGTTTTTATCAATTGTCCTGAACGTTTATCCATAAGATAATGGAATGCACCAAGCTCTTCTTTATCTTCTTCTTCTTTTTCAGGCATCATACCATAACGCTCTTTTGCTTCTTTAACCATTCTTGGAAATTCGCCAGTATGAAAAACAACAGCACCGCCTGTTGTTGCATCTGCTGCAAAATCAATCGCTCTTTTAATCTCATTTATTGATTCTTTTCGTGTTGCTTCACTAAAACCTTGATCACCTAAACCGGCAAGACCTGCTTGTTTTACAAAAGCATGAGTTGTTAATTTCATCTCATTAACAAGAGCCATATCTCTTATGACTTGTCTTTCTTCTTTTGTTATTGTTTCAGGTGCAGGCACCTGTGCAGACTTACCAGCACCAAAAAATGCAAGTTCTGCTTTTGACGCACCTCTGAATATAGAAGCCTTTAATTTACCCATGAAATCCTCATCAATAAAAGCAACACTCTCTGCAATATCATGAGGCGCTACTCTTTCACCTACAGAAACATCATATTCTCTATCCATCGGATTATAATATCCATGATCAATATAATTTGCCATCTTACCACGCAAGCATCCTGTGTCCTTTCTTGAACAATTTGTAAGCAGTCCATGCTACATCATCTGCATTCTTAAGCATATCTTTTTTGTCGCTTTCTGCTTTTGATTTTGCCTTTGCTTCTTTGTTCTCAAAAATAGATAAAGGATCAGAAATAGTATCAATAAGCTCAGAGATTATGCTTGGTTGTTTTGCTTTTGCTTTTTCTTCTTCTTTCTTTTCTTCTTCTTTTTCTTTTACTTCTTCACTTTCAGTAAAATCACGTTTTGATTCTTCAATAACCTCGTTTGTGAATTCAACCAATTGTTTTAATGCTGCTTCAATGTCTTGATCAACAAAACCCATTACTTCAGCATCTTCTAGTTCAAGAAGTTTTCTGTATCTTCTAATATCATCTTTATTCCAAGCATAAGATCTTATATTTATCTCAACATGACCTGTGTGTCTAGGACCACGATGAGGATATTCAGTAACATAAGAAAGTTCTGGTTTTGACATATAGTTAAATGATACTAAAACACATGAATGATAATCACCTTTAGTCTTAGAAAGTATCAATAGTTCAAGCTCAGCTAGTGCATTTTCAAATGAACTGATAAGTTCAGGTTTTTCAAGCTCTCTATAACGCATCTGCATTTTTCGTGTGTAATAGATATAAGGTTTTATCCAGTTAACATACATTTTTATAATGGACATCTGCTGTTCAATATATGCTTTATTGAACTTTTGTCTTCTTTTAAGCTCTTGATGAGTATGTTTTTTCCATACTATGAATTGTGCAAGCTTTTTCTTTAATGTATCTTTCACAATTCTATTACCTACTTGTAATGCATCAACAACCTTATCTATTTCTGATTCATCTTCAACCCATACAGTAAAGAAAAGATTAGGTAAGATAGAAAAACCTACTTGTGTTGCTAATCCAATAACTGAATTAGTATTTTTTCCACCGCCTTCGACAAGATTAACCCAAATGTCTCTTAAAGCAATCTCATGGGCATTAGCCAATCCTTTCTCATTTTTTCCGGAATTTTCATAATACTCTAGTCTTTCATTAACTCCTCTGAGCTCTCTTAAAATCTGCAGTGCATCTTTTGACATCTTACTTATTGATATAAGATATTCAGATACTTTCTGTTCAGTTGCACCTAATCTTGCTTGAGAACTTCCAAAAAATGATGATTGTGGTGATGCTGAAAAAATATCTCTTAGCTTATCTATTCTTTGACAATTTGGAGAAAAGAAATTTATGAACCAAAAATATACATCTTCTAATGCTAGTGTAGGTGATTCCCATATAAGTCTATAATGACCTCTCGGATCAAAATAAGGCAATTTTATATCTTGTCCTTTTGCAATCTCAAATTTTTCAATAGCAAAGTTTTTTTCTATTGCTTCTTTTGATGTTTTTCTTGCTTTGATATCTTCTTCTCTTGCTTTAATCTCTTTTTTTTTTAGTGTTTCAATTGCTTCTAGACGTAAATCTGATATGCTCTTATATCTACTTTCATCATCTACTGCTTCCACCATATAGCCATATTTAATAGATATTTATTTATAAAGGTTAGTTTGTTGTGTTACTACTTTTTGAGAATTACATACCCATACCAAACTTCTTCATCAAAGATTTCATATTGCCCTGTTTTCCCTTAAGCATCTTTGTTGTTTTTCTAGCCATCTTGTACTGTTTTATTAACTCTCTGACTAAAGCAATATCAGTACCTGAACCTTTTGCAACTCTTTCTACTCTTGTATTAGAAATAATATCAGGATCCATCAATTCATCATAAGTAAATGATTTCATTACATGCTCCCATTTCTTGAATTTTTCTTCTTGAACATTAAGCATATCCTTAGGTATTTTTGCTCCACCCATACCTGGAATCATATCAACTAATTTAGAAAATGAACCCATCTTTTTCATAGCTTTCATCTGTTCATATAAGTCTAATAGATTGAACTTACCTGAAAGGATTCTTTTTTGCATATCTTCTGCGTCTTCTTTATCGACAGATTCTTTGACTTTTTCTAGTAAAGTAGCTAGATCACCCATACCTAAAAGTCTGCCAACAAATCTCTCAGGATTGAATTTTTCCAAATCATCAACCTTTTCACCAACACCAATAAACTTCACAGGAGCATTTGCAGCTGAACATGCTGATAAAGCACCACCGCCTTTTGCACTACCTTCTAGTTTGGTTATTATTACACCAGTAATATGAACTGTGTCTGCAAATTGTTGTGCTTGTTTATGTGCTGTTTGACCTAGATCAGATGCCATAACCAATAGAACTTCATCAGGATTAATGATTCTGTTTTGATTATCAAGTTCTGTAATTAACTCGTCATTAAGTGCATCTCTACCTGCAGTATCAATAATAACAACATCGTATTCATTTAGTTGTGATTCAAACTCTCTGTAAATATCAGTAGGAAATTCTTTGCTTGGATCACCAAAAACATCTGCATTGATTTGCTTTCCTAATTGTTTTAGCTGTTCGAAAGCTGCAGGTCTCCATGTATCAGTTGATAAAAGTGCAACTCTATGACCTTTTTTCTTGAAATATTTTCCTAGTTTGCCTGTTGTTGTTGTCTTACCATTACCAAATAGACCAACAAGCATGATTTTGAATGGTTTTTTTGTTATCTCAATATCAGTGAATTCTTTTCCCAGTAGATCAGTTAGTTCTTCATAGACAACTTTTACTAAATATTCTTTTTTTGTTAGGCCTTGTGGAATATTTTCTTTCAAAAGTTTTCTTTTTATGTTTTCACTAAGTTCAAGAACTAGTTTTACATTTACATCAGATTGTAATAGAGCTCGTTGTATGTCTTTTACTAATGCGTTTATTAGAGTTTCATCTACAAAAAGTGTGTTTTTTACCTTATCTAGTGTGTTTCTTAGTGTTTCTCCAAGTTTGTCTAACATGGTAAAAATAAAGAGAAAAAGTCTTTATAAAGGTTGGGGTTGTGTTTTAAAATGAAAATAGATAATACTTATATTTATAGTCATAAATGTATTAGTTGATAAAATCAGGAATAGACATAAATACCTTCAACAAATTCTCCACTATATTTTAAACTACCATTTTCGAAATATAATGAACCTTTGCCATCATACTTTGCAGATTTAAAATAACCATCATATAACAAATTACCATTACTATAATATAATTTACCCTTACCTTGAAATTTCGAATCATTCCAATAACCTTGATAGATAAGCTGGCCATTTCGGGCATATAATTCACCATAACCCGAATATTTACCCGCAATAGACTCACCAAAGTACATTTTTGAACCATCACCATAATAAGATTCAGCATAACCATAAAGCAGTCCTTGGTCGAATGTGCCATTAACATAACCATCATCATAATATAATATACCTTGACCTTGAAATTTTGAATTATTCCAATATCCTTCATAGATCAAAAAACCTGTTTCAGAATAAAATTTACCATAACCATTATGCAAATTACCTGTTGACTTTAACACACCATTATCATAATATGTATCGCTATGTTCATTCTCATCAAAATATATGTATCCTACAATACTAATTAAAATAAAACCTACAAGAATAATCTTGACATTCATGTTAGCACCCTTCAATATTTATAAATGAAAAATCACCATTCTCGAACACAACGAGCATAAAAAGTACTAGTTTTAGCAATAGGACCATAATGACCACCAGACGTACTTACAAAAAATGTTTTAGCTGTATCTTTAGGACTTGTTGTACTGGACCAGTAAACCGAATCTGAAGCAGCCCAAGTGAATGCTGGATTTTGATAATCAGTACGACTATAATCAATCATAGTACTTAGTTCAAGTATATTTGGCAAATACCAATCATAATAACCTCCTGTACTCAATGTGGGACAATATGCAACAGCAGTTGTCCAAGCAACAGTTGCACCATTATCTGCTTTAGTCCAGCACAAATTAGTATGTGGATCTAAAACAGTCCCTGTTCCACAACCACCATCGATAAATGCTTTAGATACTCCATCTAAATAAGCATCATCATAATTATTATAGGACACAGTTTGTCCAGTATGAAAACTTATACCTGCGTTTACATTTAAAGATAAAATTAGTAAAATGAATATAAAAAATAACCCTCTATTTAATTTAGTATTTAAACCGCTGATTCCACAAAAGTATAAAATTAATTTGCTAATTTTCATTTACATAAACCCCCATTGTTTATATTCATAAGATAAGTGAATTATTTTCATTTTGTACATTAACCTCGAACACACCGAACACCAAAATCGCTACTAATAGTCTTAGGACTTGAAGATAACATACCATCACTCATACGAAATCGATAGGCATAAGTAGTGCTTGAAGGCACTGTTGTACTTGTCCAATAATAATCATTAAAGGCGTACCAAGATTCAGTTCTAAAATTTGTTTTTGAATAATCAATCATTGATATTAGTTCTATTATATTAGGTAAACGCCAATCAGTATAACCTCCTGTGGTTATATCGTGACAATGCTGTAAAGCAGTTGCCCAATTTACATTTCCTGTTGCAGGATAATAAATCCACATAAGATTAGTATCTTCATTAAGAATAACATCTCCTCCCTCAAGCGATGTTTCTGTTCTAGATTTTCCTACACCTCTATCTCCAGCATAATAAGACACATTTTGACCTGTTACCATGTATTCTACTCTACCCGGAAGTTGACTGCCACCACCACTAGGTGCATCTTCAGTACATTCAACAGAATCACCATCACCAACACACCATTTACCATTTGTAACCGCACCTACTTCAGTTGTTGTTGCACTATTTCCGGAAGTAGAAGCATAACTTACAGATAATGACGAAATTGCATCACAGCTTCCATCACCATTTAACACATAACCATTACCACAGATTGTTGCAGCATTTGTATTTGTATCAACAACAGTCTCTGTTGCTGTTGCTAGGCCTGTAACATGACCATAACCATCCAAAGTTACATCTTGGATATATGTTCTTCCAGCACCATTAACAGAACCTTGTGAAGAAGTATCAGCGTGATTAACAGTTCTTGTTGAAACAGTAATTGCATTTCCTGCCAAAGGATATTCATTTGTAGCATCTGAGTCTGCACTCCATGTTGCAGCATTTGCACTAATATCATAACCATCAACAGTACCAGATAAAACTAAATTACCATTAATATATTGATTGCCATTAACATAAAGTTTGTATGCACCCGGAGTTGTTGTACCAATACCTACATTACCATTTTTATCAATTCTCATTCTTTCTGTAGGAGTTCCACTAATTCTTGTACTTAAGATTAAATCTCCTGAATCAAGACCATTACTAATACCTTGTATTGAGGCGAATTGTTTTTGGTTACCATTAGAATCTTTACCTTGTAATGATATTCTACCTCCATTAGAACCAATCGAATAATCTGCAGTATCTCTAATAGTTATTGTTGCATCACTATCTTCAACTTGTAGAGTTACTACAGGATTTGTAGTACCAATACCAACATTGCCATCTGCATTTATAGTCATAGGTGATGTCCAAGTAACTGCACTATCGGCACTTCCTGATTCATTACTTATAACAACATTCCATTGTCCATTATCTTCACGAATCCCGGATAAACCTGCAAAACCGCCACCAATAAATTTCCAAGAACCATCATAATATGCATTTTGCACTAATCCTATACCTGTTGTAGTATCCATGATTACAGAATCAAGATCATTACTATTTATATGCAATAATTCTTTTGGACTACTTGTACCAATACCTACATTACCGCCTGCTTCAACAACCATCAAAGGTGAACCCGAATTATATTGAACTGCCAATATATCTGCAGATAAAGAACCTGCTGCATTAGTATCAAGAGTAAAACCACCGCCACTATTTCTTTTGAATACTGGTTGCATTGTTCCACTGCTGCCTAATGTTATTAATGGAGTATCTGAAAAACCACCAACATGTAATGGTGTATAAGGCGTATTTGTACCAATACCTATAGAACCATTAAAAGTATAGTTACCGGTTTGAAAACTACCTGGTTCTATCTGAGAAGCAGGATGTGAAACTACAGCAAAAACAGAACTAAAACTTAATAAAATGAATACTAGGAATAATGAATATATCTTTTTCATAAATAATCACCCTTTTTATAATAAATA
>Ga0272441_10004441_pt1 | contig 25392 bp, 15 predicted proteins | sample SSMProp6N_FD_193582 | JGI IMG/M metagenome (GOLD analysis project Ga0272441, IMG submission 193582) | Marine sediment archaeal communities from Little Sippewissett salt marsh, Falmouth, MA, United States - SSM-Prop-6N | ecosystem: Environmental > Aquatic > Marine > Wetlands > Sediment ...
ATTGGGGAACTTGGTCGACAGGTCGTTGACCAGGGCGGCCTCGGCTTTCACCGCTTCGGCGGAGGCGTCGATCCAGTGCTCCGCGCCGCCGCTTTCGGTGTCCTTGAAGCGCCACTTCGAGATGTCGCAGGTTACTTCGTCCAGCCACGCGAGCTTGTGCAACGCGAGCTCTGTGTTGGGGTGGAAGATGTAGTTCGCTCTCGTGAGCCCGAAGTACCTGCAGCCCTCGCCGATACCGAAAATCGATGGGTCCACTCCGGGGTCCAGCCCCTGACCCTCCCATACCCAACCGCAGTCTTTCAGCTTGGTGGCCATGGCTTGCCGATGCCTCCTGCCCGCAAAGGGTGCTCGCGGGCCGTATGGGGTTTCCACGCGCTCGTGACGCGGTGCGCCTGGCCCGCCGAAGCGGCAAACTCGGCCGGGCCCGGCTGACAACTGCTGACCGCTACGTATTCCTCGTCCGCCCCGGCCGGCCCTCCGCGAGCCCGGCGAGAAGGCGATGCGGTAGCCAGAAGCGAACCTACCCCAGGATGGTTACCCGGCGTTGATCTGAGGAGCGACAGCATTGGCCAGCAAGAGCCCTTTCACCAGCAGTCGAGAGGACGGCAGGTTCACCAGCACCGCAGGCTTCCTGCACGCGTACATGAAGCACCAGCACCCCGCCTTGGCCTTCGATCCCTCGATGAGCCGCGAGGCCTTCGGCGCGTGGCAGGCTCAGGTGCGGGAGAAGCTACAACAGATCATGCGCCTGCCCGATGCATCGGGGCAGCCGGAGCCCAAGCACCTGTGGACGCAGGCCAGAGAGGGCTACCGGCTCGAGAAGTGGGAGGCCTACCCCGAACCCTTCGCGGTTGCGCCCTTCTTGGTGCTCGTGCCCGATGGTGTGACCCCGGCCAGTCCGGCACCCGGCGTGCTGTGTGTCCCAGGCTCGACCTCGAGCAAGGAATCCCTGGCGGGAGAGCCCGAGTTGGACCCCTCTCGGCCCCTGCGGCCCCACTGGGAGCGCAATCGGATGGCGATGTGGTATGCGAAGGCCGGGCTCGTGGCCGTCGCCGCCGACAACCCCGGCATCGCAGAACTCTCCGATCCGGTATGCCCGGAGCGCCACGAGGTATCAGTGAACAGCATCTGGGCGGGGCGGCACTATGAGAGCATTACCCTGGCCCACAAGCTGCCACTGCTCGACTGGCTGAAGCAGCAGCCCTACGTGGACCCGCAGCGCATCGCCACCAGCGGGCACTCCCTGGGTGCGAAGCCTGCTCTGATGCTGGGAGCCCTGCGGACCGACGTGGCCGCCATCGTCTGGAACGATTTCTGCTCAGACTGGCGTGAGCGGGCGCTGGCGACCGACCTGAGGCGCATCGCCATCCACCAGTATGTGCCCGACTTCCTGAAGTGGTTTGACTATACGGACATTCTCGCATCCCTGGCCCCGCGCCCGTTGGTCATCTCCGAGGGCGGACGAACCCACGACCTGCACAGAATTCGTGACGCCTACCGGCTGATGGACGCGGCGGACCAAATCGAGATCGCCTACTACCCGAAGTACGCCACCGCCGATTTGAGGGCCCACGATGACGACGACCTGCCGGAGAGCTTGACCGATGAGGAGTACTTCGAGTACGCCAATGTGGATGTGCCACAGCACTCGTTCAAGTGGGAGGTCGCCGTCCCGTGGCTGTGCCGGGTGCTGGGCATCTGACACGACCGTGCCCGGCCGAGCGCTATCCCTATGGAGGCCCTACCGATGAGAATATGCTGGCTACTGTGTGCCCTGCCCTTGATAGCCTACCCGACTGTGGGCGAACAGATAACCTTGGCCGATGGCGGTGCGGCTACCGCCACCATCGTGGTACCTGAGAAGGCCGCCGACAAGCTGCTGGAGGCGGCCGGTGACCTTCAGCGCTACATCAAGGAGATCTGCGGGGTCGAGCTGCCCCTGAACACCGACGGCAAGAAGGTGGCCGGGACGGGTCTTTACATTGGCGGTTGCGAGGTCACACAAGAAGCGGACCTGCCCGCCAAGGACCTGAATCCCGAGACATACGCGATCCGTGTCAGGGACGGCAACGTGCTGTTCACCGGCAGATGGCCCACGCCCACCAGCTTCGCGGTGTCCTCCTTCATCGAGGATGTCCTTGGCGTGCGCTGGTTCGCGCCGGGGGAGCTTTGGGAGTATGTGCCCCAGGGCACGGCGGGGGAGTTGGTCGTACAGGTCAGTGAGACCGTCAAGGTCCCGGATACGTCGCCGCGGCTGTGGTCCGGGCACCAGTGGTCCGACGACTGGCGACGCTGGAACATGCGCAACAAGACGGTCGTGAGCGAGGTGGTGCCGCGGCGACAGTTCCAGAACAACGTCTACCGCGTCTTCCCGGCCAGCAAGTACGGCCAGGAGCATCCGGAGTACTACCCGCTCATCGACGGAAAGCGCTGGATCCCGCCGGAGGATTCCGGCCGGTACTGGCGTCCATGTGAGAGCAATCCCGAGGTGCAGCGGCTGGTCGTGGAGTATGCGCGCAAGTGGTTCGATGATCGCCCGAACGTCGACAGCTTCTCAGTGGGCATGGACGATATTTCGCACATGTGCGGCTGCGCCGGTTGCCGGGCCATGGATCCGCACCCGGACTCCTACGAGAACAGGCAATTCTCGGATCGGCACTACAAGTTCGTCAACGCCATCGCCCGGGAGATCGCCAAGACCCACCCCGACCGCTACATCGGCACGTTGATCTACGCCATCGCGCGAGAGCTTCCGGAAACCGTGGACGAGCTCGAGGACAACGTGTTCGGGTTCATCACCGAGACGAGCGCTCTGTGGTGGGAGGAAGGGCGCAAGGATGCCGACCAACAGCTCACCCGCGAGTGGGCGAAGCGCTGCAAGCACCTGTCGCGCTACGACTACTATGGCATGGGCACCTTCACGCCTCGGATCTATCCCCATGCCATGGACGAGCAGCTCAAGTTCGACAAGTCCCTGGGCCTTGAGGGGATGTACATCGAGGTCTACACCTTCCTGCCCCACACCGCGCCGATGATTTGGTCCCTGTCGAAGCTGCAATGGGACCACACGCGGGATATTGATGAGCTGCTGGAGGAGTTCTACCAGAAGATGTACGGACCCGCGGCACCGCTCATGAAGCAGTACTTCGACCTGATGGAGGACTCATGGAACACTCCGCGACCGGGCAGGCAAGGGTGGGTCCACCGCAACATCCGCAACCAGGCCCTGTCCATATCGCCCCAGGCGGTCCGTGAGGGCATGGAGTTGTTGCAGAAGGCCATCAACGCCACGGGCGACCCGGATGTGCAGGCGCGCGTTGATATCCACCGCGCCGGGCTGCAGTACGCCTCCTACGTCATCCTCGCCAAGGATCTGTCCGATCGCATCGCGGCGACTCCGGTGACGGACGAGACCTCCGCTCAGCAGGTGCTGACCATGGTTCAGCAAATGGGGGACCTGGCCGCGGAGCGGGAGGTTTTCTGGGCCGAAGCCCATGACCGCCAAGACCTGTTGGGCGCGAACATTCGCGGTCTGGGAGACCAGATGGGGTATTTGCAGAACGCCAAAGTCGCGGACATGGAGCATGGAGGCTTCGTGGGTGCGATGATGGCGTTGACCTGGTATGCCGAGAACGCCCCCGACAGGTTGGCCTCGGTGACATCGGAGTTGTCGGGTTCGGACGCGGGGTCGGTGGCCGACGCAGTGTCGGCCTGGGTATGGGTGCAGGAGAACAAGCCGGAGAACCTGTCTGTCAACGGAGACTTTGAGGCCGGGGGCAGCAACGCAGAGCGTCCCGAGAAGGATTGGCAGACTGAGGGCGCCCCCAAGGGTTGGTCGGTGTGGAGCCGCACCGGCAGGGCCAAACTTCAGGTGCTGGCGGGAAAGGGCCGCAAGGGGTCCGCCGCGGCGGCAATCAGTGGGGCCGAATCCGCCACCTACCTGCAGTCCCACACCGCCAACCCCGGTGAGCGGTACCTGTGCGTTGTGTGGGCCAAACCCGATGGACTGCCCGGACCGGGAGCCGCGTCCTTCTCCGTGCGCTTCCGTGATGACAAGGGCGCCTGGCACCCACGTCGCGATCTGGAGCCGTCGGTCACAATGAGCGAGGGAATCGCCGACTGGCAACCCCTGGTCCTGATGATCACGGTGCCCGAGGGAGCAGGGAGCTTCCTGCTCATGCCCGGTGCCCGAGGCCAGGCCGAGGGTGTGAGGGTTCTGTTCGATGACGCCGGAGCGTACCGCTGCGAGCCGTAGCAGTTGCGCACTGCAGGCGATGGAGTCTGTATCAACCGTCAGGAAGCCGCATGAAAGGCGTGCGCATGTTCCAGTTGGCTGTGAGCCCTTGCTCGAACCCTGACTTAACGCTGGATCAGGCCCTGGCGGCATACGCGGGGCTGGGCTTCACGCGCTTTGAGCTATTCACGAGTTGGTGCCAGTCGGCGGCGGACATCAGCGCGGGCGCCTCTCAGCCGCTCACCCTGGCCCGCGCCCATGGCTTCTCGTACTCATCCATCCACCTGCCGCCCCTTGCACAAAGCGTGGGGCAGTCCTTGGAGCACGCGCTGAGCGCCTGCAAGCTTGGGGTCGAGCTGGGCTGCCGCGTAGCCATCGTCAAAGGCGATAGCCCAGACAGTCTTGTGCGCGGCGCGGGGCCGTTGCGGGATGCCATCGATGACCTACCGATCATCCCGGTGCTTCAGAACCACGCGGGCTCGGCCATCAGCACCCTCGATGACTACCGACGCGTACTGGAAGGCATCGCCGACCCGCGGATCAAGTGCACGCTTGAGGTGGGCCACTTCCACACCGTGGGCGTGCCATGGCAGGAGGGCTACGAGGCCCTGGCGGGCCGCATCGAGTTGGTGCACATCAAGGACCAGATCGGCCCGCAGTCGGTGCCCTTCGGCACGGGCGAAGTGGACATCGCCGGACTCATCGAGCGGCTTGTGGCCGATGGCTATGAGGGGGATGTGGTCATCGAGATGGAAGTGGAGGACCCGCAGAATACCCTCGAGTACCTGCGGCAGGCGCGGGAGTACGTTCTGGCCCTGTTGGGGGAGTGGGCAGAGCCCGCGACGTAATGACGCGAATTGAGCCTGGTAGATACTGGACGCCTAAGCCGGTACGGCAGCCTGCACCGGGAGGAGATCGCCATGCAGACCCCTCGCATCGCCATCGTGGGCGCAGGAGGCCTGAGCACCCGTCGCATCTATCCGTACATCGGCGCGGCAGGGGCTCAGCTCATTGCGGTGTGCGATATCGATCTGCCCAAGGCCGAGCATAATGCCTGCTTGTTCGGCGGCACGCCGTATGAAGACATGGAGCAGATGCTGGACGCCGAGGATCCCGATGGCGTGATCATCTGCATCGGCCCGGAGATGCACGCATACCTCGCGCCCATCGTGATGCGGCGGCGCATCCCCGTGTATACGGAGAAGCCTCCGGCGGCCAGCGCCGCCGACGCTCTGAGGGTCGCCCGAGTCTCCCGCGTCACAGGCGTGCCGTGCACTACGGCCTTCAAAAAACGGTACAGTGAGGCGTACAGCCGGGCGAAGCAGTTCATTGATGCCTTCGAGCCTGAAGATCGGTACTCGCTATCCATCGACTACTGCTCGGCCCAGTACAGCCACGATTCGCCGCGCACCACCTTCCTGTTGGACTTCGCGATCCACGTGATCGACCTGTCGGTGTACCTGTGGGGCGTGCCACAGGAGGTCTTCAGCTTCTCGAAGGGGCAGGATGCCTACGCGGTATCGGCGCGCTATGAAGATGGCTCTGTCGGCAGTCTCAACCTCAACTGCGGCCGGTCCTTCGCTATCCCTACTGAGGAAGTGGAGATCACCCTGCGGGGCGGCAACTTCATGAGCATTCACAACTCGTCGGAGTGGAGGATCGCCCAGGAGAGTCGGTGCACAGAGTGGCGGCAGCCACCCACCTTCACCTCGGCGGGCGACAGCGGCAACGAGACGGGGCACTTAGCCGAGCTCGCGGAATTTGTGAACTCCCTCGCCGAGAAGCGGCGCACCCGGTCCGACATCTACGAGAGCTACAAGAGCATGGCGGTGTATGAAGCCATCCACGAGTCGGCTCGGACGGGCGAGATCGTGCAGCCGACGGTGGAGCCCCTGTAGGTGGGCGGGCGGCCATGCCACCCTCACGTCTTGTCCGCAGAGGTCTCGAGGCACGCGTGTAGGACGATGGTGCTGTCCTCGACGGCGAACCCCGGTGGGGTCACTCGGGCCTTGCCGAATATGAAGTACCTCGTCCTGGGCCACTCCCAGCGGTAGACGTACAGGAGGTCTTCCCCGTCGTTTGCGATGGATACGGCCCCATCGGGCGAGCCAGTGCTGCACCCGGGGCCGCCGGCGGTCAAGCAGGCTCGGGCGATGCCGCCATCAAGCATGAGGATGCTGTTGGCGGGCAGGCTTGAGAAGAACTCGTCCCGCTGTTTGGGCGCCATGGCCCAGACGTCGGCGCTGCAGACCTCGGGCGGCCGCCATGGCTCGATCGAGCCATCAGCAGCGCCGAGGGCAGTGACGCGGATTTCGGCCTGGATCATCTGGTCGGCGACCTCCGGGCCGTCAGGCAGAACCCGTGCGGGCCCGAAGACATAGTAGCGTCCCGCATGGCCAACGGATTCGTAGACCGAGATCGGCTCATCGCCTGCCGCATAGACTCCTGTCCGCGCCGACACATGAGTTCCCCCGACGCCGTGGCTGATCCTCATCTGGGCGAGGTCTCCGTCGATGAGAAGGTAGAGCTGTCTGAGCTGCTCGCCCTGGGCGTCCCCATCCATCTGCCAAACGTCGGCAGCACAGATTCTGCGCAGCACTGCCTCGGTGAGCTCATCGCCAGGCTTGTTTCTGTCTAGCTGTTCGTCCATTATTGCCACCATCTCTCTGCGGAGTTGGTCTCTGCCTCGCTGTATCCGCCCCTTGATGGTGCTCAGCGGCACCCGAAGGAAGGACGCCAACTCCGCGTAGCTATATCCGTCCACATGGAAAAGGGTGACCGCCAGGCCGTTCTCGGAGGGGATGGATGCGAGGGCGCGATGCACGATGTCGCCCCATTGCAGGCCCTCGGTGGGGTCATGCTCGCTGGACTCGGCAGCGGTGTGCGACTGGGCAGCGTGCTGGGCGCGAACATGCTGCCGACAGACATTGCGTGTGATGGCCAGTAGCCAGGGGGCGAATCTGCCTGGGGCACGCAACTGGGGCAGCTTGGCGAAGGCCTGGACAAAGGCGTCCTGCGCCAGGTCCTCGGCCACCGTGAAGTCGCCCACCATATGGTAGGCCATGCCGAATACCGCGTCGCGGTAGCGGTCTACCAGCGTCCCGAAGGCTGCGTGGTGTCCGACCAAAGAGGCGCGGACAAGCTGCGCATCACCGTGATCCATCGCGGACCCTCTCTTGCCCATGTAGATGCGCGGGGAGGGGCAAATTCCACGAGGTCACGCAAGATCAAGCAGGTAGGCGCCCCGAATCCGCTCTATGGTGCCTTGCGGACCTCGATGCTGTGGACGTACACGGCCGCGCAGTCCACATCGAACATGATGTTGACCCCCGGATGCTGTGGCCGGTCGGCAGTGGACGCCTGCCACAGCTTCCGCGGGACGCGCGCCATCGCCGAGGCCCACCGCCCCTCGTCCCTCAGACCCAGCACGTCATGGTACTGCCGACCATCGTATACGTGCACCGTGCCCTCGCTCTGCGTCCAATAGGTGATCCGCAGCTCGATGTCGGCATCAGGTGGATCGTTGACAATGAAGTTGGGTCCTCCCAGACGCGGTAGGCGCTCGCCGTACCAGGCCTTCTTTCCCTCATGTGTGGCAGGCGGGTCCCATTCCTTGCTCGGGAGGAGACAGACGCCCGGGCGGTGGGCGGGCACGTTCTGTCCGTTGAGCTCATCGGCGCTCACCGACAGCCATTCGTTCCCGATGGTGCTCGGCGGCCGGGGCGGCCTTGCCGGCCGCTTGGACCCGGCAAGCTGGCTCACATCCATGTTCGAGAAGACCTGGGGGCGACCGTCTTCAGGGAAGAGGATGACGCGCTGGATCAGCCCGGAGCACTCCAGGCGCAGGAAGTGAGGCCGCCTGATCGCCTCCGATGGCACGGCGATGCTGCACTGACCGACGAATCCCTCGCCCGGAGGCAGGTTGAGGGAGAAGCTCGAGGGCGTTGCCTGACCCCACCCGCGGGGGGCAACAACCTTGACCGTCTGCTGGAAATCCTGGCTCAGCGCATTGTGGACGCTGAACTCAACGGGGACCGTCTGGCCCACCTTGCAGCGGATCACCCTCTGTGCGGGCAGTAGGAAGGGATATGTGCTGTCGGTGAGGATCAGGGCGTTGAACTCATCCCCCAGGGACGGCATGGTGACGCGGACGCAGCCCTCCTGAGCCTGGATCGCAAGCGGACGTACAGTGTCGGGCTGGAGCAGGAAGGCCTGCCGCGGGGGTCCTTCACACGGCACTGAGACGGCGACATCCTGCGCCGACGCGCCGGGCTCAGTTCCCATGAACATGATGATGTCCTGACTTGTCCGGGCATCAGCCTTCCGCCAGCGGTCCATGCAGAAGCCCTTGATGTTGGCGTGGGCGATGGCGCGGCGGGGCACATGTGTGGCGACCCAGTCGGGCAACAGGTCCGCGGCTTCAGCTTCCGGCGCCGCGAAGATGGTTCCCTTCCCGTAGGGCGTCTCGCGCACCGTCGGGACCACGGTCTTGCCGGTCGCGTCGTCGAGCCCCAGCTTCGCCGAGAACCCCGCCTCCAGCCCTGTCGGCTCCCATTTGCGGGGACCGTGCACACCCAACACGCGTCTCGCTCTGGGCGAGTAATCGGTCGAGGCGGGCGAACTGTCGGCGGCCAGGACGCACAACGCGCCACCGGCCTCGACGAAGCTCTGGAGCAGGCGGAGCTGCTCGGAGGAGCAGTCCGCGATGCGGGCCACCACGATGCCCCGGGTGGTCGCGCCCATGTTGCTGTCATCCACGAAGCAATGCACACCCACGCCGGCCTGTGCCAGTGGCATGTAGGTCTGCTGCAGATACGCCAGGCTCGACTGGCCGATGTAGCGGGGAATCATGATCGCCACCGCGTTTGCGGGCCGGGCGTTCTCGAAGTAGGGAACCATCCGCTGGACTGTGGTGATGCCCTTGTACCATGCCAGGCGCCGCAGTAAGGGATCGTCCAGGTTGCCACTGGAGGCATTGCCCCACATGGCGTGCAGGAAGCTGTATATGGAGGTGCCATGGGGGGTGGCGGTGAGTGTGGCGGCCTGATGCGCGCGGTACAGGTCGTCCAACTCTATCCACCGCATGCCCCCGCCGTACTTGTAGTGGGTGTGGACGATGGAGCGCACTTGCGGGCAGATTCCGAGCACCAGGTGGAACAGGCCTCGGGCGAACAAGAAGCTCCCATCCCACCGGTGATCCGAAGGATGGAACTGCACGTTCTCGATGTCTACGTGGCTCGACAGGGACCGCGCAATAATGGTCTGGACGATCTCGGGCGAGAACGGCCCGTTGGGGTAGTCCATGACGCTGAAAGCGGGGTCCAACTGTTTGGCCAGACGAGACAGATCGACGAAGTCAGCCGACTCGAAGCCGCCCTGGGGGTTGGCCTCCACCGGGGGCACAAAGCCCTTGAACGCCGGGTGGCTGCCGTAGCGCTCGAATAGCTCGCGCATTGCGGCCGCCGAGAGCTCCGGCGTGGCGGCCCTGAAAAGCCACACAGCCGGGTAGCAGTCGAGCTCGAGCTCGGCGCAGGCGTCCAGGAGCATCTGCAGGCCGTCGAGGTTTCGGTCAGCCCATCCCGCGCACTGTCTCAGTCCCGGAACCGCGGTGGGGTAGATGGTCTGAGGGCCGTAGCTGGTCAGCGGTGTCGTCACCGACAGGCCCATGTCCTTGAGCTCGCTCAGCACCTGCAGCCACCGCTCACGCGTGGTCAAGTCCAGGGCCATCTTGCCGCCGTAGATGCGGACAGGCGAGTTGCTGGACACGTTGTACACGACGTGGGCGTAGTCCGACTGGAAGGTGTCCTGAGCCTGCCCGACACTGACCGACAGAGCCATGAGGAACGCCCACAGGCACGGAGCGATCAGGGAGGCGAACCCTCGTGAAGTGTGGTTGCTCATCAAGAGGTCTCCTTGCAGGGTTGGTCGTCCTCGCGACACGTGTACACGCGCCCTCGCCTGGCGATGACTAACGCGTCTCAAGCCTGATGCGGGACAGTACGCAGTTGGCGCCCTCAACGTTCCGTACAGACAACTCAAGCCTACCATCGGCGGTGTGGGCGGTGTCGAAGGGGAAACTGAGCCACTTGCCGTCCCCGAACTGCTCCACCGCAACGGGCTGCTGGCCCTCGAAGCCAATCTGCTGACGCCGATACGCCTCAGAGTCAAAGGCAAAGGCCTTCACGACGCCTTCGGCACCGGGCGGGAGAGTGATGACCAGCTTGAAGCTATCCTCATCAAAGATACAGTGGGTAAGCCCCCCGGGCCTCGCGGGCCAGGAGTTGAAGGGAGTTCCGCCGATGGCGCGCAGGCCAACGCCGGGGGCCTCCCGGACGATGCGCACTCCGCCGTCCAGGCCCAAATACGCGTCTAACAGCAAAGGCGGCACAAGGGCGACTTCGGGCAGCGACAGCAACTGCGTTTCGGCGGCGACGGCGCCGTCCTCGATGGCCAGCTCGAGCCCCTGCCGTAGGTCGGTGCGGAATGCCTCAGCGGATTCGGCCGGCCTTGCGGTGCGGATGACTACCCTGTCCGTGCCGTCAAACCGTAAGGCGCCGTCGGGAATGGCGAAGTAGATGCTGTCCCAGTTCTGAGGCGGCGATTCGGGCCTGCACGGATTGTAGTTGTGAGGCAGCTCGACACCGTTGACGAACACACTGATCTGTGGAACGGCCCATTCGTGCCCGATGAGGGATCTTGAGAGACGCTTGAAGTGCAGGGACAGGGAGCAGTCCATCAGGGCAGGGGACACGCTGACCTTCGCGGCGCCCTGGGTGAGAGGCCCGTTGACCTCGAAGGGCCCCACGGTTGAGGTGGCGGCCCGAAGCAACGTCGCGGCCCTATCCCTGGCGTGTGTGAGGACTTCCGGGGCCGGACCAACCAGGGACCGAGCGAGCTCAGTCCAAGTTGCGCTGCCATCCCAGGGCCGCAACACCGCCAACAGGCCGCCACCCACAGGCTTGACAAGCGCATGGGCGACACTGGGAGCGAAACCGATGCAGGTGGAACGGAACAGGAGGCCCTCAGAGGCCTCTCCCTGCTCCGCGGGTGTCGCCAGAAGCCACGGCGACGACGCAACGGGTTCGCGGTACAGACCCCAGTGCATCCCCAGGGCGTCCTGGAGCACGTCCAGGGCGGGTGAAGGGAATGCCGGGCTTGCCAGGACCACGGACTGCCCGGCGGCAGCTTGAGCGAGGAGACTGCGCGCCAGTGCCTTGGCCTGGGCTGGCCCGGCCCCTTCCCCGTATCGGTGGACGATGTCGATGACCTCGGCGGGCAACTCGGGCACAGAGGGCGCGGCGCCGGCGTCAGTGTGCTCGAAGGTGACCGACACGCGCGCCAAAGAGCTATGACATGGCACTGGGAAGCGGTACAGGCCGTGGGTAACGGGCTCGATGGCGAGCGGCGTTCCGTCGACGGTGGCCCGGGCGGGCCTGAGTGTATCGGGACAGAAGACAGTGAGACTGAAGGTGTGGCCGCTGACACCGGCGGTGAAGTCGGCTCCGAGAGTGAGCGCCTGGCTATCCCAATGGACCTTGGACAACTCGGCGGCGCCCATGGTCACATGCCTGTCCGTCGCCACGATGAAGGGGTAGTCCTCGACGGGATGGATGGCCAGAGCGGGGCCGGAAGCGGGAGCAATGCGCAGAGCCATCGCACCCCTGAACCTGCCCAAGGGGGCCTGGGACCAGCCGTCATACACGATGTACTCCTTATCCGCCGGGGCCCCCAGTTCGGCAAAGCGCTTGAAGTGGGTCTCCTCGCTTTCCAGGCCCCAGTTGAAGACGCCCGCCACTTGCCACCGATGGGCTGCGGCCTGCTGGTTGAGTACCCACCATCGTGGCAGGCGGCCCGAGTCGAAGCGACACAGGTCCATGGGGCGTGTCTGTGGTATGGGCACAAGCCGGCGCAGCAGATCGAGGCGCTCGGCAGGTATGTTGGGCAACCCAATATCGGTGGTTGTGAATCCCAGGCCGGTGAGGCCCAGTAGGGTACCCATGGCCCGCGTCTGGTCGATGGTCTGAGGGCCTGCGGGGAAGAAGTCATCAACGCATCGTCGCCAAAGGTTGAAGTGGCATAGGTAGTCCCGGCGGGCCAACTCACGGGCCACGTAGATCTGCTGTTCCGTCCAATCGTTCTCGACGTCCGGGCCCGGCGCGTACACGTCGAGGATCCCCACGGCCGAGTAGTCCGCCCAAGCGGAGGCCCCACTACGGATCAGGATGTCTTTGCGTCCGGTGGAGAGCAGACCGCGCTGCACCCCTCGGTAGAACTCACGGAATGCGTCCGGTGGGAACAAATCGGGTTGATGGATGGGGCGAGTGGGGTGGTTGTTGTCAACCCAGTAGAAGTCGGGGCCCGTGGCCCCCAGATCGGAGTACTCGCTGGTGAGCCAGGCCTGCACGGCGGGGTTCGTGTAGTCCAGCAGCCACTCTCCGGAGTCCTCTTCGCGCGAAAACCACCCATCCGCAGCGAACCGGCTGTTTAGCCCCGGGTACCAGTGCGGGGCAATATCGGGATCGGTCACCCACCGCAGAATGCGAATGCCGTTTTGGTGGGCATAGTCGCAGGTGCGCTTATTGCCACGCAGGTAGCCGGCTTTGGCGGGTGATTCGTAGACCGGGTTCTGCTGGGTCAAAGGCCATTCACCAAAGCAGAAGAAGCCCCAGTCGCGCAGGTTCTGCGCGAGGAAGTCCACCTGCTGCATTACCTGGTCGAAGTGGTCCGGCCTGGTGATCGAGATGAAGGGGAGCTGCACAGGAGAGAGCGCATCCCACGGGAAGGGTCGGTGGTCGCTCATCCACTCACGCGGCACGACATGGGGCTCAGCGCCCTCGGGGTGGCCGAAGGTGGAGCCCGTCCAGGCGGGCCTGTAGCCGATAAGGGGCCATGTGTCCAGCGCTCGGATCCTGAGTCGGCCCCGGCTGAATGAGAATTCGTAGCCCGTGTCCGAGGGCCGCAGATGGACGCTGCCGGGCATGGCACTGAGCAGCACGCCGCGGAAGCTCGAGGTCTCGTAGACCAGGTTGGCTCTGTTGCTGCATGCGCGGCCGGCGGCAATCTCGAGAACATCTCCGCCGCCGTGGACCGTTGGGTCGCCCCGGTCGTCCAGGGCGGCCCGGGCTGCGTAAAGAGTATCTCCTGTGCCGGCGATGTGCCCTTCGAAGCCGGCCCATGCCTGTGTCTCAGGTCTGACGGAGAGCTCGCAGCCATCGGCAAGCAGCCTCACGCGGAGCAACAGGGTGCCAGAGCCGGATTGCAGACGGACCACGAGGCCGTGTCGCCCTTGGGAGATACGCGTCCCCACCGTCTCGCCGCCCATCAGCGCGGGCGCCATTTGCAGTGAGAACTGCTCGCCCGAGGGATGACTGACGGTTGCGGACACTTCCCCCGTGGGGTGTACACCCACCGTGCAGTGGTCGTTGTGCAGTTGTGCGGCTTGACTGTGTGCCGCCGAACACAGTGCCATAGCCACCAGTCCCAGAGCCGGCGGCAAGTGGTCTGAACGAGCCACGCGCATGCAAGGTACCTCCGCGGTCTCAAATGGCCGGGTGGCTGGGACGGCGAGTCGCGCCGCCACAGTGAAGGCAACCGAATGCCTTGGCGCAGAATTTCACCGCGCCCAATGGGCGGACCTTCAGGGGCGCGACGGGGCCGGGGCAAGGAGGGGTACACGCGCTTCGTAGCGCGGCTTCGCGGAGTGCAGGGCGTCCTGTCGGCGGCTCTGTTGACCGGAGCCCGCGCCCCAGGGACGCGAGCCAAGCCGCAAAGACACTAGGGGCGGTCGGCGACGATTACGGAGACTTGCGCCTCCGCCAGAACGGTTCCGCCGGGCCCGGTGACGATGGCGGTGATCTGGTGCTCGCCGGGAGTGGCTCTGTCCGTGTTCCAGGGGAAGAAGTAGGCGGGAGTAGTGGACATGGCGCGGAAGCGGCCATCGAGTTCGAGCCGCACCCGCACGGGGCGCAAAGCCGCGCCCATAATGGCTTCGACGTTCACTCGGCCGGTCAGGGCCGCCGGGTTTCCTCCCTTGACGACGATGGCGACCTCATTGGGGCCGGCGGTGACAATGCCGGGGTGGGCCAGTGGATGAGTGGTGCTCGGGGCCGGCGGCGGCACAGGAAGCACGGCCCCGACCGCCGACGGCCGGGGGAAGGTGGCGGGCCTCGGACCGACTGCGGGCCCTCCTGCCAGGGGAGGGAATGCCGCCGCCGGCAGGGCAATCGCCGGGCCACCGGGGCCCGTGGGTGTGTCGAGCATCCGACCAAGGAAGTGGGCCGGGGACACCAAGGCACGGTAGGCCTCCAGCACGGGCGGACAGGTTGTCAAGGCGTAGTCATTGTGCGCCAGCCCCTCACGAACGGCGTCCACCGAGAACCAGTTGATCAGACGCACGCGGGGGAAGCGCGTCTCGATGCTCTGGTACATCCGTTTCATCTCGCGGATGGCGAAGTCCACGGTCCGCGAGCTTGAGGCGTCGCAGTAGTGGGTGGCGGCGTACTCGCATATGGCGATGGGTTTGTGCTCGGCATACAGGTTGTAGATGAACGCCACGTGTTGGACGGCGTTGTCTACGGCACGCTTGGCCACGTCGCCCGAATGGTGGACGACGCTGTAGACATTCACGCCCACCCAGTCCACGTAGTCATTGCCCGGGTAGTAAAGCGGGATCGTGCTCTTGGGCGTGGCAAAGGGACACCAGATGAGGATGACGTTGGGGGCCGCCTGGTGGAAGGCATCGTAGACGAGGCGCCACTTGTCGATGAAGCGATCCGGGTCTCCCGACCAGGCCTCCCAATCGCCGTTCATCTCAGAGGCGAAACGCAAGAGGATCGGGCCACCGTAGTGAGCACAGGCCTGGACCCACCCGCGCAGGTACTCGTCATCTTTCACCGCGTCAAGGCCGTCATTGGGCTCCCAGGCGATGTGCGGAGTCGCCCCGATGCGCTTCAGCGAATCAGCCCACTGGAAGGGGAATGGCTGGCCGTAACCCACATAGTGGAAGTAGCTGGCGTGCTTGCGCCCGGTGAGAGTCTCGAACCGGGGGACGTCGTCCTTCACCACGGGGTCCATCTCGATGTAGGCGCCGATGTAGCAGCCGGTAGCCGGCTCGTAGGGCGCAAGCGCTTGCGCGAAGCAGCCTGCGGTCAGAGCAAGAAAAAGCGCGATGTTGGGGCCGTAACGGTTCATCCAGATCGCAACCCGAGGGTTTGTTGGCGGATCGGGGCGGGCACAACGTATAGCGGATTATACGAAGGCGGCCCCGAGGGCGTCAATGCTGCTCGGCCCATGTGGTCGGGTCGGCGACGAGGCTCTCACCCTCTGCGAGGCCCCGACGACGGGACCACCCAGCCTTCGTAGCGCCGCGTCACCTCCCCGCCGTGCCCCTCGGACGTCGGACCTGGCGACCTGGGTCGCGAAGCGGTCAACACAACGATACCGGGGCGCTCATGGGATCGGTCGCCCCGACCGCAAGCGCCAAGCCCGGACATGCCACACGAACCGGCGGAAGCGCGCGGGTTGGACGCGGCGTGCTCTGGGGCTATACTGTCTGGCGACGCGGACATTCACTGCGAGGGTGATGAGGCGTGGAGATTGTTCTTGCCCCAGATGCGGGCTTCTGTTTCGGGGTCAGGCGGGCGGTTGACCGGGCCCTGGCGGAGGTCGAGAAACACGGCAGTCTGTACTCGCAGGGACCGCTGATCCACAACCGTCAAGTTGTGGATGGACTGCGCGAGAACGGCCTGCAACCCATTGACGATATCGAGGACGCCCCTCTGGGAGCGACGGTGATGCTCCGGACGCACGGCGTGGGCCCTTCGGTGTACGAGGCCGCCCAGCGGCGCGGCCTGAACGTCATTGATGCGACGTGTCCCTTTGTGCGTCGCGCGCAGAAGGAGGCCCATAGGCTTCAGTTCGCCGGATACACGGTCCTGGTCCTGGGCGAGGCCGACCATCCGGAGGCGCAGGCGATACGTGAGCACACCGGCGGCAAAGCTGTGATCGTCGAGGGGCCTGAGGATCTGGTTGTGGAACAACTCTCAAAGCGGGTTGCCGTCGTATGCCAGACCACGCAGCGCCTGGAGACCCTGCGCGCGCTGGTCGGCGAGTTGCTCGAGCACGCTTCAGAGCTTGTGGTGGCCAACACCATCTGTGACTCGACCAGCCACCGACAGAACGCGGCGCTGCAAATGGCCCGCCAGGTGGGCCTGGTCATCGTTATTGGGGGACGGCACAGCGCGAACACCACGCGACTTGCCCAGATCTGCGCGAGCACCGGCAAGCCGACGCATCACATCGAGACCGCGAACGAGATCGATTGCTCCTGGTTTGAGGGCATACAGCGTGTAGGAGTGACCGCCGGCGCATCGACTCCGGACGAAGCAATCGAGGCAACCATCGAGCTTATCCGAGAGTGCACCGACTGATCCTTCGGGGCGGCACAAGGTACTTGGCTCGAGCCAGTAGATAAAGAACAAATATTCTATTGAATAATACAAACATATGTTTCATAGGCGCTTGACTCCGGCCATGGCCGGAATATAATCTTCGTGTCTCAACGCACAACCGCGGGGGGCCTTAAACGGCGGAATGCCTCTCCTGCACGTGACTCGTCTTCGGACTTGGAGTTCACGAGCGGGCAGTTTACTATTGATGGCAGGCAGACTATGACGAATCTACAGGCCGCCTTAGCCAAGGGTGTCCCCTCGGTGGGGAAGCTCATTGATGGCCTTCGGCACTCGCTTCTGGGCGAGATTGCCCTGCCCGACGGCGACAGCCCGGCAATGCTCGTGAAGGTCACTTGCGCCAAGTGCTCAGAGATCATCACGGTGCGGGTCGACAAAGCCAACGACCTCCTGTGCGAGTTTGCCGATGTGGATGAGAGTGCGCAGCAGGCTCCCGTGCCCTTGGGCTTCACCTTGAACAAGGAAGTTGTGGGGCGACGCTGCCAGAACCTGGTGCGCTTCACCATGCGCCTTGATAAGCTCAGGCGCGTCGTCGAAACCTCGATCGAGGGTGGCGAGTTCGTCGAGTGGCATGACACGAGGTAAGCCGCCCACGGATTCGCCGATGCCCGCGACGCGTCGCACTCAGGTCTCGCGTTGCCAGATCGTCCCCGCTTTGCCCCGGCGCCATCCGGCCCTCTACCTGGCAATCATCTGTCTGATCTCATATGGGCTTCTCGTGGGTGTCCCGCTGGCCCGCGGCGTTCCGGATTGGCTGGCCAGCTATGGCGGCAGCCTGGTGTTCGCGGTCGTGTCTCTGTGCGTAGTCGGCTTCGGGGTGACATGGCGTCTGAGGCCGGTGCAAGATATCCTCGGCGCGGTGGTGTGTCTCGGCCTGTGGATCAGTGCGACGCAGATCAAGCACGTGCCGGATGCCATGCGCCTGCACCTGGGGGCCGCCGCGAGCGTCGTCTTCCTGTTGGCGTGTCTGTTCGCCGGCAAGGTGTTGTCCAGGATTGTGCGGGAGCGGGCGATGACCTTGCCGGTGTGCATCGTGGCCGCCCTGGCGGACATATTCACGGTGTTCTGGGGGCCGACCGGCACCGCGCTCGAGAAGGCCCCCAAGCTCGTGGAGAAGCTCTCGCTGGCGATCCCGGCGGCTGGATCGGCGGCGGGCCCCGAGGGCGTGAAGGGGCTCGCGCTGGTGGCCACCATGGGTCTGGGAGACTTCATCTTCCTGGCCTTGTTCCTATCTCTGGCGGTCCGCTTTGGGTTCCCCGTGGCACGGACGTTCTGGTCCGTGGTCGTGGCGGCGCTGGTGGGTATCATCCTGGCCCAGGCCGCGCCCCTGGACTTGCCGGGGATGCCCTTGCTGCCCTACATGAGCATAGGCTTCATCGTGGCGAACCGCGGCAACTTCTGGCTCTCGGGCCAGGAGCGGCGCGATCTTGCCATCGCGTTAGGCGTTTTGGTCGTGATGTTTGCGGTGGCCGCCCTTGCCTTGCGCTGACCAATAGCGCGTGCTAATCTACACTGTCCAATACAGCCTCTCTCGACTGCCCATTGCCTGACGAGTCATACCTGCGCCCGCGTGCGGTGTAGGCTTCGGCATGTCCCACAGCAACACAAAGGAGCGCGGAAAGTGTCTGAACGCTACGAATTTGCCGGCGTGGAAGCCAAGTGGCAGGAGCACTGGAAGCACAGCGACGCGTTCAGGACGCGTGAAGACCCCTCGAAGCCCAAGTACTACTGCCTGAACATGTATCCGTACCCCTCCGGCGATCTGCACATGGGGCACATGCGCAACTACATCATTGGCGATACGCTTGCGCGCTACCACACCATGCTGGGCGAATGCGTCATGCACCCCATGGGCTGGGACGCCTTTGGGCTGCCGGCGGAAAACGCCGCCATACAGCGCCAGATCCACCCATCCACCTGGACCGCCCAGTGCGTGGCAACGATGAAGCAGCAGTTCGGCCAACTGGGCATCTCCTATGACTGGGACCGAGAGATCGATTGCTCGTCTCCCGACTACTACAGATGGACGCAATGGCTGTTCCTTGAGTTGTATAGGGCCGGGCTGGCATACACAGGCACGACGACGGTGAACTGGTGCCCCTCGTGCCAGACCGTTCTTGCCAACGAAGAGCTCGATGGCGACACCTGCGAGCGCTGCGGCAGCATGGTCTCGCCCAAACAGGTTGAGAACCAGTGGTACTTCCGTATCACGGAGTACGCGGATCGGCTGCTGGAAGACATCGAGCTATTGGGTGACTGGCCGGAGCGCGTCCGGCTGATGCAGCAGAACTGGATTGGCCGCTCCGAGGGTGTGTCCTTCCGCTTCGAGATCGAGGGGCGGCAGGACACTCTGGACGTGTTCACAACACGCATCGACACAATCTACGGGATCACATATGTGGTTCTGGCGCCCGAGCACGAGTTAGTCACCAAGCTCACGGCCGGCAGCGAGTTCGAAGAACCGGTCAGGGAGTTCGCGCTAAGCGCGATGCGCGAGGGTGAGGTGGCGCGCTCCTCGGCGGAGACCGACAAGCGTGGCATCTTTACCGGTGTGAACGCGGTCCACCCGCTGACGGGTGAGCGCGTGCCGATCTGGGTAGGCAACTACGTCCTGATGGGATACGGCAGCGGGGCCATCATGGCCGTGCCCGCGCACGATCAGCGCGACCTCGAGTTCGCTCGACGGTTCGGGCTGCCGGTAAAGGTGGTCATCCAGCCGGAAGGTGAACAACTGGACGCCGACACGATGCAGGAGGCGTACGTCGATCCGGGCATCCAGGTGAACAGCGACCGGTTTGATGGCATGAACTCCGAGGATGCCAAGGCAGCGATCGCGGACCACCTGGAAGAGAAGAGGGTGGGACGCCGCGATATCAACTACCGTCTGCGCGATTGGCTCATCTCGCGCCAGCGGTACTGGGGCGCGCCGATCCCGATCATATGGTGTGAGGACTGCGGGCCCCTGCCCGTGCCTGAGGAAGACTTGCCTGTAGTGCTGCCCACCGACGCCGATTTCGAGCCGACCGGCGATTCGCCCTTGGAGCGCCATCCTACCTTCCCTCAGACCGTCTGTCCATGCTGCGGCAAGCCGGCCCGGCGCGAGACGGACACCATGACAACGTACGTGGATTCATCGTGGTACTACCTGCGTTACACCAGCCCGCACGACACGGACAACATCTTCGACCGAGAGCGGGTGGACTACTGGCTGCCGGTGGACCAGTACGTCGGCGGTGTGGAGCACGCTGTGCGGCACCTGCTGTACAGCCGCTTCATCACCAAGTTCCTCAAGGATCAGGGGCACCTGGACTTTGACGAGCCCTTCCGGCGCCTGTTCACCCAGGGGATGATCTACAAGGACGGGACGAAGATGAGCAAGTCGAGGCGCAATGTGGTGGGGATCGACGAGATGGTGGAGCGATACGGGGCGGACACGGCCCGGGCGTTCATTCTGTTCGTCGGTCCACCGGAGCAGGATGCAGAGTGGAGTGACAAGGGCGTGGAAGGCGCGCACCGGTTCCTGCAGCGGGTGTGGCGGGCTGTGATGGACGGCCCGGGGTTTGACCCCGGCTGGCGCGCCAATCCGCCCGACGTGCCGGACGCGGCCGACCGCGCCATGCGCCGCAAGACCCACCAGACCATCCGGAAGGTCACCGGCGATATCGACAACATGGGCCTGAACACCATGATCAGCGCCATGATGGAACTGACCAATGATCTGCTTCCGTATGCCGACACTGTCGGTGACGATGCAGGCAAGAAGGCCATCTACAGCGAGGCCGTCGAGGCGCTCACACTGTTGCTGTCGCCGGTAGCGCCTCACCTGGCCGAAGAGCTATGGGAGCGCACCGGACACGAGCCCACCATCCTGCACCAGGCATGGCCCGTGGCGGATGAAGCCCTGGCGGCCGAAGAGACGGTCACCGTTGTGGTTCAGGTGAACGGCAAGCTCCGCGAGAAGCTCGAAGCATCGCCGGACGCGGACATGGAGACGCTCAAACAGCAGGCGATGCAATTGCCGGGGGTTCGGAAGTACACGGAGGGCAAAGACGTCGTGAAGGTCATAGCGGTGCCCGGCAAACTAATCAACATAGTCGTGAAGTAATGGTGTTTGCGCCGGGGGCATTCCCCTCGCTCCGGGCAGCCGAACTGACGCCGTACGCACGTTGGCGTACCACCCCGTGCTGAGGCATGTACGGATGCGGCATTGGGGGTTGTGCTTGAAGGGGGGCGCTTGCCGTGGTGTTCTCCCGTGCACAGCGTGTCGCGATCGGCCTGGGTATCGGGCTGACCGTCCTCGCCGCAGGTACGGTCATGGTCGTGCGGTTCCTGCGCGACTGCGACGTAGCAACCATTGCGATTGACGCTCCCGTTGCGGGCTCGGGTGCGCTGCCGTCCACCGGGGCCCGCGGCCGGTACAACACTACCGGAGCTCGGCCTGGCGTGGCAGGCTCCATGTCCCCGGGTGTCCCCGGTGGGTCTGACCATGGCGCCTCGCGCCGCAACTCACCGTCCCCTGCCCCTGGCGTCGCCCAAGTTCCGCCGCACACCGGCGTGGCCGCGGGGCACACACCCTCCGACGCCTCCGGTGCCGCAACCTCACGCGGGCTGACCATCTGTGTGAACACCGCCGGCGAGGCCGAACTGCAGTTGCTCCCCCACATCGGTCCCGCTCTATCGGCCCGCATTGTCGCCTACAGGAATGCCCACGGGCCCTTTCGCTGCCCCGAAGACCTGCTTGGCGTCAAGGGCATTGGCCCGACGACGGTGGCTGAGCTATCCCCGCACATCCACTTCTGACGGGGGGCGTGTATGTTCCGGACCCTGAGAATCCCCCAGGATGTGGCGATGGCCGTTGGCAGGCGCCCGTTGGTGGGGGTGGCCGTATGTCTGGTGACGGGAATCGCCCTCGCGGACCATCTATGTGCTGCGCCGGGATGGTTTGCTGCCGCGGCCCTCGTCGGGGCGACACTGGCCGTTGCTCTGCGAAGCGCCAGGGTCACAACCGTGTGCCTACTGGTCAGCGTGATGGCCGCCGGCGGAATGGCCCATTCACTGCGGCTACACCCCCAGGCGGGGGACATCAGCCGCTTGAACGGGACGCGCTGCGCCGCGATTCGCGGGCAAGTCCTGGATCAATGGGCGGGCTCACGAAGAGTGCGAGCGTACAGGCTCCACGTCCATGAAGCGATGACCAGCAGCGGTCAGCGACTGAGGCTCCGCGGGTGCGCATTGGCCAGGGTGCGTAGGGGGGGCGGGCAGCCGCCTTTGTCTGGCGAAGTGGAGTTGCGGCAAGTCCGTCTCGAGCCTGTGCCGCGGGCGACCAACTGGGAGCAGCGAGACCGGGGACGCATGCTGAGACGGCAGGGCATCCACTGCATCGCTACCTGTCGGTCTGCTGAGGTTCTGGTGCCGGGTGATGAGCCGGATGACTCCCCGACCCGGCGCGAGGCGACGCGGGAGGCGATGGCCAAGAAGCTCCGCGAAGCCATGCCCGGTAAGGACCATGAGCAGATGGCCGATCTACTGGGCTGCATGGTGTTCGGGCGCGAAGTGTTTGCCGTGGACCGCGAGACCAACGAGTTGTTCCGACGGACGGGGACCATCCATCTGCTTGTGGTCTCGGGGGCCCAAGTCACCATCATCATCCTGTTCGTGATAACGCTCACGGGGGCCCGACGCCGTTTCGCGTGGTGGCATGCAGTGCTCATTGCGCCATTGGTTGGCCTTTTCGGGTTCGTGGTCGGGCTGGGGCCTTCGGTGGCCCGTGCGCTGATCATGGCCGCCCTGTGGACGGTCTGCGCGGCCGCCCGCCGTAGATATGATCCCCCGTCGGCCGTGGCCGTGGCCGTCATAGCCCTCCTGGTAACCGACACGAGCCTGGTTTTCCACATCGGGGCTCAGTTGACGCTGCTGGCGACGCTGGGCGTCATGGTCTGCCTACTGCCTACCGCTACGGAGGAGGCCGCCCCCCGTCCGAAGCTGTGGCAGATTGTGCGGTCCGCGGCGGCAGGTACACTGGGGGCCTGGATCATGGTCACGCCCCTCATAGCCCGCAACTTCTACAGCCTCGTCTTGCTGGGGTCGCTGGCCAACCTCGTCGCAGTACCGTTGTCGGGTGCCATCGTTGGGATGGGCCTGCTGGCCTCCCTGGTGGGCTTCGTGTGGCTGCCGCCGGCGCGCGTGCTGTGCTGGGTGTGCGCAGTGCTGATCAAGGTGATCCTGCAGTGCAACCGGCTGTGCGACGCATTCCCCATGAGCTTTGTGGACCGAGTGAACCTCTCGTCGTGGGCTGTAGCGGCGTGGCTGCTCATTGCCGGGGCGCTCATCTACTTCGTCCGCTCAGGACGTGCGGCTCGACTGTGGCGTGAGCGCGGGCCGATGGTTGTGACGGTGTTGGTGGGGATGGCGGGGGTGTCCGCGACGGTGTGGGCCGTTCGCGACCTGTGGCCGAGGCCTACTCGCATCCTGACCTTCGACGTCGGCGAAGGACAATGCACGCTGATCGAGACCCCGCTGCGCCACAGCATTATCGTCGATGCCGGCAGTCGCGACCGGTTCTCCGGCTCAGATCTGGCCTACGACGTGCTGGTGCCCTATCTGTACAGCCGCGGCCACCGTCACATCGACCTGCTGGTTATCAGTCATGCGGATCTGGACCACTACTCGGGTGTATTCCATCTCTCCAACACAGTGCCCATCCGCAGGGTGCTGGTTAGTGCCTCCGAAGGGGAGGCCACCTACCAGATGACGCTGAATTGGCTGGCCTCTGATCGCTCGCCGGTTGGCTGGGCGGGGAGGGGGATGACCGTGCGCCTGGGGCGGACGCGGCTCGAGGTGCTCAGCCCACCAGGGGGTGAGGAATGGCAGCAGGTCGGCCGCGGCGACAACAACCATTCGCTGGTCCTGATGCTCAAGACGCAGGGAGCGCGGGCCTTGCTGCCCGGGGACATCGAGAAGCCCGCCATGCGGTGGTTGCTGGAGCACTCAGGGGGGGAGCAGTTGCGCGCCGAGTATCTGCAGATCCCCCACCACGGGCGATCCAGCTCCGACCTGCCGGCCTTCTTCGATGCCGTGGCCCCGCAGGTTGCCGTGGCCTCCCGCGCGGGCGAGCCATGGGTGCGGTGGGGGCAGCAATCATGCACCAAGGCGTGTCCGGCTGTGTACGACACCGAGACATGGGGAGCCGTCCTGTGCGAAGTGACACGCGGTCGGATGACGGTGGAGACCTTCCGCAAGGGCCCGAAGGCTAGGCCGGCGAGCGACGGAGCCAATGACTGAGCCCGACCCATGGTCGGGCCGGGCTCATAGCGATATGGAACGCTTGTTGCCGTGGCAGGCTATGGGATGATCTTGCTCAGCGGGTACTCGATGATCCCCTGAGCGCCCGCCTGCTTCAGTTCCAGCACCAGTGCACGGACCCGGCGCTTGTCGGTGATGATCTCTACCGCCACCCACTCACCGTCGGCAAGGGGGGAGACCGTGGGTGTCTTGAGCGCGGGCAGGCATTCCAGCACGGATGGCAGGTCATTTTGGGCCACATTCATCTTCAGGCCCACGTGGTTCTCCGCCGCGAGCGCGCCCTCGATGAGCATCACGATGTCCTCGATCTTCCTACGCTTCCAGGGGTCCTCCCAGGCTTCGCGGTTGGCGATGAACTTGGTTGTGGACTCGAACAGGATGTCGATGATCTCCAGACTGTTGGCCCGCAGGGTGCTTCCGGTCTCGGTGCCCTCGATGATGGCGTCGACCAGGCTGGGGCACTTGGCCTCCGTGGCGCCCCAGGAGAACTCGACATCGGCCTCGACGCCGTGGTCGGCCAGGTACTGGCGGGCCACGTTCACCAACTCGGTGGCGACCTTCTTGCCCTGCAGGTCCTTGGGGCTCTTGATGTTTGAGCTCTCATGGGCGGCGAGAACCCACTTGTAGGGTGTCATGCCGCGCTTGGAGTACACCAGGTCGGCGACGATGACCACATCGGCCTCGCGTTCCTTGATCCAGTCCAGACCCGTGAGCCCGCAGTCCAGCGTGCCGTTCTGGACGTATCCCGGCATCTCCTGGGCGCGCAACAGCACGCTCCATATCTCTTCGTCATCGATGTGCGGCCGGTACTGGCGCTCATCGACTGTGATCTTGAAGCCGGCGTGCTGCAGTATTTCTATGGTGGCGCTCTGAAGGCTGCCTTTGGGCAGACCGAACCGCAGGATTCTATCAGACACGGGATTCGTCACTCCCTGTATTGACTTGTGTGGCGCGGATTATAGCATACGGCGCGCCGCTGAGGAAACGTGGGGCCGGGCACGTGAAGAGCTTACTGACCTGGCGTCGAAGGGCTACAGGGCACGCACGATGAGCAGCAGTATCGGCGCGAGCAATATTGCCGTGACGTTGGTGGTGAGCCACACGGCCCCCGCCAACTCTCGGTTCAGGTCAAACACGTCGGACAGCATAACGGCCATGATGGCGCACGGCGCGGCCGACTGGATTACCACCACCCTCAGCACGCTGTGGTCGGGCACCTGCCAATAGCCGAACACCAGCGCCAGCGCCAGCCCGATGATGGGTGAGACGGCGAACTTGACCGCGTGCATGAGTAGGCACTCGCGCCAGTACTGCTTCACGGCCGACAATCGCAGCCCCAGCCCGATGGCCAGCAGAAAGGCCGCCGTGGTCGTGGGCATCGCGAAATCG
>Ga0272441_10004442_pt1 | contig 25390 bp, 15 predicted proteins | sample SSMProp6N_FD_193582 | JGI IMG/M metagenome (GOLD analysis project Ga0272441, IMG submission 193582) | Marine sediment archaeal communities from Little Sippewissett salt marsh, Falmouth, MA, United States - SSM-Prop-6N | ecosystem: Environmental > Aquatic > Marine > Wetlands > Sediment ...
TGACCGTGGCTGTCGCCGCGGTCGCGACCGCGCCGCATGAGCCGGTATCGACCGTTGACCTGTACGTCGACGATCTGTTTGCCGCGGTGTTGACCAACATCGTGCCGCGTGAAGGCAACGAGCTGAGTGTGCTCGTCGACGGCAGCAACGTCGGTTACACGGTGGCGGCGGACGACACGCTCTACGATGTAGCGGCGGGTTTGGCCGCGAACATCACGGCCGCCCAGTATGTGCCGGTCGATGCGAGTGCGGCGGGCGACCGCGTGATGCTGTCCTATACGAATTTCGGGTACTACGGAAGCGGCGTGACCTACAGCGTGACGGCCGGGACCGGGACCGCGTCCGAGCTGACGATATGCGCCACAAACCTGACCGGGAACCTGCTGGAATCCGAGTATCCTGCGCGCGAGCTCGTGCAGTGTCTCGAGAGCGATCCGAATGACGGCGACTGGATGCGGCTGATCATCACGTTGGCGAACGGCACAACGGCCACGCACACGGTCACGGCCGACGCGGCAAGCACGGTCGCGTCCATGATGAGGGCGTTGACCAACGCCGTGAACTCCGACGTCAAGCTGCAGGGCTCGAACGGGGTCATGGCGCGGGATTTCCGCAGTCTCACCAGCTTCACCGAGTTCTGGCTCGAGGCCAGAACGAACGGGCCGGAAGGCTACAAGATCTATGTCGACTACGACATCGAGCGGACCCCGCCGCCGCATTCCGGGATCGACACGAGCGGCGCGTTCGAAGACAACATGAACGATAACGGCGGCGACCTGACCGCGCGTGGGAACATCCTGGTGGGCTGCGGGTCGACGAATCTGACTCTCTCCCATGCATGGGACACCACCGCCTGGCCTGACGGTCCGCATACGCTGCGGGTGGTCGCCCGTGAAGGGACGAGCCCGCGTACGCAGGGCCACTACCTGTTGCCGCTTGTTGTGAGCAACAGCCCGTTGCGTTGCGCGCTAAGCACGCCGACGAACGGGCAAGTTTTCGCCATGGGCTCCGACGTCGTCTGTACCGGGACCGTCGCCGGCGCGCTCGGTACGGTCACGCAGACGGTGTTCTATGCCGAGGGGCAAGAAGTGACGGTCGACACGGCCGAGCCGTTCGCCTGCGGTTGGGGCACGCTTTCAAACGGGCCCGGCGTCGCCACGCTTCACATGCAGGCATGGGACGATGCCGGAAGCGTCGCTGTTTCGCCCGCGGTCAGCGTGACGGTGGCCGAGTACTGGGATGCGGACGGCGACGATACGGTCGATGAATGGGAACGCATATACTACGGAAGTGTCTACGAAACGGCCGGCACGAACAACCCCGACGCCGACGCCTTCGATGATTCGGCCGAGTCCATCGCCGACACGAACCCGACCAACGACCAGAGCTTTTTCCAGGTGCTCGCGTTCGGGCGTGATACGAACACGGCCGACGTTGCCGTGACCTTTGTCGCGAGCCCCGACCGGCTCTACACGATCGAGTACAACGACGCGTCGCTTACCGGTTCGAACGTCTGGAGCGCGGTTTCCGAGCCGAAATTCTTCGGGACCAACACCCAGCACACCTGGGTCGACGACGGCAGTACGAATCGCCCGCATCCGTCCGGCACAAGCAACCGGTTCTACCGGATCAAAGTCGAAGCGCCGTGAGCGCCAAACCTTCGGAGTGCGGAAAATACCTTTGGAGTGCGGCAGTTTGACTGCCGCCTTCAACCACGCACGCCAGCGCAGATACGCGCGGAATGCCTCCAGACAGGCCTAGAACAGGGCCTAGAACATGGCATCCCAGAGAGCGTGCGGCGTCGGTCGCACGGGGCTTGCCCAGTGCGGGCGGTGTCGGCACGGACGAGCGTCTTTGAAGGCGGCACTTTGAGTGCCGCACTCCGAAGGTTCTTACCGCACTCCGAAGGTTTCAGCCCGCAAGCGCCCCGACATGCGCGGTCGACGCGGCCGCGATGCCCGAGAGACTGTAGCCGCCCTCGATTACCGATACGAGCCGGCCCCCTGCGTGCGTGTCCGCGATCTGCATCATCAGGCGCGTCAGCTCCGCGAAGTCCTCGTCCGTCAGCCGGAAGTAACCGAGCGGATCGCCTTCCCGCGAATCGAAGCCGGCCGAGATCAGGACGAAATCCGGCTTGAATGTTTCGGCTCGCGGTAGAAGCTCGTCGCGAAACGCGCCGATAATCTCCTTGCCGCCCGCACCCGCCGGGAACGGGCAGTTCAGTGTGTAGCCTTCGCCCTTGCGCAGGCCCCGTTCCGAGCGGCTGCCCGTGCCCGGATAGAACGGCCACATGTGCGTGCTGAAGTAGAACACCGTGTTGTCGTCGTAGAAGATGTCCTGCGTCCCGTTCCCGTGGTGGATGTCCCAGTCCACGATCAGGGCCCTGTCCAGCCCGTGCTTCTGCTGGCAGTACCGTGCCGCGATCGCGACGTTGTTGAACACGCAGAAGCCCATGCCCCGCTCGACGGTCGCGTGGTGGCCGGGCGGGCGGACCATACAGAACGCGTTTCGGACGGTGCCGGCCATGACGGCGTCGACGGCGGCGAGCACGCCGCCGGCCGCGAGCAATGCGACCTCGAGCGAATCGGCGCAGATCTCCGTATCGCCGGTCGTCAGCGTGCTTGCCCCGCTTGCCACGTCGCTCTTGACCAGCTCCAGGTACTGCTTGCTGTGGCAGGCGAGGACCTGCTGTTCGGTTGCGGGTCGCGCCGGCACGTCGCGCAGCGCGTCGGCGAACCCGGCCGCGCGCAGCGCCTGGATAACCGCATCGCACCGTTCCGGCCGTTCGGGATGGCCGCTGCCCGTCAGATGTTTCTTGTAGGCCGGGTCATAGACCAGTCCGGTCTTGTGCGTTCTCGCGTTCATGTGCCCCTCCTTGGCAAACAACCATGTCCCGCCGGAGGCGGGCAGGCAGTAAGCATTGTCGTAAGCGTTGTCGCACCCGTTGTCGAGAACTTTGCGGTTCGGTTCGTTGTTGCGGGCGCTTTTTTTCATTCTCTTGACAAGGCGCGCGACGCGACATGCTATAGTGCGGCCATGCGAAAGCGTCTGAAATCCGGCAAGCTGCTGGCGGTCGGCATCGTGGTGTGCTCGCTGGTCCTGGCCTATCTGAGTCTTGGCGCGTTGCGTTACGAGAAGCTGATTCTGGAGCGCGAGATGGCGCAGCGTTCGGCTGCGATCGCGGCGGGCCTGGAGGCACAGGTTCGAGCCACGTTCGAGCGGGTAGCGCACGAGGTACAGTCTGCGCTTGGCGAGCTGCGCGCGCGCGGCGCGGGCGCCGCGGAACTGCGCGGGGTGGCGCCGGATTTGCCGGTGTCATGCGCAGGCCTGGTCGATGCGCGGCTCGATCTGGTCTATCCTGCGAACCCCTGGAAGGAACAGGCGGCGGCGGAGCCGCTTGGGCCGATGCGTCCGTTTCAGTTCGAATACGAGCGCGCGGAGCAGATCGAGTTCCGGGACGGTCCGGGCCCGGCCGTCGCGGGCTATACGCGACTGGCGGCGATGGCCGCGGGTCCGCGGGAGAAAGCCGTACGCTTGAGCGCGTTGGCCCGTGCGCATGTGAAGCTGGGCGAGACGAGCCGGGCCGTCGCACTGTACGAGCAGATTCGTGCAGACTTCGCCGAGCAACGATCGTACGGCGGCGTGCCGTTCGGGCCGGCCGCCTCCCTGGCGGTGGCGAATTTGTTCATGCAGCGACAGGAGCTGCGCAAGGCACGTGACGCGTGCGTGGGGCTCCTTCAGGATCTTTTGCTGCCCGGATGGGGCCTGAGCCGGACCGAGGCGTTCTTTTTCCAGTCCGAAGCGGCAGGCCTGGTTCGCCGGATCAAGGGGCTCGGCATCGTCGAGAACATCGACTGCTCGCTGTGCGACCGGCTGATCGGGCAATTGGAGTATGTGGCGGGCTGTGTTCGGCTTGTGGGCGTGCTGCGCCGGAGCAAGGCGCGCCGGATCGTCGCGCAGTTGGTGGGCAGCCGTTTGATTCGGAGCCCCGACCCGGCGGAGTACAAACGTCTGCTTGACCAGGTGGAAGAACTTTTTGCTGCCCGCGGCGTGCTGGCGCCTGGGGCGGACGGCGGAACCGAGTCCGGGCAGGGCGCGGACGGGCCCCGCTATGTTGTTATGGATGAAGGTGAACTGCTCGGTTGGGTGCCGCCCGGCAGAGCGGGGCAGGACGGTGTCGTCTTCTCCGTCTCGCTCGCCGGGCTCGGCGATTGGCTGCGCCGCGCGGCAGAAGACGGGCTGCGCTATGCCGGGGACTTTGCATTTGAGATTGTGGACGCGGGTGGCCGCCGCATCGCGGCGCGGCGGGCCGACTCGCTGGCAGGAAGCGGCGAGAACCGTTCGCTGGCCCATCTCTTGCCGGGCTGGCGACTGCGGGTCGCGCTCGGGGGTGCGCCGCACCTGCGCCGGGCGATTCGGCGCCGGCTCTACCTGAATACGGGGATCGTGCTGCTTCTGCTGGTCGGGATCGGCGGGAGCATGGTGTCGATGGTGCGCATGGTCCGGCGCCAGCAGGAATTGGCCGGGTTCAAGATGGATTTGATCTCGACAGTTTCGCACGAGCTGCGGACCCCGATCACAGCCGTGCGGATGATCGCCGAGATGTTCGAGATGGATGCCGTCCGCGATGCCGCGCGCGCGAAGGAGTACTACCGGCGTTTGGGCGAAGAGTCCGAGCGACTGCTCCTGCTGATCAACAACCTGCTCGACTTCTCGCGGCTGGACTCGGGCCGCAAGAAATACGATTTTGCGGCTCACGATATCGGCGCGCTTGTCCGGGACGCTGTCCGTGCATTTTCGCGATACGCCGGACCCCGCGGCTACAAGGTGACCGAAGAGATCGGCCGGGACCTGCCGGCCGTTCGCGTGGACGCCGGCGCGCTCGGCCAGATTGTGCTGAACCTGCTCGACAACGCCATGAAATATTCGCCGGCCGATCGACCGATCCGGGTCCGTGTTTTCCGGGCCGGCCCCGAGGTCTGCATTGACGTAATTGATCGTGGCTGCGGTATTCCGCTCGAAGAGCAGGACCGGATTTTCGAACGCTTCTACCGAGGGAGCGGCGAGCAGGTGCGCGGGGCCAAGGGCAGCGGAGTCGGTTTGGCGATTGTCAGGGAATTCGTGCAGGAACACGGCGGCTCGGTCCGGGTCCAGAGCCGGCAGGGAGAAGGCAGCACGTTCCGCGTCGTGCTGCCCATAGCGGAGGACGACGGAGATGGAACGGATTCTGATCGTAGAGGATGAACGCAATATCATCGATGTGCTGGCCGACTACCTGAGGTTCGAGGGCTACGAGGTGTTCTGCGCGACCGACGGTGAGACCGGGCTGGAACTGGCCCGGAACAAGCGGCCCGACGCCATCATTTTGGACCTCATGTTACCGGGCAAGGACGGCTACGACGTCTGCAGGGAACTGCGTCAGAGCGGCGATTTTACCCCGATCATCATCCTTACCGCCAAGGGCGAAGAGATTGACAAGGTGCTGGGGCTCGAACTCGGCGCCGACGATTACATGACCAAACCTGTCGGACTCAAGGAATTGAAGGCGCGGATCCGGGCCGTGCTGCGCCGGTCCGACTGGCTGCGCCGCGCGGACGAAGTCGCCGCCTATGAGCTGGAGGGCGTCCGGATCGATTTCAAGACCCATGAGGTGGTCAAGGGCCGCAAACGTTATCCGCTCTCCACGATGGAAGCCGCGCTCCTGCACTACATGGTCACGCATCGCGACGAGGTCCTGACTCGCGAACGGCTTCTGAACGAAGTGTGGGGCTACGACAAATTCCCCACAACACGCACGGTCGACACGCACGTGCTGAATCTGCGCAGGAAGATCGAGAAGGACCCTAACCGGCCTGTGTACATTCTGACCGTGCACGGGAGCGGGTATCGGTTTGTGGGATAGTGATGAACGATGAGCGCTGAATTGTGGGTGGTTGAGCACGGCGGCCATCGACGCAAAGAGGAGATCGTCGCAGTGAGCCAGACGCGTACAGGCCGGGGCCGGTGGGCGGCGGGTGGTGTCGCCGCCGTTCTGGTGTGCCTGCTCTGCCTGGCTTGCTGCATTGTGCGGGCCGCGGCACCGGACGCGGACCAGTTGTTCCAGCAAGCGCTCTACGCCGAGGAGATCAACGGCGATCTCAAGACGGCGCTGGCGCGCTACGAACAGATTGTGGGGCAGCCCGGCGTGGCGGAAACCGTCGCGGTTCAGGCGTGGTACCGCATGGCGTTGTGCAACGAGAAGCTGGGTCGTGAGGATCGGGTTCGTGCGCTCGTTGCGCGGTTGCAGGCCGACTACGCGCGCGATGTGGCGGCCGACCGCCGACTCGCGGATTTCGTGGCCCGGCACCGCACCTCTCGCGCGGCGGCGCCCGGTTCTGCGGTTTCGGCATCTGCCGGCGCGCGGCGTGACCTGCGCGAGAAGTTGCGCAGCATTGTAATCCCGATGCTTGCTTTGGACGGCAACACAGTGCAGCAGGCTGTCGCGCGCCTTGGTGTTGCCGCGGCGCGGCACGACCCGGCAGGCGAGGGTGTGGAGATCGTGCTGAACTTGATGGGCCTTGTTGAGCCGGGCGCGTTGCCGCGCGTGGACATGTTGCTCTATGACGTGACGCTTGCGGATGCGATCGCCGGGCTCGGCGAGCGGCTGGGGCTGGCCCATACGGTTGGGCCTGACCACGTGTTGCTGTTCCCGAAGGCGGGTGTGGCACGGCAATTCGAGAGCCGGATCTATCCCTTGCCGGGCGACTCGGCGGACCTGCTGCGGGAGCGCAGTGCCGGGGCGGCGGCTCCGGTGCTGCGGCGGGAGCCGGGCGGGCGCCGGATTCTGGATTTCTCGAAGGTCCTCCAGAAACTGGGCGCCTCGTTTCCAGACGGCAGTTCAGCGTCGTACGACGGGGCTCTGGGCATTCTGATTGTGCGGAACGAGAGCGGCCAACTTGCGGTCATTGACCGCATCCTCAAGCGCGAGCTGGACCCCGATCGGCCGGCGCGCGCGGCGCTCAAAGCGAAGATGGCCCGGCTTGTCCTGTTGCGGTTCGAAGCGGTGAACGCGCACGTCACGGAAGCGCTATCCTATCTTGCGGATGAAAGCCGCGAACTGGATCCCTCGGGCGTGGGTATCGACATTTTCTATCATGCCGGCGCGGAGCGTGGGTCGCAGAAGGAACTTCGGTTCCGGTACCGCAGGATTTCGCTGTTGGATGCTTTGGAGCAGCTCGCCAGAATCGCGAAGCTGCACTATCGGATCGATGCCGACAGCGTCTCCGTTGCACCGCTGCACGTGCCGCTCACCGCGCTGGTGACACGCATGCTGCCGGTGCGTGGCGGCGCGAGCGCGCAGCTTCGCCGCGCGTTCCGGCTGCGACCGGTGCGCAACAACCGGGAAACGGTCCGGGCGCGTGATTGTACGGAGCTTTTCCGGCGGCTCGGCATCCATTTTCCCGAGGGCGCGAACGCGGTTTACAGCCCGCCGCCGAACGAATACCTTACGGTCAGGAACGAGCCGGACTATCTCGATCAGCTCGAGTTGTTGCTCCAGCGCTGGGAACGTACGGCGCCGGCACGCGAACGGGACGGCGCTGAGCTGGCCGATCAACTCAAACGCCGGCGGATGGCCGATTGGGCCGTGCAGGACGCCACCGTTGCGGAAGCCGTGCGCGCGTTCAGACAGAGCAGCCGGCGCGCGTACAGCGCTGAGGATGCCACGCCCGCCAAGGAGTTCGGGGTCATGCTGATCTGCAAAGACGAAATCCTGTCGACGCGGCGGCGGGTCACGTTTGCCGTTACGAACGTGAGTGTGTTCGCGGCTATCGAGACCTTGTGCGAGGAGGCCGGGCTGGACTATGAGATCCAGCCGGATACCGTGATGCTGCGTCCCGCGGAAACTGATGAATGACTGGCGGTGCACAGGCAATCCTGTTTTGGCTTTCTTGCCCATCGCAGGCTGTGCTATCCTCGGGATCGAGGCACGGCAGGTCTGAGGGGGGAGTTCTTTATCTCATCCTCCTTCGCCGGCAGGCGACGGAGGACAAGTCAACCATCAAGCATTCGCCAAAGGAACGCAGATGCCTGAACCGATAACGAACCAGGACGATGTTGCCGCAATCGACGAGTTGCGCGGGCGATACGATCGGATTCGCGCGGAACTCGCGAAGGTGATTCACGGTCAGGACGACGTGCTGGAAAAATTGCTGATTTGCATTCTTGCGCGAGGTCACGGCCTGCTGATGGGCGTGCCCGGCCTGGCCAAGACCCTGATGGTCCGGTCGCTGGCCGATGTGCTTGCGCTCCAGTTCAGCCGGATCCAGTTCACACCCGACCTGATGCCTGCGGACATCACGGGCACCGATATTTTGCAGGAGACCGAACAGCCGGGCCGGCGCGCCTTCGAGTTCGTGAAGGGGCCGGTTTTCGCGAATATCGTGCTTGCCGACGAGATCAACCGGACGCCGCCGAAAACGCAGGCGGCGCTGCTGCAGGCCATGCAGGAGTACGAGGTGACGGTGGTCGGCCGTACGTTTGCGCTCAAGCCGCCATTCTTTGTGCTGGCCACGCAGAACCCGATCGAACAGGAAGGGACCTACCCGCTGCCCGAAGCACAGCTCGACAGGTTCATGTTTTTCATCCAGGTCGACTACCCCAGCGAGGGGGAGGAGTTGACGATTGCCAGGACCACGACCGGCTCGGCGGCGCCGCCGCTCGAGAAGGTCTTGGACGGGCCCGAGATCTGCGCGTATCAGGAACTCGTCCGGCGGGTTCCGGTCCCGGACCATGTCTATGCGTATGTCGTGGACCTGGTCCGCCGCTCGCGGCCCACCTTGCCCGACGCCGCCGACTGGATCCAGAGCTGGGTGAGTTGGGGCGCCGGTCCCCGCGCGGTGCAGTATCTGATCCTCGGTGCGAAGGCCAGGGCCGTGCTGCACGGCAGCTACCTTGTGCGCATGGAAGACGTGAATGCGGTTACGGAGGTCGTGCTGACGCACCGTATCCTGCTGAGCTTCCACGCGGAATCCGAAGGGGTCGCCAGCCGCGATGTGATCGACCGGCTCGTCGCGGAATCCGAAGCGCGACAGTGATGCAGCGGGCGGGCGAGGCCCCCTGCCCGCAGTGCCCCGACTTCTGAGAGAGTCGGGGCGCTGCCGGCGGGCGTCGCGCCGTGACCCGGCTGAAACGCAATCAGCGAGTTGTGAAAGAAGGCGCCACAAGAGAGTTCCTGGACCCGCACGTGCTCGCCCGGCTGTCCCGCCTGTCCGTGCTGGCCAGAGGTCTGGTCGAAGGCACGTTCTCGGGCCGGCACCGCAGCCCGCATCGCGGCTCGAGCGTCGAGTTCGCGCAGTATCGCAAGTACGTGCCGGGCGACGACGTCAAAACGTTTGACTGGAAGGTCTACGCGAAGACGGACCGGTACTACGTCAAGGAGTTCGAGGCCGACACGAACCTGCGCTGCTATCTCGTGCTGGACTGCAGCGGCTCCATGCTCTACGACGGCGGACGTGGCAACAAGGCGGACTACGCGCGCCGCCTTGCTGCGACTCTGGCGCATCTGCTCGTGAAGCAGGGCGATGCGGTCGGACTGCTCTGTTTCGCCGAGCGCGTGGTCCGCGACGTGCCGCCTCGGGCCAGTCCCAAACATCTCAGGAACATCTTCGATGTGCTGGCCGAAATGCGGCCGGCGGGCCGGACCCACGTGGTCAGGATCCTGCACGATCTGGCCGAGCGCATCCGGCGCCGTGCACTGGTCATCGTGTTCTCGGATCTGCTCACCGATGTGGAGCCGCTGCTCGACTGCTTTCATCATCTGCATTTCCGGAAACACGATCTGGCCGTGTTCCATCTGATGGACGACGCAGAGCTCGAATTCCGGTTCGATCGGCCGATCCGGTTCGCGGACCTGGAGAGTTCGTTTAAACTTGTAGCCGAGCCGATCGGCGTGCGGCAGGCCTACCTGCGGAGTCTGGCGGCCTACACCGAGCGGCTCCGGACGGGCTGCCGCGAGTTCCGGGTGGACTATCGGCTGGTGCGTATGTCGCGCAGCTACGAAGACGTGCTGTCCGAGTTCCTGCTGGACCGGCAGCGCACCGGCGTGCGGCGCCGGTGAGGTGTGAATGGTGGATGGTAGAGGGTGAATTGTCCCATGGTCTCATAGTCACACGGTCCCGGAATCCATGACTTTCCTGCAACCAACCATACTCTGGGCCCTGCCTCTGTGTCTGGCGCCGGTCCTGATCCACATGCTCAATCGGCTCCGGTTCCGCACGGTTGCCTGGGGCGCCATGATGTTTTTGCTGCAGGCCACACGGCGTTCGACGCGGCTTGCGCGGTTGCGCCAGGTGCTGGTCCTGCTGTGCCGGGTTCTGGCCGTGGCGGCCTTGGTCTGCGCATTCGGCAGGCCGTTGGCCGGCGGCTGGCTCGGTCTCGTCCTTGGCGGGCCGCCGGAGACGATCGTTCTGCTTTTTGATCGCTCGGCAAGCATGGAGGCGCGGCTGGGAAACGGGTCCACGACGAAGCGTGAACAGGCGCTCGCGAGCCTGAGTTCGGCGCTCGAGAAGCTGGGCGAAATGCCGGACCTCGTTCTGATCGACAGCGTGTCCGGGCAGGCCCGTGCGGTTTCGGACGCCGGCGTGCTGGGCCGGCTGTTGGGGCCGACCGATACGACGGCGGATCTGGCGGCAATGATGCAGGCGGCGGTCGACCATCTGGCGACCGCACGCGAGGGGAACGCCGAGATTTGGATCGCATCGGATCTTCAGTCCTCCAATTGGCGTCCGGACAGTGCGCTCTGGCCCGCGCTCGTGGAACGGCTTCGTGCGATGCCGAACAACGTGACGGTGCGCGTGTTGGCGCTCGATCGGGAAGGGCCCGCGAACTTCGCCGTGGCGCTCAGCGCCGCGCAGCGGTTCCGTGCGTACGGGCGTTCGCAACTCGAGCTTGCGCTGCAGGTTGCCGCCGGGCGCAGCAGCAGCGCAAACGTGCCGGTCACACTGGTGCACGAGGACGCGGCACGCGTAATTGGAGGGAGCGGGGAGAAAACGCCGGCTGCGGAAAGGGCCGCGGCCGGGCCGGACCCCGATCGCTCCGGCACCGTTGCATTTCGGCATCGGCTCTCGGTCGCCCCGGATGCCGAGGGCTGGGGCGCGGTCGAAGTGCCGGGCGACGGAAACCTGCGCGACAACAGAAGTTACTTTGTGTATGACCGCGAACCCCATCTGCGCGTCGTGCTGACGGCGCAGGATCCGCGCATGCTGCGCGTGCTGGAACCTGCCGCGGCGCCTGCGCCCGCGCTGCTCAATCATTCCGTGCAGGCCCTGCGTCCGGCCGCCGTTCGCGACGCGGAACTCAAACATAGCGCACTGGTCGTGTGGCAAGGCGTGTTCCCGGCCGAGCCGGAGGTGGTGCAGGCGCTGAAGAAGTTTCTCGGGACCGGCGGGGTTGTCGTGTTCATGCCGCCGGCGGAAGGCGAGTCCGGTACGTTCTTGGACTTGCGGTGGGGGCCCGTCGAGACGGCGCCGCCCGGGGAGCGCTACCGGATCGCCGCGTGGGAGGAACGCAGCGGTTTGCTCGCGAAGACGCCGTCCGGCGTCGGCCTGCCCTTGGACGAACTGCAGGTGCTGCGCCGGCGCTGTATCGAGGGCGATCTCAGGCAAACCGCGCGCTATGCCGACGGCAGGTGTTTTCTCGGGTCGCTGCGGCACGGGCGTGGCCGCGCCTATTTCTGCAGTTCGTTGCCCCGCCAGGATTGGTCCTCGCTCGCGGACGGCACGGTACTCGTGCCGGCCCTCCAGCGTGCGGCCCGGGCGGGCGGCACGCGGCTCAGCAACGCGCAACGCGCAATCTGCGGGCGCTGGCGGCCCGCAGACCCGGTCGCCTTTGTGGAGCCCGTCGACGGGGAGGGGGCCAAAGACTATCGCGTGCAGGCCGGCGTCTATCGTGTCGCGGGCCACTTGGTGGCCGTCAATCGAGATGCCCGCGAGGACGTGCCCGATCGGCTCGAGCCGGCCGAGCTGCAGCGATTGTTTGGCCCATTGCCGTTCCGCCTGTTTCGCGAGGGCCTCGCGCAGACGGGCGAGCTGCAGAGCGAGATGTGGCGGCCGTGCCTCGGGTTCGCGCTCGCGTGCCTGCTGCTGGCAGGGTTGCTGGCCTCGGCCGACGTCGCCGGCAAACGGCAGCAGACGGCGCAGCCGGCGCGGCGGCGCCGGGCCGCTTGAGCGATGGTGTTCGGTGTTCGGTGTTGGGTGGTAGGTGGTAGGATGTCTAGTCTGCGAATTCATACATCCTGGCAGGTCGCGGCTTTCTGCGTGTGCGTGCTTGCGGTGTGGTTGTGGTTGGCATTGCGGCGCCGGGAGCTGCGGGCCCGGCCGCTGCGTGCGGCGTTGCTGGAAGCGTTGCGCCTGTTGGTTCTTGCGCTGTTGCTGTTCACGTTGTGCCGGCCCGAATGGGTGCGGCGCCTGCGGCATAAGCAGATGCCGGCGGTCGCCGTGCTTCAGGACGCGTCCGGCAGCATGGCCACGCGGGATGAGCAGGGGTCGGTCACGAACGTTGTGATGCGGCGCGCGACGGCCGCGCAGCTGGCGGAAAGGGCGCGTGCGACGCTGGCCGATGCGTATGCCGTAACGGTCTCTGATTTCGACCGGGTACCCGAGGTCGACGGGGCCGGGCTCTCGACCGGCGGCACGGATATCAACGGCGCGCTGCTTGCCGCGATGGCTCGGCAGAAGGGTCTTCGCGCGCTGCTGCTGATTACCGACGGCGACTGGAACACGGGCGAAACGCCGCTCCGCGCCGGACTTGCGCTTCGTGGCAGGGACGTCCCCGTCTTCTCTATTGGCGTGGGCAGCGAGCGCTATCTGCCGGACCTGCATCTTCAGGAAGTGCGCGCGCCCGCGTTCTGTCTGCTCAAGGAACGGGTCTCGATTCCTTTTGCGATCCGCAGCCATCTGCCGCGCGAGGTGCACACGGCGGTGACGCTGCGGTGCGGGCAGGAGATTGCGGCGCGGAACAAGGTTTCGATTCCAGCCCAGGGCGCGTATCAGGGCGCAGTGATGTGGCAGCCGCAACGCGAAGGCGATTTCCAGTTGACGCTGTCCGTTCCGGTTGAGCCGGAGGAGCTGCTGGCGGACAACAACACGGTGTCTTTCCGTATTTCGGTTCGCGTCGAAGTGTTGAAGGTGCTCGTTGTCGACGGCGCGCCGCGGTGGGAGTATCGGTTTTTGCGCAATGCGTTGGAGCGCGATCCCGGCGTCGAGGTCTCGTGTCTGCTCTTCCACTCTGACGGGAAGTCCGGTCGTGGCCGTGACTACCTGCAGCAATTCCCGGCCGGCAAGAGTGCGATTGCGCGCTATGACGTTGTCTTTCTGGGCGACGTTGGCATCGGGCAGGGCCGGCTTTCGACGAGCGACGCACGCTTGTTGCGCGGCCTCGTTGAACACCAGGGCAGCGGCCTGGTCTTCTTGCCCGGCAGCAACGGCCGGCACACGACATGGGCGCGGAGCCCGCTGGGCGATCTGCTGCCCGTCGTACTGGACACGAAGCGGGCGGCGGGCGTGCGAAGCGCGCACGCGGCGCGGCTCAAGTTGACGAAGCGCGGGGAACGCCATTTTCTTACGAGCCTCGCCGACAAGCCGAGTGAGAACGGCCGGCTCTGGCGGCGGCTGCCGGGTTTCTTCTGGCACGCGCCGGTGGAGCGCGCGCGGGCGGGCGCCACCGTGCTGGCCGTTCACGAATCGGACCGCAACCAATGGGGCCGGACCCCGTTGCTCGTGACGCGGCCGTTCGGAAGCGGCTCCGTCTGTTTCATGGGCATCGACAACGCGTGGCGCTGGCGACGCGGCGTGGAGGACAAGTATCACTATCGGTTCTGGGGGCAGGTCGTCCGCTGGATGGCACACCAGCGCCACCTGGCGGATACCGAAGGGATCCGTCTGTTCTTCATGCCCGAGAACCCGATTGCCGGCGACACGGTCGCGTTGCACGCGACCGTGTTCAACCGGCTCGGCAGGCCGGCGGAGGGCGCGTCAGTCGAGGCGCTTATCTCAGGCCCCGACTCGTACAGCGAACGCATCACGTTGTCTTCGACTCGGCAGGGCTGGGGCGTGCATACCGGCCGGTTCGTGCCCAAGCGGGGTGGCCCCTACACGCTCGAGATCCGGGCGCCGGCCGAAGAGCGCCGGTTGAGCACGGAGCTGATCGTCGCGCATGCGCGCCGTGAACGTGTGGGACAGCCTGCTCGTTTCGAGGTGCTGCGCGAGCTGGCCGAAGTTTCGCGCGGTGCGTTCGGCAGGAGCGCGGACTTCGAACAGGTGCTGGGCATGCTCCGGGCACTGCCCACGCAACGCGTGCTCGAACGGCGCATCCGGCTCTGGTCTGAGCCGTGGTGGGGCGGCTTGATTTTCGGGTTGATGTGTCTATGGTGGATCCTGCGCAAGATGTTCGGGCTGATATGATAAACTTCCGCGTGCTGAATTGTCGGGACAGGTGCCATGCCTCAGACTGACAACACAGGTTTACCGGCCCCGCTCCGCCGCCGTTTTGCGGCGCTGCGCCGGCGCCTGTTGACCGTGGAAACGGTCCTGGCAGCCTCCGCCGCCGTCAGTGGCGTGTTCGGCGCCTACCTCTTGTTGTTCGGATCCGATCGTTTCTGGGACACGGTCCGGCCGCTGCGCGCTGCGCTGTTTTTCGGTGCAATCGGCGTGGTCGCCTTCGCCTTGCTATTCTGGCTGCGGCGCTGGGTTTTCTGCCGGCGGGACGACCGGGCGCTTTCGCGGGTCGTGCAGCGCCGGCACGGCGGTTTCGGGGATCGCCTGCTTGGCGCGGTCGAGTTGGCGGATGTGGCGCGGCGCCCGCCGAATGTGTCGGCAGCGCTCTGCGATGCGGCGATTCGACAGGTCGCGCAGGAGTCGGAGCGCGTCGATTTCCCGCGGGTCGTGCAGGCGGGCAGGGCGCGGCGCAACGCGCTGAGCGCCGGCCTGCTCGTCGCGCTTGCCGGTGCGTTGTGCGTGATGCTCCGGCCCGCCGGCCGAAACGCGTGGGAACGGCTGCGCCGCCCGTTCCGCGCGGTCCCGCGCTACACGTTCGCCGCGATCGAGGGACTGCCGGACCGAATGGTCGTCGCGCATGGCGAACCGGGCTCGGTCGGACTGCACTTCTCCGAAGGCGCGGTCTGGCGGCCGCGACGCGGACGCTACAGGATCGGCCGGCAGGTGCGCGGTTCGGTCCTGTTCAGCAACGACACCGCTCGGATCGATCTGCCCCGGTTGGCCGAGGACACCGTGCTGCATGTGCGCGTGGGCGACGCGCGTCACGCGACCCGGATCACGCCGCGGTTCCGGCCGTCGCTGCTGAGTCTGCACGCAGAGATCGTGTATCCCGACTACCTGCGGTGGACGAACAGCATGCAAGAGGCGGGGCCTGCGCTCACGCTGCTGGAGGGATCCCGGTTCCGGTTGCACGGCGTGGTTTCGCGCGCACTCGCGGCCGGCACGATGCACGCGGCCGGTATGGAGACGGCGTTGGCGCTGGAGGACGCACGGTTCCGGAGCAAGCTCTGGAAAGCGGATGCGTTCGATCACGGCCATCTGTGGTGGCGCGACCGGCTCGGACTGGAACCCAAGTCGCGCTATCCCGTGTCCGTCTCGGTCCGGGCCGACGCGACCCCGTTTGTTGATTGCCCGGGCCTGCCGGAGAACACGGCGATTCTCGTGGACGAGACGCTGGAGGTCCGCGTCGAGGCACGCGACGACTGCGGTGTGGACTACTTGTCGATCGAATGGCAACCGCGCCGCGAGAAAGAGCCGGCCGACGGCGTGGTTGTGCGTCAGCTCGAACGCGTCGCCGACGGCGGGCCCCACGCAAAGCGATTGGTCGGAACGTTTTTGCTCTGCCCCGCGGTGCTCGGTGTCCCACCCAAGAGTATCATTGCCCTGCGTGCCATGGCCGGCGACTATTTTCCCGGCCGGAACCCGGCGACCTCGCCGGAATATCGGGTCTACGTCTTGAGCCGGTCCGAACACGTGCGTTTGCTCAAGGAGCGGTTCGAAGGAGTGCTCGAGACGCTCGAGGAACTCACACGCGACGAAGAGGCGTTGCTCAAAGCGAACCGCCAGCTGCAGGCCCTTTCGAAGCCGGCGCTGCGCGAACCGCGCGCCGCCGAGAAGCTCGAGCGCCAGGCGAACGCCGAGGCGGCGAACGCGGAAGCCATGCGAGGACTGGCCGACAAGACGGCACGGATCCTGGAGGAGGCGCTGCGGAATCGGGGCTTCCCGCTTGGGACCCTTGCCGAGTGGAGCGAGATGTTCGACACGATGCAGGCGGTCGGCCGGCAAGAGATGCCCGAAGTCTCGCAATCCCTGAAACGGGGCAAGGCGGATGTGAACCGGCGTGCGGAGGAATTGGCTGCTGCGGTCGAACGTCAGAAGCAGATCCTCGAGGCGCTCAAGAGCATGCAGAGCGGCAGCCATTCGCTGATGGACAGGATGACGGCCAGCAATTTCGTGAACCGGTTCCGCGAGGCCGCGGCTCGCGAATCCGGGATCAATCGCGGGCTGCAGCAAGTTGTGAGCGAGGTGCTCGGCCTCCTTCCCGAAAACCTGAGCGAGCCCCTGAAAAAGGCGCTCGGCACGCTTGCCGAGCAGCAGGGCAGCGTCGCAAAATCCGTGAAGTACATTCAGGACGACCTGCGCGGCTTTGCCGAGCGCGTGGATTCCGAGGCGCACCACGCCGTGCACGACGAGATGCGAGACAAGGCCGTCTTGCTCGGGCTCGACGCGGTGGGCCGCGGCATCCAGGCCAACAGGACCTTTGCCGGCATCCAGCAGACCGCGAGTTGGGCCGAGCAGCTCGAGCAATGGGCGGCGGCGCTGGAGCGCGCCGCGCGCAACGCCGACCAGAGCGGCCAGGACGGGGCGCAGATGCAGATGACGGCCGAACAATTGGAGCTCATGGCGCGGGTCGTGCGGCTCGTGCGCGGCGAGCAGGAGCTGCGTGCGCAGACACGCGCGCTCGATGAACAGCGCGGCCGGGACGCGATCGATGCTCAGGTCTACGGCGAACGCGCCGCGAATCTGGCCGGCCTGCAGAAGGACCTGCACACGGAACTGACCGATATCGCTCAACTGCCACTGAGCCCCCCGGCCCGAGCGCTGTTGGGCAAGGCCGGCAAGGCGATGAACGACGCCGAGAACCTGTTGCGGCTGCCCGCGACGGGCACCGGCACGATCGCCGCGGAGACCGAAGTGATCGAGCTGTTGACCAGTTCCGCCAAGCAGGCGAGCGCCGCGCAGATGAGCGCGTTCATGCGTGCCATGATGGCGCGGCTCGCACAGGGGCGCGGGGCCGGCGGGAGCCTGGCCGGCGGCGATTGGGCCAAGGGACCGAAAGACGCCGACGGCGACGCTGCAGGCGCGACACCCGAAGCGCGGCGCCGCGAGCGGGCCGTGGGGGTCGGGCTCGAACGGATTCCCGTAGAGTTTCGTGAGGCGCTGGAGGCGTACTTGAAGAGGGTGGGGGGGGACAGGTGATGGGTGGTAGTTGAAATTTGAAATTCGAAATTTGAAATTAGGTCTTGCATGGCGGGGCGTGGTGCTTTGCGCCGGCCTGTTGGCCGGGACGGCCGCGGCGCGTGCACAGGACGTGTTCGGGCGCGGTGAGGATGTGCTGCCCCGTGAGCTCGAACCGATGTACCGGCGGGGCCTGGCCTATCTCGTGAAGACCCAGACAGAGCTCGGTTGCTGGGAGGCGCACTACGGCAAGCAGCCGGGCGTGGTCGGGCTGGCCGTTCTCGCGATGCTTGCGCACGGCGACGAGCCGAACACGGGTCCCTATGCACGGCCGATTCGCAAGGGCCTGTCCTATATTGTGGGCTCCGCGAACAAAGGCACGGGCTTCATCGGCGACTCCATGTACAATCACGGCTTCGCCACGCTTGCGTTGGCGGAAGCCTACGGCATGGTCGAGATGCCGACGCTGCAGCCGACGTTGGAGCGGGCGATCGGCCTGATCCTGGCTTCACAAGCGCAGAACAAGGCCGGCGCCTGGCGTTACAAGCCGGACAGCAAGGACGCGGACAGCACAGTCAGCGGCGCGATCCTTGTCGCGCTGTTTGCGGCTCGAAACGCGGGGTTCGGCGTGCCCGAGGCGGCCGTGACAAAGGCGTTGGATTTCTATCGTCGCGTTCAGAATTCGGACGGCGGGTTCGGCTATGTGAACCGGAGTCGGTCCAACATGCCGCGCACGGCGATCGGGACGCTCATGTTCGCGCTGGCCAAGAAACGTGACGAGCCGGAATGTCGCTCAGGTCTCCGTTATCTGCAGGCACGCATCATGAATGCGCAGCAGGGCTACTACTACTATTATCTGTATTATGTCTCCCAGTCCTTGTTTCAGGCGGACCCGGAGACATGGGTGAAGTGGAACACGTTCAACATGGTGCAGCTCAAGCAGAGCCAGAACGCCGACGGCAGTTGGACGGGCCAGCACGGGCCGGCGTTTTCAACGGCGGCGGCTTTGCTGTCGCTGGCCGTGAATTACAGGTTCTTGCCGATCTATGAGCGTTGATCCTCTTTGTCGCTACGGACGGTTCGCCGCGTTCTTCGCAGGCGCCGCCCTGGCGCTCGGAGTCCGGCTGCCGGGGGCCGAGCCCGCTGCGGCGCCGAGCCGGGATTTTCGCCACAGTCTTCATTACGAGGGCGGCATTCTCTACGGCCGGTTGCTCTCCGCCGACCCAGCCACCGGCCTGCTGTGGGAAAGTCTCGGGGTCCCGGCACGCACGATCCCGTTGGAGACGGTCCGGGAAGTGCGGTTCGCCGCACCCCGCGCAGCGCTGACCGAGGCGGCCGACGGGACGCGCATAGGGCTCGTGCACGGCGATGTGCTGCACGGGCGCCTGCTGGCGATGGATGCCGGGGGCCTGTCGCTCGAGACGGCGTACGCGGGTACACTCCAGATCCGACGCAGCTGCGTGCGGTTCCTGCTGCCGGCCGCCGCCCTGTCTTCCCGCGTTTACGTGGGGCCCGACTTGCTGGATCATTGGGGCGGTTGGAACAGCCTGCCGCCCCGCTGGCACTGGAAGGACGGCGTGCTTACCGCCGGCCGCCAGAACGCGCGCGCATGGCGCGACGTCGGCCTGGGTCGGTCCGCGCAGATCGAGTTGGTGTTGGCCTGGCCGATGTCGGCCGGCATCGATATGGATATTCTGCTGTACACGAACCCGGAATGGGGGCTACGCGGCGAGTTGTACCGGTTGCGGCTGCAGGGCACGCATGCAACGCTGTGGCGCCAGTTTGCGGCAGGCTCGCAGCTGCTCGGCAAGGTCTATGTCCCGATCCTGGCACAGACACGTCGCGCGCACTTTTCGATCCTTGTCAGCCTGGCCAACCGCGTGCTGGAATTGGCAGTGAACGGAATGCCGGCCGGGAAGTGGCGGGATCCTTCGCCGTTTGCCGGCAGCGGCACGGCCCTCGCGTTCGTGACGCGCAAGGTCCACCCGATCGCGATCTCCAGGATGCGCGTCGCGCCGTGGCCCGATCTGGGCGCGGATGACGGAGCGGGTGCGGGGCCTGAGCGCGACACGGTGCGTTTGGCGAATGATGACGGCGCGGAAGGGGCCATTCGTGCGATTGAGCACGGGATGGTGGGGATCCAGACCGAGTATGGACCGTTGCGTATTCCACTCGAACGCGTCGCGTGGATCCTCTTTGCGGGGGCGGAGAACAAGCGGCCGGCGCGCGGACGGCGGCGCGTGCGTGCGTGGGTGCGCGGCGGAGGACGGGTCACGATGGAATGGGGCCGGATCGAGAACGGTCGGCTGCAGGGCAGAAGCCGAGCCCTCGGTGACGCCACGATCCGGCTCGACGCGCTCGCGCGGCTGGAGTTCCTGCCCGCCCCGCGCATGCCGGCGGGAGGCCGGAAACGATAACCGGAGTTTTGCGTTTTGCCGGGAGCTGTGGCATACTTGAGGGCTATGAGGACGCACATTCAGGTTTTGGCGGCCGTTGGGCTGACCGTCGCCGCCCTGACCGGCGCGCGCGCGGCCGAGCGCGAATCGGCCGAAGTGCCGTTGACGCGGGGCAAACACCGGCTCGTCTTCCTGAACGGCGACAAGATGCACGGCGCCTTGATTGGTATGGAGCCCGGCGGCGGCCTGCGTTGGTGGCATCCGCACGCGCAGGAGACGATTACGTTCAGGCTCGGCACCGTCGGAAGCGTCGCTCTGGCCGAACAGCCGCCGGTAACCGCGGTGGACGGCGGGCTCAGCCGGCTTGAGTTGACGAACGGCGATGAGCTGCTCGGCCAGATCCTCGCGATGGACGCGGGCAAGGTCCTGCTCCGGACCCGCTACGCCGGCGAACTTACGCTGAAGACGGCCATGGTTGCGGCCGTGTTTCCGGAGGCCGAACGCGGTGCGCGAATCTACTCCGGTCCCACGAGCCGGGACGAATGGACCGTGAACGTGCCGAACAACAGCAAGAGCAAAGGCCGGTTCCAGAACCAGGCGTTTGTTATGGCGGGACACGGCGTCACGATCGGGCGCGACCTGAAACTGCCGAACACCGCGACGATCTCGTTCGATCTGTCCTGGCGCCAGCGCCCGCAACTGCACCTCTATTTGTACACAGACGACATCCGGCGCAGTGACGCGAACGGTTACAGCCTGCGCATCGAAAATGACGAGTTCAGTTTCTATCGGCATACCCGGCGCAGGGGCTCGGTCTTTCTCGGTCAGATAGCGTTGCCCGACTTCAACGGCAAATACAGGGCAAAACTCGCGTTGAGCGCCGAACGCGAGAAGCGGATCTTTGTTCTGCGCGTGGACGACAAGGAGGTGAAGCGCTGGACGGACGAAGGAGACGCGCCGGGGAACGGGCGCGGCCTGATGTTCTTGAGCGCGACCCTGCACGAGATGCGTATCTCGAACATTCGCGTCTTTGAGGGCGGCGGCAAGGTCGATCCTTCTTTTTTTGCGGGCAAGGCGGATACGGGCGACTTGATCCGGTTCGTCAACGGCGACCGCGTGACCGGCACGTTTCGCGGTATCCGCAAAGACCGGATTGAGCTTGCCAGCGCCTACGGCCGGTTCAATGTGCCGCTCGAGCGTGTGCTCGTCGTGCGTATGCAGGAAAGCACGCGGCATCTTGCCCGGAAGAACGAGACGGACGTGCGCGCCCATTTCCGGTCCGGCGGACGTGTGACCATGGCTTTGGACAGTCTGAACACAACCGAGATCGCCGGACACAGCGAGTGTTTCGGACGGGCCACATTTCAGCTCGACGCCTTCAAATTGCTCGAGTTCAATCTCTATGTGCCCCGGGACGGCGAAGAGGAGTTCGGGATCTGGTGAGGCCGCATCCCCGCACGCCGGCGATCTTGATCCTGGCCGCTGCGCTCTGCGCGGCGCCGCGCATCTGTTCCGGATTCTGGCGGCGCAGCCCCGAGCGGCGGGTCGCCGGGTTCGTCGAACAGCTTGGTGCCGCGCGCTATCCCGTCCGCGAACGTGCGCAGGAACGGCTGCTTTCGTTGAGCATCGAGCATTTCGAGACGGTTTTGGACCAGTCTCTCGAAACGCTGCTGCGCTCGCGGGACCCCGAGGTGCGGCATCGGCTGATCGCCGTATTGCGTGAGCTCGCGTTGACCCGGTTCTTCGTCCGCGAGCGGGGCTTCCTCGGAGTCACACTCTCGCATCAGCGCGTGCAGATGATGCACGAACGGCGGATCTGGGATATCATCGATATCATCAGCGTGTTCCCGGAGTCGGCGGCCCAGACCCACGGCGTGAAGGCCGGCGACAAGATTATGCAGATCGACCGGCGCCGGGTAGGCGACGGGTTTCGGGTCAAGGAGGTGGTCGACTACATTTCGGCCAAGCAACCGGGCGACACCATCACCCTGACCTTGTGGAGCAAGCAGAAGAAGCTGATCAAGACCGTTACGCTCGGTGAACGGCCGCCGCTGCAGGGCGACCCGCCGCTCGAGGTCCGGCGCGAGGAGTTCTTTCGAGCCTGGCTCAAGCAGAGCCTTGCGGAGAAAGCGGCCGAACTTGGCGCACGGCCGTGAGCAGCCGCTCACCTGGGGTTTTGGGGATACAGCCGCTGTTCGTGTTCGCCCGTGCGCAACACGATTTCCCGCCAGTTCGTGTGCCGCCAATCGCCGGTTACCACCGCATCGGGGCCGGCTGTCGTGATGTCGATCGTGGCCGGCAGACTGGCCTGGACGGAGAGCCGGGTCTTCGCGCGTGCCCACAAAAGCGCGCCGTGCCGTCGCACGCGGTAGGAAGACACACGCGCGTCGGGGTCGCCGGATGTCGCCTCGTCGATGACCAGGCCGCTGCCCGGCCAGCCGAGCCCGTCGACTTCCGTTTGGACCTGCAACGCCTGCTCCATGCCGCGCAGAGGATGCAGCGCCACGCTGCCGATCGTCGTCTCCAACGCGATCCTGGTCACCCCCTCCAGCTGCGGCGGGTCGCGTGTCAGCGATTCGACGGCCCTGTAGCTGGAGAATAGCAGCCCGGCCAGCGCGGCCAGGGCGGTCAGCAGCACAGACACGACGTAGCGCGGCCGCCGCAGCTCCTGCAGCGCCGACCGCGCCGCCGCCTCTTTCTCGCGCGCCGGCACGTCGAGCAGCAGGTGATAGCAGGTCAAGGCCGTCAGGTACACGAAGCCCGCGGACCAGAGCACGTCCGACAGGAAATGCCGGCCCTGCACGATGCGCGCCGTGCCCAGGAGGAGCCCGGCCAGGATGCCCAGCGCGGCGCAGGCTCGGGCCGCTGCGCTCCGGCGCCGGCGGAGCAGGGGATAGAACGCCAGAAACGAGAAGCCGGCGGCAGCATGCCCCGAAGGGAACGAGGTGTGATTGCTGTCGTTCCCGCGCACCCACGGCCTGTGGTACGGAACCGGCCCGCCGAACGCCGTCGTGCTCGCAGGACGCGGCCGGCCCCAGTGTTCCTTGAACACCGAATTGCAGACCAGGCTCGGGCCCAACAGCAATACCATATAGAGGTACAGCGCGTGCCAGAGCCGGGCGGCCTGCTGCTTCCGCGCACCAAGAACAGCAAGCCAAACCAGGGCGAGCAGAAACGAGACGATCGCGATCCGGTCGCCGAACCGGTAGAGAAACTCCCAGGGCTCCGCATCGGCCAGGAACCAGCCGCGCTCCGCACTGAAGAACTTGCTGCTGACCACCAGATCCAGATCCGTCAGCCAGAACGGGACGGACACGAGCAGCAACGCCCCGAGCGTCAGTCCCGCTTCGCGCCAGAATCGCCTGGGGCCCGCGCTCATGGGGCCCGTCCCGTCCGGACGCCGGGGATTTGGCCCGCCGCCTGCCGGTCTGTTGCTGTGTGTCGCATGCAAGAACTCATCTGTATCCCGCGCCCCAAGCCTATTGGAAGCAGGCACTTCTGCCTGCCGGGCGGCTCAATATACGGATCGCGGGCAGACTTGTCCATCAATCAATGGTTCGGCAAGAGACAGATGGAAGGGAGAATCGTGGCCGCTTGCACATTGGTGTTGAGTTCGCGCCCCTGTTTGGGTTATCCTAAAAGTTCCGAACCGGGATGCGGCGCGGGGCGTGGACGCCGTTCTTTTTGGGTTGTTTCCGATCGTGCAGGGGATGAACTGTCTCCGTACAGCTTGGGTTTGGCTGCTGCTCGGTCCGTGCGTATGCGCGGCGGCAGAAGAGCTTACAGGAAGCGCGGGTTCGACCGGCGCGCCGCCGGCGCTGCCGCGCTGGACGCTCGAGCATTGCGTGCAGGTCGGCCTTTCGCATTCGCCGGTGATGGCACTGGCGACGCAGGACGAAGAGAAGGCGGATGCGATCGTGCGGCGCGCGAGCGCGGGCGCTTGGCCGGAGCTGACGCTGCACGGCAACTATACGCGGCTGGACGAGGCGACGGTGGTCGAGTTTGGTGGCCAGACGATCGAGCTGGGCGCGGAAGATACGTACAGCGCGTCGTTGGACTTCCGGCAAGTGCTGTACGACGGCGGCACGGTGCGCGCCGCGATCCGGGCGGCCCGCCTTTCGCGGCGTCGCGCCGCGCAACGCTCGGGGGCAGCGTGCTCGGCGCTGACGCGCGACGTGCGCCTGGCATTCTATGATCTGCTGTTGGCCGGTTCGGTTGTCGCGGTTCGCGAGCAGGCGGTCGATCAGCTCGAGAAGCTCGCCGCGCAGACGGAGCTGCGGTTCGAGCATCGGACCGTCTCGGAGTTCGAGATGCTGGCCTCCAAGGTCAAGCTGGCCAACGAACGGCCACGGCTGGCCCGCGCGCGCAACGACGAGCGTGTCGCGCAGTACGGCTTGAAGAACCTGCTCGGGATCCACGAGATCTTCGAAGTGGACGGCAGTCTGCAGGCGGCCTATAAGCACGCAGTCCGGGAGGATACGGGCGGGGCAGCGATTGACGGACGCCCGGACATTCGGGCGCTGGAAACGCTGCTCGGCATGCTGGAGCTGGATGTGGTCGCCGCGCGCGGCCAGTACAAGCCGAGCCTGCATGCGGTCGCCTCCTATTTCGGCGGCAACAGCTACGGTGCCATGCCGGGCGGTTCGGATATCGAATGGCATTGGAGCGCGGGCGCCACGCTGGAATGGCCGGTGCTCGACGGCGGCTATCGCGGCGCGGTGCTGCGCGAGAAGCGGCTCAACCTGCGCACGGCGCAGACGCAACTGAGTGCCCTGCGGATGGATGCCGAGTTCGAGCTGGACCGGGCGCGGTTGGACATGAACCATGCGCGTGAAGTGCTCAAGAGCGCGACGGAAACCGTCGCGCTGGCCGAGAAGGGGCTGGTCATTGCCGGTGCGCGGCTCAAGAGCGGGGCGGCGACGTACCTGGAATACTCCGATGCCAGCCTCGAATTGAGCGCGGCACGGATCGTGCGGCTGCAGGGCATGCGCGACTACTTGAACGCGTGGGCGCGTTATCGCTACGCGATCGGCGCCGATGCCGGATTGCCGGAAGACGAGGAAGAAGAATGAAAGAATGCCTTACGACACGATTGAAGCGGATCCCCGCGGCTTTGTCGGCGGCAGGGCTGCTCGCCTTTGCCGTCGGTTGCGGCAAGGGCGACGCAGAAGGCGGTGCGCGTTCGATCGATGATATCCGCGCCGAACAGGGCGTGCCCGTCGCGCTGGGCAGCCCGGTCCGCACGAATCTCTTCAGCCGGCTCGTGCTGGATGGCGTTGTTGCGCCGAACGAACGGGGCTATGCCATGGCGCAGGTCGACGAGCGTGTCGAGCGCGTGCATGTGGAGGAGGGTGACGAGGTTTTCGCCGAGCAGCCGCGCACGCTTCTCGTCGAGTTGGACCGGACCCGTCTGGACGCGGTACTCAAGGCCGCGACCACCGCGTATGAGGACGCGGACACGACTCTTCGCCGCGCCACCGAACTCCTGAAGAACGGCGCGGTCCC
>Ga0272441_10004443_pt1 | contig 25385 bp, 15 predicted proteins | sample SSMProp6N_FD_193582 | JGI IMG/M metagenome (GOLD analysis project Ga0272441, IMG submission 193582) | Marine sediment archaeal communities from Little Sippewissett salt marsh, Falmouth, MA, United States - SSM-Prop-6N | ecosystem: Environmental > Aquatic > Marine > Wetlands > Sediment ...
TTTGCTTTTTACTAAGTTGCCTTTTTCATCATATCTTGAAGGTAAAATGAACAGTATCTTTTTCTTATTTTCCATAAGGCCCCCCTTTTATGCGATCCTAATATGTGTAATCACATAGGGGAGCCATAGCGGCTCAAATATTATAAAATATAGGCTTATTTTTTGACTTCTTGATGGTCTTTCTTCTTACGTGTATCCCGCGGCATTTTTACAGCCTTTGCTTTTTGTTTTCGCTTATTAATCAATTCTGAAAGTACCATCTTATAAGCTGATCTGACGGTTGCTTTTACGTGCGCCATGGATGAGAATCTCTTATACAAAAAAAGAATCTGTTTGATACTAACATAGCATGCGTTATAGCACTTTTCTGAATAGCTCAAAAGTTGGTCTTGTGTCAGGCCAAATGGGATAAAGACAACATGATCAAGAGCATTGGTTATCTGCCAGTCTTCATTATATCGCCCATGTTTACTTACATTTTCATATATTTCAGATCCCGGCAGCGGTGTAAAAAGAAAAACGCCTATGTCATTAAACCCAGATTCCCTTATGCATTTTTCTGTTTCCTTTAGTGTTACCTCTGTCTCTCCGGGATAACCGAGTATAAAGAAACCGCTTGCCTCTATGCCTTCTTTTTTGGTAAGTTTTACCGCCCTTTTTACCTGTTTCACATTGATCTTTTTCTTCATGGATCTCAATATCCTCTCGCTGCCGCTTTCTACCCCGTAGCATATTATGCGGCAATCGGCTTTTCTCAGAATTCTAAGCGCATCCTCATCTATAGTATCCACGCGGCTCTGGCAGGTAAAAGGTATCTTTAAACCGGCCTTTTTCTGCAGATCAAAATATTCAATAAGATGCTTTTTGCTAAGTGTGAATATGTCATCATCATACAATAGATATCGTATCCCGTGCTTATGATAAAGATCTTTAACGATAGATATCAAATACCGCGGGCTATGGCGTGTAACCTTATTACCGAATACCTTTCTATCGCAGAATGTACACTGAAAAGGGCATCCCCGCGATGTTACCAGGGAAAATGCGGGAACTTTTTTTACAATATTTAGTGAAGGCACATAATGCTTTGCCAGGTCAGGCAAAAGATCAAAAGCAGGTGGCGGCAGCTGGTCAAGGTCAATAACGCGATTCCTCGAAGGTGTAATCATAACAGAATCTCCTTCTCTGTATGCAATACCGCATACCGAGTATAAGTCGATATTCTCATCTCCACTGTTCAGCGCCTCGATCAGCTCCTTAAATGTAACCTCCCCCTCACCAATGACCAACATGTCAAATGATGGATATTCGTTCAGTGACCTTTCAGGTATGGCTGTTACATGATTACCGCCGGCTACTATAGGAACATCCGGAATTTCTTCCTTCAATGCCTTAGCGACACCATGGGCGCTTACTATCCATAGGGTTTTACAGGCTATGCCTACGATATCCGGTTGCAGTGATTTGACCATGCTTACCGTTTCAGTTAAACCGATCCTCAATGCCTCGGCATCTACTATATGTACGCTGTATCCATGTTTTCTAAGGTATGCGGCTATGTAGCATAGCCCAGTTGGCGGAGATGCCCCGGCCCACTCTGAAAAAGACCCATAAACCTTGTCAGGCGTCATTGGCGGATTTATAAGTACGACATTCTTAATATTTCTCCTGCGCTTGATAAAAACCATGATTTCCCCCTTTTTTTTATGCTTGCTGATTCAAAGGTAGAACGCGTGGAAACCGGGGAAATCACATAAATCTCATTATTATTTATGGCTCCTGATATTGCGCTACTTTAGCTGATATTCTTTATTGGGTATGCGCTGTTCACTGGTGCCTTTTTCAATGTCATCATATAGCAATTCAAGTAACGCTTTTGTTTTTTTATGGTTTCTTATAAATGATAATATCTTATCTGTTAACGCGGTTAATATCATGCGCCTGTCTGCAAATGCGACAATTTTTCTGGTCATTCGCATGCAATCCTTTTGCGCATATGTGTCAAACAGAAATGGGTGAAAACATTTCGTGTGGTATTTAAGATAGTTGACCTTTTCCTTAAAATCTTCTGTCATTTCGCCATACCATTTTGTGCCCGGAAGCGGCAAATATGTATTTACGTCAAAATAGACGCTGCCTAGGTTTTTCATCATAGCATAAGTTTTATTAAGGCTTTCTATATTATCTCCGGGTACGCCTAATAGGATCGAAACAAGCGGCGCTATGCCGGCATTCTTGACCAATTTTATCTTTCTTACTATGTCCTGTGTGCTTATGTTCTTGTCCATTCTGGTCAGAATATGATCATCCCCTGATTCAGCCCCTATATAAAGCCCCTTAAATCCCGCATACTTCATTAAGGCCAGCATCTCTTTATCGACCTTATCAAAACGGGCAGTGCCGTAAAAAGAGGCCTTTATATTGTTTTTAATTATTTCCCTGCATAATTCCAATATAAATGCCTTGTTAAAGGTGAGAGTGGCATCAGTGAAGTAGAAGTTAATGATCTCCGGATATTTCCTTCTGATATACATTATCTCATCACACACATTCTTGGCTGATCTGTATGTGAATTTATGCCAGAGCCTTTTGCCCGAACAGAACGCGCAATTGTGCACACATCCCCTTGTTGCTTGTATTGCGTAATCAGTCAAACGGTAATTTTCGGGAAGGATGAGCGCACTTGGGTCCGGGAATGTGAGTTTATCCAGATCTGTTATCTGTTCGGCATTTTCAGTTTTATGTGCCATCCCGTGCAATCCTTTATATGTCAATGATGGAATATCATTAAGATAGGTATCGTCTAATTCGATCCTCTCGATCAGCCTGCCTAAGGCTATTTCGCCCTCCCCTCTTATTACATAATCTATATCGTTGTGTTCTATCAGGGACTCAGAACAAAATGTCGCGTGCGGCCCGCCCGCGATTACCTTAATATCATCATCTATCGCTTTCACGATCCCTGCCACCTTAATTGCGGAAGCAGCGGCCGGAGACGTTGTTGTTATTCCCACTATATCAGGTTCATAGTCAGCCGTTATATTTCTGATGGTTCTCCATATATCGCTTTTAAGTTCTCCGGACATGTATTTCTCATATAAATCGGCGTTCTCGAAGTATGGTTTGAGAAATATATAGTTCTTAGCCTGAACGTTAGCAAAAAGATCCGCTATCAATACCTTGCATTTATAACCTTTGGCTTTCAAGAAAGCGGCTAAATTCATGAGGCCGATATGTGCCGCTGGTGTCGGCAGGGATTTCCTGAGTGATAGATATGGAGGAGATATTAGTAATATTTTCTTTGATTTTTTCTTATTTACGTTCTCAGATCTCGTGTCTTGCCATATTCTCATTTGCCCTTTTCGTACATTGCTTATTCCGCACATTACTACCTCCCTTTTGCGACCAGGTCGCTCTTCAAGCGACCTGGTCGCTTATATGTTCGGTAGTGTAACCCTGTCATATGCGGAAAAATTTCATTTGGACGCAAAATAATTGATATTTACAAGTATATGATAGTAAAGGAGTTAGGTGGTTACTGGATCGCTTTGAGGCGTTTCATACCATCACTGGCCTCATATATCTCAAGGCTTGATGGGTATTTTTGTAGGACTTTTCGATATGCCTCATGGGCTTTTATGTAAGCATGCAGCTCATCTTCATATATTATAGCGATAGCGCACTGAGCTATACTGGTAAGACTTGAATAGCTGTGTTCATTTACGACCTTTGAAAAAGTGCCGATCGCTTTATCGTGCTCTCCAAGAAGATTATAATAAGCGCCGATAAATAGGAGAAACTGCACGTCATATTCCGGGTTTGGGTTCTCATTTACGATATGCTCAAAACTTGAGATATTTTTTAGATATTCTTTTCTTCTCCCGTCTTTAATAGTCCTGTCGAGGTCCTTGAGTATACCCTCGAGATTAGCTGTTATTGGATTCTGGTTATCGGCAGAAATATACAGCGAGGCAACATTCAGCAGCTCTCTTGTGCGTGAACGTCCGTTACTGATCAGTAACGCTACCTGAGGTTTTGATCCTATACGGTACAATTCTTCCATGTCTATCAGCTCATTCTCCATAAGCCTTACGGGTTTACTCGGATACTCACCATATCTTACGGTTGTTTTTTCTCCGGGCCGTACAAGAACAGACGTGTTAAGGGGTTTCTCTTTTTTGCGGCCCGTAATACCTGTCACTCTAACAAGGCCACTTAATACACCGATCCATGTTTGGTTCATTTGAGGCATTGTCGCAACGGAAAAATTTGTCCCCAATACTGATATATCTGCCTCACGCGTATTTATAATAAAGTGCCTTCCGGATGGTTTTTTTCTGTAGTTCGCGTAGCATTTTCCTTTTATAAGCCGGTATTTTATGGATTTATTATTTAAGCTTGCCGGATTACTTACGAGCATGATCTCTGAGTTATTCCTGATCCGCATATGATATCTGTTCGCAAGGACTATATCAGCTTGTCCATTATCGAATGTCTTAAGGATATCATCTTTATACAGCCTCACTGTGTCTGCTTTCGCAAAGACCCACTCGTTACTTGAAGAACGGAATATTTTAACTGTCCCTTTCATGCCTGTAGCTTGAGGGTATTGACTGATGAATAATGTATGTATGACAAATGCCAGACAGGCCAGGACACCTGCCAGTGTTACGGCCCTAACAGGCATTGGCTGAAACACCATTCTTATATTAGTGATAAGGCTATGCTCTCTACCAATATTCTGCAGATTTTCAACGAATGAGGCCCTGGCTTCCGGTTTAACCCTGTATTTTCTTATGGGATTTTCCAGGAGCTCTTTCATCCGCTTCTGTATTCTGTCTTCATTATTTTGATTTTTCATATATCCATCTCCATATATCTAGACCTTATAGCCATATTCACGTAATTTATCATGCAGAATTTTCCTGCCTCTTTTTAACCTTGTACCGATAGTTTGTTTGTTGCTGTTCAGTATAGATGCGGCCTCATCATATGATAAGCCTTCAATATCACACAGCATCAATACATCCTTATATTTTTGGTCAATTTTGGATAATATGTCGTATAAAAATTCCTGGAATTCCTCGCTTCTGACAGCATGGTCCGGCCTCTTGCTGTCATCCCTGATGTGTTTATCCATACCCTTGTCATCGGCGCCTTCCAGGTCTACTTCAAGAGGCACCTCTATTTTATACCTCAACTTGCGCATCTCTGATTTCAGGCAGTTCGTGGCTATTTTGTATAGCCATGACGAAAAGGTGCCCATTTCAGAATAACTATCCAGATGCTTATATGCCCTTAAGAACGTCTTAATAGTTATATCTTCGGCAATATGATAATTGCGGGTGTACCTGCAAAGATAGCTTATTATCCTGTCGCTGTACTTATCAAATAATGCCGTAAAAGCTGTCATATCCTTTCTTTTAGCCCTGTCTACAAGTTCTTTATCAGATTGGAACATTTTCTTTTCGATTTTTCAAGCCTCCATATTTACACTGTATAACCATACAGAGAAGGCAAAAATTTCACCTTTTTAGCGACTTTTTTTTACTATCGCCCATATTATAACATATAATGATAAGATTTGGATATTTATTGACGGTTCACGACCAGGTCGCTCTTCTAGCGACCTGGTCGTGAATAGGTATACGGCTAGTTTTTCGGTACAGTTTCCTTATCCAGTCTTATGAGGGCCTTAAATCCTTCTCCTGCCTGTGCTATCGAGACATTTCCGGCCTGTTCAAGGGTTACCTTGATCCTCTTAGATGCTGATCGAATGGCCTCGCTGAGCTTGGCTATATAATCAGATCTGACAAGGCTAAGAGCCTCTCTGTCCATTTTCAGGGCCTTTATCTCTGTTTCACTTAGGTCCTTAGCATCCATTCGCTTAAGTTTCTCAATAGCGAGATCGATCAATATCTTCCTTTTTGACCGAAATCCAATATCTGACATATATATATATGCCTCAGGCAATGCGCTATTATCTATATCAATGAGAAGGATATTAGCCAAATGGGCATAGACTACATCTGTTTCCTTCAAATAGTCCATATAAAGCTTCTTATGCTCTTCTACCAGTTCCGTAAGTGTAAGACACACAGCGTTTATATATTTGTTATCAGTTAACGTTTCGGCATCATTATTCAGCATTACGAGATTAATAATGTCCTTAAAACCCTCCAGAGTTTTAGCGTCCATATATGCGGATTCTTCGAATAAGACCCTTGATGCCTCTATCATTGTATCCTTTAGATCGGGTCTTACCTTTCGGTTTTCGGCAATGGCTTCTATGAGTTGATCGAGGGAACCGGGCTCACTAACTTTCTCTATTGACCTTTCCGGGCCGACCGCCTGGCTAAGTGACGTGCGTATGCTTTCGGCGAGATCGCCGGAATATGATAAATTATGATATATGTTCATATCAGCAGTGATCTTTCGCTTTAAGGAATTGCTGCCTTTTATACCGGTTATGTTCGATCCAATATCAATGCCCAGATCTTCCTGCCTCTTTCCGTAGTCTGTGTAATCATTGTTGTTTGTCCGAACTTTATAGAGCAGATCCAATGATGGCAGTATGTTTAAAAATAATGATGGGATATACCCTTTCTTATGCTCGGCAAAGATGTCATCTTTTAACGCGGGAGAAGGATCAGTGATGACATTACTTTCTTCTGTATGGTTCTTTATGGTGGCTCTTTTAAAGGCGATATCAATTGAGGGTGTCTCCTCCCTCCATTGAATATTTATGTCATTCTCATCCACTAGCACCTTGTCTATTGCAATACAAACAGAGTCATTGTCATCATGATCAGTTGAATAGGCCACAAGCATGTGACCAAGGGAGTTGATAATTTTCATTTTCAATATATCATATCCAGGCCTCTCTTCGTCCGGGCAACTCCACACGACTAGTAATGTATCGTCTTTAAGATATTGAACGAATAGAAGGCTTTTTGGCTCATAACCTGTTTCAATAAAATTGTAAGCATCAATTTGACTTACAACCGGGTCATAATCTGTGTATCCTGTGTAAATGAACTCAAGACCGTTAATGAAATTTCCGTTTTGATCGTATATGAGCATCTCTTCTCTGGATATTCTACTTCCCTCTAATGGTTCATAAGTAAAAAAGGCAATATTACCGTTTTTAAACGTAAAAATGCTGGTTTTTGATAAGAAAGGATAGTGATATTCAGTTTCAGGGGTTCTTGAAGTAACTTTAACGTCCCCGTTTATTAAATTTCCATCTGGATCAAACCATGTAGCGTAGCTCTCGTATTTTGTTTCCCACAAAACGACAAGCCTGCCATTAGGCAATTCTAATGTTTTAAAATATTCTGAATAGATATACTTGTAGTGCGGGCCTATGGGAAATAATGATATATCCCCAAGAAAAGTGTAAACTTCGCCTTTTATATTAAAATCATTATCGTATCTTCTCATCATAAGGACCTGGACATATCTATCCAACTCTTCAACATAAGTATGTTCTCTCCATATGGTAATAAGATCACCGTTCTGGGCGAAAAATGCGTCTTGTATATACCGTCTTGAAGATTTTACCAGATCCATGAACTCACTTAACTGCTCATTCCTCACATATAACTCATGAGAGGCCTCAAGCTCCGCCAGTTCATGATTGTACAATACGACACTGGTCCTATTCTCTCTTTTAATAATGAAAACAACCCTTTCGCTATCCGGAAACAGCACGCGCTTTACGACATCATAGTAAAAATGCCATCCCCCGTATACCATCAATGTGGTGAAGTCTCCGACAGGTTCACCCTGATGTGAAAAGATACCCAGCCTGAGCGAAGGTTGAGGCGTGCCGTCTTGATCCATTTGAAAATCGTGCCATGTAACAAGGTATTTTTCTTCTGAAAATTCCCTTACCTGGACCAACCCTCTTAGATTATTGGTATTCGGAAGGTTGTTTTTCATAAGAATCGTTTCCTGTTCTAAAAAAATGCCATTTCTGTCCATTATCTTCATCCTGAGCTCATCACCACTATCAGGATGGTCTTCTCTCCATATAACAGCCATGTTCCCATTGGATAATCTATGGACATTAGTAAAATTCGTATGTCTCTCAAGTGAACGGCCCTCGTTTAAAACTACTGTATCACTTAATGTTACGCCATCAGGTTCTATCGTTCTTACATTTAGGTGGTATGTATCTTGCTCTTTTGAGGCCCAGAATAATGCATAGCCCCCTCCATCCAGTTCTTGCGCTGCAAGTCCCGAGTTCCAGAATGAGATCGAGGATAGCTTCTCTCCTTTTGGATTTAGCATAGAAAAACAGGTTAAGTACCGATAGTTATCATTTACATCAAACTGAGGTAGTGTAAAAACGACGATATTGCCATTCGATAGTTTCCATACACCACTTCGTGCCTGCCACCTGTTTACCTGCCAATTGCTTTGTATAGTGTCAAAATAACTCGTTCCAAGGCTTACAATACAGTCATTGACGGATGATCCATTCTTATCAAATGTTTGAGTAAATAACTCAATTTCCTGTTGATCATTATTTTCTGACCAGACGAGATTGAAATATTCACCGTTTTGAATAACTCTGTACTGTCTTAGAGAGGCGCCCCTGTTATCAATAAATTCGAATATTTGCCGGGGAATCAATTCTACTAATTCTATTGAGATCTCTTCTTCGCCGTTTGGATTTTCATAGGTATCGTTATTGATCGGTATTGGGACGATAGTAGTTTCTTGCTTATATGATGTTGGTTCTAAACCGGCTCTAGGCCCCTTAACATCCATTTCTACACCATCATCCTTAGATTCATCTTGTGTGTTTTCGATCATGTTGCGCAATTCTATTTCGCTTGAGTTTATCTCCAAAAGGTTAGTTTGGAGAACTGATTGCTTAATATACGATGGACTATACTCAGACTCATAATCGAAAGAAGAGTCCCCAGGATTATCATTGTTTTGATCTATTGAGTATGAGGAAGGACAAATACTATATGAATAGAACGATAATATAATGACACAAATACTGACTTTAAATAACCTTCTAAGCATATCCCCCAACCCCTCTAAAATGCTTATTTATTATCTAAACTAAGTATACCACAAGGTTATTGAAAGGCAAGGCATGGGAAATAACTATTGAGTCGACTAACAGAACATGGGTCTTACCTAGATGTCCTCCTAAGGCCATTGACAGCTTCATCATATTCAGCGCTGGCGGGATAGTCAGTGACCAATTTCCTATATGCGGCATTAGCCAATTTCTTATTATTGAGATACTCTTCGTAAATGATACCCATGGCGCATAAGGCGACGCTGGAAAGATAGCTTCTGGGATAATGGTCCAGAACCCGTTGAAAAGTGCGTATGGAACTGTCATATTCGCTTATATGTTTGTAATATGCGCCGATGAAAAGCAGGAATTGTACGTCATATTTGGGATTAGGATGCTGTTTAAGTAGGTCCTCAAATAGTCTGAGATTTTCTATGTAGCTCACTTTCGTGCCCTTCTTGATCGCCTCATTAAAGTCCTCGGCTATCTCTTCGATCTTTTTAGGCAGTATTTCATCGGCGTCAGCGGAGATAAAAAGCGGTGTAAGTGACAATAATTCGCGGGTCCTGCTTTTACCGGTAGATATGAGCAGGGCTACCTGGGGTTTGGTGCCTACACGATAAAGCTCCTCTAATTCAAGTAGTTCATTTTCCATCAATCTTTTTGGTTTAACAGGAATCTTCCCTTTTAATACCATGGTTTTTTGGCCGGGTTCTACATGTACGGTGGCGCCTTCCATTCTCTCCATATGAACGGATGAAACCCGGACAATACCATCAAGGACACCCACCCACGTCCTGCTAGAAGTGGGCATAGCGCTGACCATAAAATCTGTACCCAGTACAGCGATTTTTGCCTCTTTTGTTTCTATAGTAAATTCCTTTCTGTTGCCATCGATCTTTTTGTAATAGGCGAACACCTTTCCCCTATCAAGGCCGAAACTGATCGTCGATTTTAATATTCTTGACGGCGCCTCATCAAGCCTCAATTCCGTATTTTTCGCAAGGCGCAGGTGATACTTACCCTTCAATACTATATCAACAGAGCCATCCTGGAATGTTTTCAGGATATCGCTCTTCATAAGACGAACATTTTTACTGTCTATAAATTTCCATTCATTTGACGCTGAGCAATAAACCTTAACCGTACCAGAAATATTACATATGGCCGGATACTCCGGAGTCAATGTTTTTCTGATTCCGAACAATATGACTATGAATATGCATGCTGCCGCGATCGCAAAAGAAAGGGCAGGTTTTGCGCTTATTACATCCTGCAGGACTACAAGGGGCCGCCTCTTCCTTGCTTTATTTGCCATCCATGTGAGATATTCCCTTTCTTTATTCTTTGAAAGGTCGTATTCCGGCGGATTGGATAGCAGTTTTTTCAATTTATCATTTTTATTTATTTCCATTTTATTACCCTCTATAAACGGAACCCTCTTTTCCTTAGAATTTCGTGCAACAAAGCCCTGGCCCTCTGCAACCTTGTTCCCACAGTGGTTACGGATATCCCTATGATCTTTGCGGCCTCTTCGTATGAAAGGCCTTCGATATCACAAAGCAGTATTACTGTTTTGTGTTTCTCCTTCATACCGGATACTATGTTATAGATGTACTCTTTTAGCTCTCTTTGTCTTGCGGTATAATCCGGCCGATTTTTTGTATCTGTCACGATCTCCGCAAGGGTGTTGTTTCCCTCTTCAGAGAGATTTTCATCAATAGATATTTCCTTGCGTATGGCCCTTTTCCTAAGCTCTGATTTTGCGCAGTTTGTTGCTATCTTATAAAGCCAGGATGAAAAGGTGCCTTTTTCCCTGTACCGCCAGAAATTACTGTATGCCTTCATGAACGTATGTATGGTCAAATCCTCGGCCTTATGGAAATCACCTATATAGCGATATATATAGCCGAGTATTCTACCTTTATATTTATTGAATATTAACGTGAACGCCTCTACGTCCTTTTCGTATTTTACCCTTCGTATTAGTTCTTGATCAGAGCTGTACATTATATACCCTCATACGCTCTATCCTTTCCTAGAGGTATAACTCCTTGGAATGGAAAATTCATCATTTTTTTTATTATATCACAGGAATTAAGGACGTGTAAAGGCGGTTAATACTAAACAGCGAACAGGTTATTTGAAGGGCGATTTTGCCTTACTAAAGCAGTAAAGGAGGTTAAAGCATCCTATTCTGCTTTAATCGAGTGTTAAGTTGATTATCGCATGAGCATATATAGCGCTATTATATTACCCGGTGTCTTTGCTATCTGCCTGGCTATGCCAAAAAATCTGATCATCTGATATGCTAATACACAAAGACCTATAATACCCGCTAACTGTATGGTTTTTACTATGATCATATTCATCTTATTCCCCCACTTGTTACTGTTTATATTTCGCCTATACTATAACGAAGCAAGGGGGGATATTTGTTCAAAAAATACGCGGTTTGGGACACGAAGGTTGAGCGTCCCGGACGCTGGTGTTCGTGTGACAAAGGTCCGGGACACGGGTGTTCGTGTGACATTTGGAGTGTCCCGGACCTGAATAGGTTGGAGACTGGATCAAGCGAGCTGTTTAGTGTCCCGGAACTAAAAAGGTTGGGTATACCAGACCTTGCATAATGCCAATATAGACACAAAAAGACCGAGGTAAAATTAATCCCTATGAGGTAGTGGTAGCGGTCGGGATTGCTTCGTATCCCCGGTCTAAAATTTATTTATAGCACATTAAAATGTGTTTTACTTAAATCATTTGTGATTCAAACTAGCTATTCGTGAAAGGGCCTCCTGCGCGTTCTGAGCAGATTCACAATTAGGGTATTTCGATATGACTGATTCATAGGCCGCATGGGCCTTTTCTACATTATTGAATACCTTTTCCTCAATATTGCCTATGGCGTATTCCGCTACACCGGCAAAATCCGAGTCTGGATAATCTGTCAATACCTTATTTAACAATTCTTTTGCCTTGATGAAATTCAATGTCTGGCAGTGATGCACAGCCATGAATAAAAGCACATGCGGGCTGTTTGCCGCCTCAGGATTTCGCTTTACCATCTCTTCAAAGTCATCAGGAGATGATAGGTAGTATTTACTGCTATTTCGAAAGTTTGTGTAGTAATCCTTGAAATCTATTATGTTCATTTAGTACCCCCTCTTCTATTACTATGACGCATAAGAAGGGGTATTTATTTCATTTTTTTTACAAAAAAAGGTAGTTTCTTAACAGGGGGGGGTACAGTGTCCTTACCTTCACATGTCCGGGACCCTCCACGGTCATCCGAACACCCGGATCCCGGACCTTTGTCATCCGAACACCAGGATCCCGGAACTTCTCACGCGAATATGAGGTTTTGGCTTACGAGATGGTGGTCAGGCATGGGGTGCTCAGATACGGGTATAGCTGAAATATTCTCCTTGATAAGGTATTCTACATCACCACTTAATAATGCCAGAATGTACTTTTCCAATACATCCGGGTGAAGGTCACTGTCGACATCTCGAAGGGACAAAAGCCCCACATCCATATGGGTATCAAGCAGGTATCTTAAAAGGCGATATTTGTGGGGCTTTGATTTCGGCTCATATTTATCGAGTTCCCGCAGAAGAAGCATCATCGCATATACATCTGATCTGTACTTTTGCCGTTCCAAGGAATGCATCCCTTGTTTGTGCAGACTCTGTGTATCCACAAACATGAATCTTATTTCAGAGGCCTCATCTTTCAGCCTTTCAATAGCTTTATCAGCCCCTTTACACGATAAAAAAGATCCGGATAGCTGTACCACTATATCCTGCTCACGAACCCCGGAGGTTATATGATCCAGTATTTCCTGTACAATATTCGCCGGTTGGTCGGATCCGAGCCTGACTAGATTGAATCTACTTCTATAAATGCCTTCCCTTTCCGCAAGATATTCATCATGGTTTTCATACAGGTCATAGGATGTCAGCAATGTATATCCCGGCATCATGGACTTGCCGGCCTTTTCGGCCCGGTCGGCCATTAAGTGGACTATTTGGCACTGATGGTTTACTCCATCTCTCTTTTCTGTTTCTCCACAGGCATAATCGCGGGTATTTAGGTTTGCATTCAGGTCAACAAGCTCAAGGGGATGTTTGTTAAGACGTTTGACAGAAGCAGTATTTTTCAATGCCGCAACTGACTTCTTTGAGGCCTCTTCATACGCTGTGTCAAAATCATTCGCTACCCTTTTCTGTTCGCCGATCTTCTTTACAGAATAAGGCATATCACAGCTTGCCCCTACTTCATGTAATAGTCGCGGCATGATCACATTTTCTACAAATTCAGACTTTTCCTGAGGGGTCATTTCAAGACCCTCTTTCTTACCGCCTTGATAGAATATATGACTGAATCGTAATACCTCATTATGCCTCAAAAATATGTAAATAGCGGTTTGGCTGGAATGCCCCATCACAGCAACCTCGTCTTCCCCTATTGTGATCCGCGGTAGGCTTTCCCTTTCTACAGAACGAATAAAGGTGAGCCTTTTATACTTGAATATCTCAAGTATTTTATTTTTTAAAATACTCTCCATGGCGGTATTTAATTTCTTAAATTTCCGATTTGATTTTAAAGAGCCCTCTATCAGACGTTTTATCATAGGGTAGTCAAATATATTGTATTGATTACCCTCTTTTTCAGTGTGATCTTTTATCCACTTATCAATAGTCTTTTCGTGCTCAATGTACCGCCTTATCGCTTCTTTATCCTTTTCCGTTCTTTTTACTGATTTTTCCTCAGGCCATACGTGCGTTACGGAGTTATCGTCGGATACTTCGCATTTGTATGTTCTTAGGCCGTATTCAGCGTTATATATTTCGTCATCTATACAAATGTCAAAGCATGTCATCCCATTACTGTGTGAAAAATTATCCGTATAAACCCTGTAACCGGACATCCTAAAATGGGTGTTGCCAAATATCCCAAGGGTAGTTGATAGATAACGCTCATGTCTAAACGCTGACGGCAGAGGGTAAACAGCCATCTCTATCCAAAAAGTAATATCACCAATGTCTTTGATCTCTAAGCCGACTAACTCGTCAATATTGTCTTTTTGTGGCGTTACCTTATCCACTGCCGCTGCTTGTGACAACGACCTGAACCTTTTTGCCAATTTTGCCTTTACCGCGTCATCCTGAAATTTTATACCGATCGACAGCTCTTTCTCAATGCATCTGAGTGAATCCGCAAGGGATTCATCGCTATACCGGGCTATCTCAGCAACGTCTTCTTCCAACACATCATCTTCAGCTTCGGATGTAAACCAGCGTGCAATATTGTTTGAGAAATCATCTGAATAATATACGCTGTTCTTTTTTAATATATACAATAGTATATCGCGCAGCAATTCGGATACTATCGCTGTATCGCTTTCTGTATAGATTTTTTTCGATAGTTCAACTGCCGCGTCTATTCCGAATATCTCAAGTGTCGATCGAGCTATCTTTTGTTCAGAAATATGGACGCTATGGCCAAAGGCTTTACCTATCAATGGTCCAATATCTTCTTCCCGCTTTTTAAGCGCCATCTCTAAATCACCAAGCATTTCCTGATGATTAAATACCCTTTTTTTATTTTTTAGCACATTTTTTATCATCAAGCGCAATCTTTTTACCGGCGCTGAATTATTAAGCCTATATATATTAATTTTCTTACCATCAATCCCCCTGAAAAGATTGATTAAACAGTACAGCTCGCCGATCGTGAACATTCTTGAAAATACAAAAACAGGTTTTCGTTGGGGCCCTAATTCTTGAGGATATTTTGCATTAATATAATCTCGATTTTCTGAAAATATATCTTTTAATTTTGCATGATCCCTTATTTTATTGAGGGCGGGATATCTTGATAATAGCGAAGCCTTTTTTTCACCATCCACAAATTCATCGATCCTATCAAGCAACTCAACAACATCGTCAATTTTTACATCTCTAATGATCTCTTGGAGAGCTCTGTCTACATCATTAACTGTACGGGATCTATTGAATGTCCATGGCATATTATATATGGGGCCAAGTTCATGAAGTAATATACAGACAGAAGCCTTTATCGCATTTCTTTTTGGATGATGTCTTTTATGTGGTGTAGAGGCATCCATGACCTTAAAATGCGCGCTTGGAATAAACGCGTAAACAGCGTTCTTGGACGTATGCCCATTAACGAAAACAGCCTGTCCATCGATTGTAGCAACAGGAACAGGTTCGCCCAAGGGCATCTCAATAAATATTATTTCGCGATCTTTAAATGCGTCTTTCGCGCTTCCCCCAAACAGGCCGAGGAAATTGTCCAAGGATGCTTCAATACCGTTCCAAATTTCCGCGTCAATTGTTTTGTTTGGCGCTTTTTTGCCTGGGATGCATTCGCGTTTTCCGGGATTACCTTTGAAACGATCGACAACAGCAAAATTTCCATGGAGTATTTGGTTCTTTATGTACGCGTCGATGTTTTTTTCATGATCAATATACGATGCTATTCTTTTTCTGCCCAGTTCGTCCCTTTTAGGTATATACCCAAGAGGTGTGGTTAATCCAAACAGCATTCTTTTCAGGATGCCGTACTCTTTTTCTGTGAAGATTTCATGCAGAAAAATGCCGTCACCATCTTTATCCTCACTTGAATATACAATATAGTACGTATTTGTTTTGCCGGGCACAAACTCATCAACTGTTCGGCACTTTACCCCGAAGTGATTGTTTGAGATTTCCGGCAGCCATTCTGTCGTGTCACTAAGGATAGCGGGTGAATAAATGCTGTCATCTTCTGCGATCACCATTTTCGCCTCGAGTTTGCCGTCATTTGCTAATAGGTCCGTTAAAAGGGCATATTCTATCCTTCCGACATCACGGATCTCCTGGCCGGAAAGGGTGGAAAAGATAGATGGAGGGCCTAGGTTCTCCTGAGAAAATGAGGGATAAAGCCTAGCCAGGACAGAAATAGAGATCAATACTATTAATGTAATCTTATTTACGTTTTTCATATAATTAATAGATTATAACACGCTGTAAGAATGGTATGTCACAGGAATGTAACAAGAATGTAACAAGAATGTAAAAGAAGTGTACGCGCACACCAGCGTCCGGGACAGCTCGACTGTCTCACGAACACCGGTGCCCCGGACACTAAAGCTGCGGGATCCGGGACACACAAACTACTCGGAACCGACGCGGTTGTCGAGCATGATCATGGCCTGCAAATTATCCCTTGACTCACTCAAGGCAAACGGGTACTCCTGTTTCAGTGTCTCTTTAACTTTTCTGACCATATCCCTTACGGCCTTGTTCAATGCCTTGATATATCTATCCCGTAACGGCATAACGATATTTTTATAGATATCCACTGCCTTCTTATGATCTTCAGATAGTTGTTCAGTGCTGTCGATTATGGCCTCCATCTTATGGCTGATCACGATCTTTCGCTTAACAGTAATATTAATACCGTGAGGCAATAACAGGTCATTGTTCATTATCTCTTTCTCTATATCAATTGATAGCAATTTTTCGATCTCCATATAGGCTGATGATACCTCGTTCGTAAATCTGGCGTATAGGTTCTTTATATCAGTATTGAACAGATTGAATGTGTCTACTATCACGGTAAAGTTAGCCTCCCCTATCAGATTCCTCACGGCATCATTCGAGCCGATCATTACGGCGATATCCTCGAATCCTCTCAACACCCCATCATCCAGAAGCTCTTCATTCTCAAGTATGATGCCGGAGGCATCGAGAATAGATGTCTCAACATCCAATAGCGTATCCTTATTCCGTAATGCCTCTAAGTATGAGCGCAAATCACCGGTATAGTGGTCATTGAAGGAGGCCGATCTTACGTATCCGTAATTTGATAAGGAATTTCTTATGCTGTCCTGTATGTTGATCCCTGAATTGAATTCAAAATCATCTATCGTTAAGTCGGTTGACAGTTTCGCGTATGAATTGTCATCAATATTAGATACATAAGCATCCAACGGGAATTCTTTATTATCATCCCAGCTAAATCCTGACCTGTCGTTCGATCCGTATGGAGAGATATTACTGTTTCTTTGTTTAAAAATCACATATGGGCTAGGCCATACATAGTCAATAAAAGCCGGGATGGAGCTGTATCTGGGTATTATGGGATTGATATTCGGCACATTATTAACTACCGGGCTATAACCTGATCCGCTTTCTATTTCCATCTTCTTCCTAACCGGATTATTATTCAGTTGTTTAGGAAGGTCTTCTGTCCAGACGATCTCATACTTCCCGTTGCCGATCGCCCTGACATCATCAATATTGGCGACCGTCTCTTCTGCGGACTGGCCTATCTCTTCCAGTTCTATATGAGACAGCATTTCGCAGTTTGGCTTATATTCTTCAATATAGATCGCCCCTGTTTCAACCTCCTGACCCCATGGCTGTATTTTATCCTTATAGATCAGCGTAAAATTTCCGTTTTCATAAGTCAGGACCTTTTCTATAAATAGTGATCCTTTTGTGGCAATGTCATTTCCTATACTTTTTCTTTGGTGTACAATTCTACCTGAATTGTCCACGATAGCCAGCCTGTACCAGATGTCTTTATCGTCCTTTTCTTTCCATATATCGTCATCGCCAAGGTAACCGGCTTCTGTCCATATCAATGCCACATTGCCGTCTGCCAGTTCCTCAATATGGCTGAATGACATACTCATCCACTCTTTTTTCTCATTCGCAAAACACTCATCGCGAATTATCCTGCCTTTACTATCTATTACGATGATTTCGAACCTATGCTTGTAATATACGCTCATCCCGCTAGTTACAAGCTTCATATTGCGCATCAATAAAATAGTGTTCCCGTTTGAAAGCGTTTTCTTCTCTTCAAGAACATATACATCACCTGTGTCGGGATCATCAGATCTTATAAGAACAGGTTCTTCTATTACATTGCCCGATCTGTCCGATACCCACAAATAATGCTGATAATACATCTTCCCGTTTGAATTAAAGACCCGATACCCGGTTTTAAAATAGGTTAAAATGTTTCCATTGGGTAATGATACCATATCGCCCATGTAAAGGAATACGTCATACATATCTCTATGATGAATTTCAGAGCTCCTTATCAGGGATAACTCGCTATCGAAGAATGACACAGATATACTTTGCCTTATTTCGTTCTTGCCTTGCTCATTAACAAGGTGGGTATATTCACTTTCGTATGTATTTAGCACCAATGTACCATCATTCAATTTGTATGCCTTTACAACCTCTTTAGCAAAAATTCCGCTGTTATTATCCAATGTTAAAGTCAATCCATTAGTCTTCAGTAGATTACCCGAACTGTCGAATAATAGAAGCTTAACATCCAGCCTTGTTGAACAATGTCCGTGAGTATCCGCGTTATTGATAAGTAACGCTGATCTGCCCTCCGGCATGCTGAAGGAGTCCATCACATTCCAATTTGAATATTGGCTATATTCGATCAGTTTTCGCGGTGTGCCTATTTTATTGCCATAGAGGTCGTAGCTTTGGCTGTACATGGTCTTATCCGCGCTCCATATGAATAAAGTCGTGCCATCGGAATTATTCATGATATAAGCGCTATCCGCGCCCGGGATAGATCCACCATCGTATGTTATGGATGCTTCCCCTGCAATTGTCCCATCTTTAGTAATAACGCAGGATTTGTATCTGAGAACAGAAGATACGCCTGTCTTCTTTGTTGTAGCAATACCCATATTGTTCGGAACTATCCTTTCTTCAATTATTGTCCTTTCTAAACCCGCGCCCCACATTATAAGGAATCCGCCGTCCGAGACCTTAACACAGTCATATAATAAAAATGTGGTATATAAAACATCAAGCACATCACAATTTGCCCCCCTGTACAAAGACATATTCGAGACATTGTTTCCTTCGCTTATATCGATTGTTTCCGCATCACCTAGAGCATTTCCATCAAGATCGTATGCCTTTACCATGAGTTGAACGGATCTATAATCCTCTGTCTGTTCTACCCATATTATCTTGTAAATGTCTTCTGATAATAATGCACAGTAGTCACGAACTAATCCATTTCTGCTATTGATATAATCTAACGCTTCTTTTGGAATGCCTATCTCTTCCGCCGGTGTTTCATCAGGTACTTCTATGTAATCTTTATCTTTTTGATCGACAATGCTTTCTTCCTCGTTAGATTTTGAAACCTTTCCCTCATCCCCGGCTCTGGGCCCCTTCAATTCCAGTTTGTCAGATTCATCGGTATGCAATGAATTGTTATTTTCGATGCGATTTCTTAGATCAACTTCACTTTGACTTTGATCAGAGAAATTATCAATAAGTGTGGAATGGAGTACAAAACCATTGCCGTATGATGAATCCAAGGATTGGTTAGCCCTGTCAAGGGCATTTGAAATGCGATCGTCATCAGAAAACGCCGGGACATTTATAACGAGATTGAGTGAAATGAATGCAATTATACATAATCTACAGCTATACCGCCACATATTACCCCCCCAACTATAATATATATAGTAAGTATACCATATAATTCATGAAAGAAAACCCCTATAATACTAGCTTTTTTATGGGCTAACATTAACCCCTTGTGTATACATAACACATTATATGTACAGAAAATGACAAAAAAAGTTATCCACAGTGTAGAGGATGTTTAAACCTCCTCTACACTGCGGATAACTTTGGCAATAAAAATAAATAAGGGAAGAAGGGATTACTACTGGGATAGGCGGGCAATGCCGGAAAGGGCCTCTTCCATCTCTACGCTATAAGGGTATTTGGCCTTGACCAGATAATACGCTTCCAGGGCCTTTTTCTTATCTTTGATATGGTGTTCGTAAATATAGCCGATGGCGCATTGGGCAATACTCGCGAGCCTTGACCTTGGATAATCATCAACTACTTTCCGGAAAGTTGATATCGATCGTTCATGATCACCCAGATAGTTATAGTATGCGCCTATGAACAACAGGAACTGTACTTCGTATTTAGGATTAGGGTTTGTCCGGACAAGCTCTTCCAGTTTCTTGATACTGTCCCTGTGCATATCTTTTGAGCCCTGTTTGATCGCTTCGCTGAAAGATATCACGATCTCTTTGACCTGTCTGGAAAGCTCCGTTTCATCGCTGGATATATACAAAGGAGTTACAGAAAGTAACTCCCTCACCCTGTTTTTGCCACCGCTTATGAGAAGAGCAACCTGCTGTTTTTCACCTATCCTGAATAATTCTTCCAGGTCCATAAGCTCGCTCTCAAGAAGCCTTACAGGAACAGTCGGTTTGCTTCCGGTGCGGACTATTGTTTTTTCACCCGGCTTGACATAGACAATATTTCCTTTTTCATGAGGCAATGATGTGAGTCCCGTTACCGTTACAGTGCCGTTCAGAACACCAACCCATGTTTTATTTATTGTCGGCAGCGCCTCTGTCATAAACGCAGTACCGATTACAGAAACCATGGCCTGTGAAGTCTTAATCGAGAATGTGTTCTTTCTGACAGATTTCTCATAGTAAGTGAACGACCTCCCTTTTTCCAATTCGTATATGGTCTTGCCTGTGCCTATAAATGAGGTGACGCTAGCGAGCTTTATTTCTGTTTTATTCTTAAGCCTGACCTTGTACCTGTTGGGCAATACTATATCAACCGCCCCTTTCTCAAATGTTTTAACAATATCCCTCTTAGCGATCTTTATATTGTCTCTATCAGCGAATATCCATTCATTTCTATTGGCTCTATAGATCTTTACAGTACCGTTAATATTTCTGAGGACAGGATTCCTTGGCATCAAGAAATGCGCGCCTACTATGAACAAGGCAAGGCATGCGGCCAGGGACAAAGACACCGTCTTAGACCTCTCTATACGCCTTTTCTCTTTGATCTTCTCAAGATTATATAGGCGCGAGACAAAAACCTGCCTCTTATCTTCCTCAAACTGATTCTTAGGAAGCTTTTTCAGCAGGACTTCTACCCTTTTTTCTTTGTCGAATTTTCCGTTATTCATTTTCTATTCCCTATATTTCGTAGCCATATGACCGCAATTTATCATATAGTTCCTTGCGCGCGCGTTTTAACCAGGCGCCGACAGACGCGGGGTTGCATTTCATTACTTTAGCCGCGTCATCATATGACATGCCTTCCACATCACACAATAGAAGCACATCCCTGTGCTCGTTCTTCATATCCGCTATGACCCTATATACAATATCCTTTAACTCCTTGCTTCTGGCGTTAAAATCCGGCCTTTGCGTGTTATCCTCTATCAGGTCCTTTGGCATAAGGTTCATTTCATCGCTTACAGGCCTTTCCAGGGATTCCTCAACATGGTACTTTTTCTTTCTTAGCTCATTCAATGTCACTGTCCTGGCGATCGTATAAAGCCAGGGCAGGAATTTACCCATTTCAGAATATGTCTTTAAGTGATCATATGCCCTTAAAAATGACTCTATTGTCAGGTCCTGAGCAATACTATACTCCCCGGTATATCCATAGATAAAATCAGATATCTTGTCCTTATACCGGTCAAATAAGACTACGAAAGACTGTTTATCGCCTTTCTGTATCCTCTCTATTAGTTCCTGATCACTAAAATGCATGAATGCCCTGTATTATTTCATTCCCCTCATAGATAACAACCTGTGGGTTTTAAAAATGACAAATCCTTACTACAAAGATTATATCACCGATGTGTTAAGAATGCAAAAGGAAGGGATGATATTATTGCTAGTTAGTCATCGCCCCATTGATTACCGATTCATCCAATAGCAGCATGGCGTTGGTGCTGTCACTGTCTTCCCTAAGCGCGTACGGACTGCCTTGCTTTAATGCGGCCGTTATGCGCGATATAAGGCCTTTTACCAGTTTGTTCAGGGCCGTTGAGTAGAGTTTCCTAATGGGGAGGATCTCGTTATTGTATATGTTGACCGCCTCTATTTCATTATCATTAAGCTGTCCATGTTGCTTGCTTGACAATTCCCGGATCTTAAAATCGACCAGCAATTTCTTTTTCAGGGTAATATCCATGGAATTCACCGACATCATCGTTTCCCCGATCTTGCCGTCAATGTCCAGGCACAGCAGGTTCATCAATTTTTCATATACATGTTTTGTATGGTTTATATGGTCGTTATAAAGCTTTTTTATTTCTATGTTCATATTCGTGAACGCCGCGCGAATTACCATAAAATCAGCATCGCCTAACATATTCTTGATTGAGTCTTCGGCCATGAACAGGCTGACTATGTTCTCGAAATCATCCAATGTGTTATCGTCAAATATCGAACTTTCGCATAATATGATCAAGGATGTTTCCAACGCCGCGCTGTATATTTGACCTTTATTCGCCAATGTTTTAAGGCTATTTATTAATTTTATTATGTCTTGATATCTCGGGAGGGCCTGTTGTAATGCGCGTTGCGCATAGATATTTCCGTTTATGGAAACATCCAGGCTGTTCTTAATCTTACTCATTCTTTCAGAATGTCCTATCTTATTGATTATTAAAAGCTTATCCATATATATATCCTGAACCGACAGCTTCCTGTCGCTTAAATATTCCTGGTCGTCGTGCATGCCAAAATATTCTCCGGGTAAGCCCATTCTTATAATATCAATCCTGCTCGTATTTGGCCTTAATCCCCATAGAAAGTAGGATAAGGGCGTTGTTAAATTATTTCTATTTTCAGATCTATAGGATATTATAGGTTCAGTAGAAACTGTATAAATGTCTTTGTCTTGATCCTTGTTAATATCGCCCGCATTAATATTGTACACTTCCCCATTATAGTCCAGTGTTGTTTTTCTCAATAGCTTTAGATCATCATGGTTATCCTCCTGCCTCCAGAATACCTCAAGAGCAATATCATTGTGTAACGTCAGATTTTCCAGGCTGATATTCCAAATCTTCTCCCTTTGATCCAACTTTATCTCTTCTGAAACGAACGCGCCCCCATTATCCATGAATCGCAGGAATAAGCTGTAATAATACTCCCCGTCTCTCTTAGATCCAGACTGTCTCCCCGCGAGAAAATTTCCATTCACATCATGGCGCTCTATCCATAACAGGGCCATATCCCCACTAGGCAGCAATTGCATCATATCACCAGTAATAGCCCCATCCCAGCAATCATAACGCCTTAATGCGCGGATTTCGGTAAGCCCTATTCCGTCTTTATTGAACACCTGATATGATAATCTTTTATAAAGGCCTCCTATTTCTCTATCGTAAATCATTTCTCTCCAGGCAAATACAAAGTTGCCGTTTGTAAAACGGTATATGGGAAGTTCAGACTTCATATCCCCGAGTATAACATGATATGGCGTCAATATGTTTTCCGATAATATGTTTCCTTTCGATGATATAACCGAATATTTCACCATATCTCCGTTCTTTTTCTGATAGCCGTTTAAAAAAACAATAATGCCGTTATCTTCCAGCACCGTGCTTCCCATTACATTAGGGTTAAACACCGGATGCATACCGCCTGATAACTCCAGTACGCCCCCTCTATGTTCTCCATATTTATCAAATATTTGAATATAGATTTTATCATTTGTAGAGTCTGAAAAATCCCGCTTATACCACAATACCGCGATATTGCCATTTTTAAGCTCGTATGTTTTGTAAATCGCGATATTGAAAGATTCGTCGCATATTTCCCTGTCCATTGGACCCGCGATGATCTCACCATCCTGGCCTATTAATCCCATTGCCAGGTGCCCGGCACCCGTGATATTATTACGGACAAATCTAAAATATGCGATATTACCGTCAGGTAATATCCTTATCATAGAGTTTGTCCATCTGTTAAGATTTGACAGGCTCTTATCAGGGACGTGGTTGTAATATGAGAGATCCCTAATGGCGCCTATATATTTACCGTCCTCACCTATTATCCTCAACCTGTATTTATCATCGACCGTATTGGCCCAAGTTATAACCACATCGCCATTCGGAAGGTTATCTATGTTTAGCCGGTCAATGATCTTTACGTGACAACTTGAGCCATAAACCCTTTCAGGCGTTCCTTCCAAAAGCAACTTATCTCCATACATACATCCATTTCCGTCTACTAATTGAACAGCTACATCCGCGTGGCGTTGGCCACATTGAGGCTGTGGATTGACGCCGTAAAGTATCGCTGTGTGTCCATTGGGCATTTTATGAATATCATAGATCTCCGGGTAACCTTTGCCGGATATGTCTGCCTCATTATGGAAACTTTCGCCGTTTTCATCTATAGACATAATGTTTATGATTGAACATGAGCCGGACATCAATCCCCTGAATGATGATATTATAATAACTCTGTCGCCGGCGTCGTTTAATTCTATCTCTATGCTTTTGCCATAAAATCCGGATTTTTCCAAAAGGTGCTTTTTACCCACTTCCCCCCCCAGGGCATTAAAAACCTGCATGGCGTACTGTTTGTATGCTTCTTTGCCAATATCATTCTCTGTTGTCCAGAGGCATAAAAAATTGCCGTTGGTAAATTTTTTTATTATGATATCATTTCCGCAACCATCTATCCTTTCCTCCTTATAGCACGATTCGAATGTGTCGTCGAACATTTTTAAATACAGAATTGCGTGTGGTAAATTATAATCGTTTTTTTCCACCCAGAATAATTTATATAGAGATTCGGAATACACAACCTCATAGTCAAGCACTTCGTTAGGCCTGTCGTTCATAAATTTCATTATCTGCTCGGGTATATCATTTAACGGCAGATTGTTTTCGGAATTACCTTCCTGTGTGTCCCGGTCTTGATCATATATTAATTCTTCCGTTTGAACGGATACCTCTTTCGGATCGTTTCCGGCCCTAGGCCCTTTTAAGTTTTTGTTTATTTCATTAATATAACTTGCGGGAGGGTTATGTTCTATTTCGTTCCTGATCTCTATTTCAGACTGATTCATTTTTATGAAGTCTGTCCGATTTACCGATTGCTTCAGATAGGAAGACCCATACGAGAATATATCCTCATCATTATCAATGTGTTCTGCCTTTACTGACATCAAGCATGTTATTAAGAACACTGATTGTATTATTATATATGTTCTTTTCATTAAACATCCCCCTCGTATGTTTAAAGATCTATTTTACTTTATCGCCCCATTGATTATCGATTCATCCAATAGCAGCATGGCGTTGGTGCTGTCACTGTCTTCCCTAAGCGCGTACGGACTGCCTTGCTTTAACGCGGCCGTTATGCGCGATATAAGGCCTTTTACCAGTTTGTTCAGGGCCGTTGAGTAGAGTTTCCTAATGGGGAGGATCTCGTTATTGTATATGTTGACCGCCTCTATTTCATTATCATTAAGCTGTC
>Ga0272441_10004444_pt1 | contig 25380 bp, 15 predicted proteins | sample SSMProp6N_FD_193582 | JGI IMG/M metagenome (GOLD analysis project Ga0272441, IMG submission 193582) | Marine sediment archaeal communities from Little Sippewissett salt marsh, Falmouth, MA, United States - SSM-Prop-6N | ecosystem: Environmental > Aquatic > Marine > Wetlands > Sediment ...
CCGGTGCCGCGCTCCATTTTCAGGTTCTCAGCTGCGCGCAGGGTTGGGGAGAAGAAGGTATCGGCCTGTGGGCGGGCGAACCGCGCCTTGCCTTTGGCTGGTGGCGACATCGGTGCCGCCGGCTTCTCGTCGAGGTTCTTGAATACTGGTCCATCATCGTCAATACCGACCCGCAGAGGCATGACAATACCGACCGATTTGTCACCGGAGAAAACTTTTACCCTCGTGCGATTGTTGTCATCCGTCACCATAAGGCGCAGGCTCGGCACGTTCTTTTGCAAATAGGCAATAAACTTGGTGTCAAAAAACCAGTGCTTACCGAAAGCAGAAAAAACACTCAGCTTGTTAAACTTGCCGAGATTTACATGTCCAACCTCTTCAGCATTATCCATGTTCAGCTTTACATGGTACTGGAACGCCAGGTCGGTCACTTCACCGTCAGGGTCGAGGTCTTTCAGTTTTGTACTACGACCTTCCGTTCCCCAACCTTTCTCGTTTACCAGCTTTTTAATTAATGCGTCTACCTTCTTCCCTTCGGGAGAGTTGAGGAATTCTCCAGTGAAAAGAAGGTAACCGTCGGAGACATGTCCACCCTCCAAAGTTATAAGCATTTTGGTGCGGCTGTAAGATGCGGTTGAACGGTACGGGTTTGAAGACGACCTCGGCTTGTCCACTATCTCACCCAGCACGTCTGGGTCGCTGAAGCGCTGCCTGGGGTCACGGCTTTCCAGCGACGGCCTTAACTTCTCCATCTTTTTTCGTTTGACCAGTGCCTGGCTTAACTGCTTCGCGATGCCGCCCTTTTCCCAGCCCTTCTCTTTGAACAGGTACTGAATCTCATCGAGGTACTCGTCCGGTATTTCACGGTTGTTTTTCGTGCCCTCAATTTCAACAGCTGTATCACCCTCGAACCGGACCGCCACTTCAGTGGAGCCGGAGTCGAGGATATACAACCAGAAGTCTCCGCGCTTCAGGTAGGTCGGGGCCATGTACGACCGCGTGCACCAGGTAGATGCGGACAGCTGCTGCAGGCGCTTTATGTTCGCGTCGAGCTTCTCTTTCCAGTTGGCCTGACTTGAAAGGCTTGGATACCCCTCAATTCGGATCCACTTTCCCTTGGTATTCAGGTCTACGGAAAGCTGTTCCCCACCCTTCTTTTCCATCTCGGTGGCAGCTTTATTGTACGCCTTCAGAAAATTAATGGGCTGGCTCGTTTCACCGATTTTTCCAATCACGTCGGCCAAGGCCCCAGGGTTCAGCTCGGGAGCGTTCTTTTCGTTGTCGTGCCGAATGTCTTTAGTGATGCCCTCCCAGACAATCATCTGGATAAACGGGTTCTTGGCATACTCGTCATTTTCCTTGGTCAGGTAATTGTACCATGCTGTAAGCACGCGCTTGCGCTCCGGCAGGATAACGTCTTCCAGTTGCTGCATCGCGGCCTCTGGGTTGGCCTTGGCCATTTGGTACGCCCGCTGCCCTTCAGGGTCCTGCCTGCGCTCCAGCCGTTTCATCTGGTCGTCGAGCACGGAGCGAGGGTCCAGCTTCGCCGCCAACTCTACGTCGATTGCTTTTGCCTGCTCGGCCATGAGGTCGGCAAGGTCTTCCTCTGTGCCAATCTTCTTGCCGGCAAAATCAATTACATGGTTTGCTGCATACGCTTTGGCAAACGGGTCTTTAATGTTTTGCTTCGCCAGCGGCTTCCCGCGCCAGTCAGCCCGTGAAAATGTCGGGATTTGGCGTGCTGGTATTCTATCCACATCTTTCTCCAGTGGCATCATATCTGCTTGCACCTGGGGCCGCGCGAACCTGACAGCCGGCGGTGTGTAGAGTTCATCTGAAAATCCCGACACCAGCTCGGCCAGCGAAGTGCCGTCTCGCATTTCCTTTATGGTGCGCACCGCTTTCTTAAGGATGGACTTGTTTACTTTGGCATATATCTTGTCGCCGCCGAGCTTGTTGAACCGCTCCATAACTTCATTGGCCGCTCCAAAATCAATCTTGGTTGCATCGATGACGCGCTGCGGTTCCTGCCAGGCGGCTATGTCTGTGATGAGTTTGAAGTACCAGTCCCGTTTCTGGAACTTCGGGAACTTCGGGGTAACGCCATATTTATTGCAGGCCTCAAGGTATCCCTCTGCGCTGTTACCATTAAATGCCCTGTACCCCACGGGCGGGACATAGCTGTCTACCATTTTGTTAAGCCGGTCCTTGTAGTTCTTCCAGTCGGTTGCGGGAAATTTACCGAAAAACATTTCAGCTGCCCAGTATTTTTCAAGTGGGTTCAGGGCCTCAAAACCTTCACCTGGTTTTCTCCTTGCCAGCTCATCAAGCGCTTTCCTCATTCGCTTCTTAGCCCCGGCATGTTTGCGCTTATCGGACCAAACCTCTTTTTGTACGTCCGAGTAGTCCGTGTACCCCATGGCCTGGTAGAAATCCTTTCGGATTCCCGAGGCGTGGAAGGGAATAATTAAACCAACCCTGTCATCCTCGCCAACCCTTTCAATGATTGCGTCAGATGTGGCCATAGCCATTGCGGAAATATCCCCTGACAAAAACTTCTCAACTGTTTTGATGTCGTGGCCAAAGGCCTGGTCGTAAACAAGCTTGCCGTCAATTATTTTCGGCATCACGGACATGTTGATTTTCAAGCCCGTCTTTCCTGCAATCTGTGGCAGCATCAGAGTTTTGGTGTAGGCATGGGCGAAGGCCTGCAGCGTCTGCATATGAGCAAGCACGCGCATTAAATCTGTGATGTGCGTTGGCTTCATATCTGTGTTCGATAGCATGCGAATGCCGGCGCGCATGTTTAAGATGTCCAGAATGGATACTTTCACCACGGGGTTTCGCTCCGCGTACTTGACGAGCTGGTCCGAATACGCAGCGTATTCCTTGATGACATTTGTCATACCGCCTGGGGCCGCGTACTCAGTCTTGGGAATTCGCTTCGCTTCCACGTAACAATACGGGCACGGCGCATCAACGCCGGCAGAGGCCAACGTAAACACAATCGCCCAGCGCTCATCGGTTCGTTTTGCCTTCAGGAATTTTTCCTCGAACGCATCGGCAGACTTGTAGTTTTTGCGCTCTCCCTTGTATGCGCTCTCCGTGGATGATATCTCACGGAACACCGCGTCCATGTAATTCTTGAAGTTGATTTGCTTCGGGCACTTCGAGTCGAAATCGATGGTGACAATATAGTCTACATTATACCGTGCCGGCGTTCCGGAGGTGCGTAGCTCATATTTCTTGGCCAGCTTCGATTCCTGAAAAGCTCGAATCGCGGGAATGAGCATATCGGCCAGCTCGGGACTCTCGGTGCTTATAGCTTTTTCCCATTTTTCCTGTGGCCGCGAGAACCGAGTCTCGGTTTTCATTATCTTGTTCACTTTATTGCGGACCGCCGCGCTGTTCTCGTCAATGTTGGCATCGGTGATTTTCGCGATCTCCGCATCCAGCTTCGCCTTCTGAGATTCCACGCCCTGTGCTCTTTCACGGATTGCCTCTATGGCGGCAGCGCGCACAGCCTGCACATCTTTCAAAAGGTTTTTTATGTCGAGCAAATCTGCTTCTCTATCAAGCACGGCTTTCCGCCCGCCGGAAAGCATCCTGCGCAGCCTCTGGATTATGTCGCTGAACGCCCTGATGAATTCCCTTACGGATTCCGGCGCCCTGGCCGCGAGGTCTTGCCAGAACCCCTTCTCGGTGCCGAACTGCTCAATAAGCTCGGACATCATTTCGCGCGAAAGGTCTTTGTTGTTTAGCCTTTCTTCTGCGGCTGCGCGCTCTTCTGGTTTGAAGTAGCGGTCAAGATACGTCTGCTTGAACTCCTCCATCCCGCCTTCCTTTAACGACGAGTTGAGGGTGTTCAATAACTTCCGGTAGGCCGCTGGGTTCGTTTGCTCAAGCTGGTGGAGGGACTCGTGCAGAGCAATGCTCATCGCGGGGCGCTGCGCTTTTGTGTTTACAAAGATTCTGTTGGGGTGGCCTTCGATATTGGAGGCACCCTGAACAAAATCGCTGCTGTCTGCTTCGTATAGTATCGCGTCTAAGCCGAGGGCTTTTGCGAATGCGACAACGGATCTGTACTCTTTGGTTTTGGGTTCGACGGCTTTGGCGTTGCCTTTGTAGCCGGCTGCTCTAACTTCTTTTTGGAGGTCTGCGACCGCTCGACTTGCCTCAGTAGCAGGTGTGCCCCGCTCGGCGTAAACATCGGTTTTGCCTTCCGGTTGAGGGGCTACTTCTTTTCGCTGGGCTTTTTGTCCTTGGGGTTGGCCTTGTAGATTCCCTGTTCCACCAGCATTTTTCGCCCCTGTTTGCGTATCTTCAGCCCTTCTTCGTAGCTGAGCGCTCGGGGTTGGCTGTAGTCCATTTTCGGCATATGTGCCCCCTTGGGTGTGGGTTCTGGCTTTTGCATTGTCTTCCTTGGCCTTCCTTAACAGTGCATCGGATTGTTCGAAGTTGCCCCCGAAACCCGCCGTGAAGGTAACGCCTGAAAACTTTTGCCCATCTTCTCCTTCGAATTCTATCTGCGCCAGCTTGCGGCGCGCCTCTTCCACTCCTTTTAATATGCTTTCTTCGCTTGCGTTGCGCAAGGGGTAGATCGTTAATTCCTCGCCACCATACCTGCCAACGTCCGCAATTCCAGCCAATTCAGTCTTCAGAATCTCACCGGTAATGTTTAAAACCTGGTCCCCTGCGCGGTGCCCATATGGCTCATTTACGCCAAATTTGAAGTTATCAATATCGACAATACCAACTTTCACGTTTTGGGGATGCGGTCCAGTCTGCCCGGGTTTCTCACCTTTTTCGAGATACCCGCGCTCCATCAGGCCCGTGCGGTTCAGGAGTCCGGTAAGCGGATCCGTCTGCAGTTGCACCTTGGCCTCGTTGGCCTCCATGACGCTGGCAATCATTGTCTTGCGGGCGCGCTCAGGCATGCTCTCGATTTCGGCTCTGGCCTCTTCCTCGCTGATGTTCTCGCGCTGGGCCATATTGGCTGCAGCAATTCCAACCAGGTCCGGCTCCTCCTCAAGCGGCTGCAGTTCCTTTTGCTCCTCAACCCCCTCCAGAGGCTGCGTCTCGACTTCCTCTGCCGTTGGTTCTGGGGCTGCGCCAAGCTCTGGTTCAGGCTGTTCTCCAGCCGGCTGCGCTTGTGGCTGGGCCTCGGGTGCGACCTGCTCTTGGGGCTGCTGCTGTTTAACCGATTCAGAAGGCTCGTTTAAAGGCTTAGAAACTTGCGCGGCTGCGGTTCCCGTCTGTTGGGGCGCTATTTCCTGCTCGCCCGTTACGGGGGCTGCTTGCTCCTTGGGTTGATTCAGGGAAATTCCCTGCACGGGTTTGTTCGCTTCCGATTCCTTGTATGGCACCAGGTAGCTTTTACCGCCTATCTCAACGTCCCTGTATTTCTTGCCGTCAATTTCACGGATGCCTTTGGTCGCGTTGTCCAGCCGGTACTCCAAGGCAACCTCCCGCGCGCGCCTATTTTCGTTTGCCCGCTCAATGCGCTTTTCTTCTGCCCGTCTGGAATATTGTTGCGCGCTACCGCCAGCAAACCCGAACGCCGTCATTATGCCAAGGGGCCCAACGCTCTGGACACCCTGCTCGATGCCGTTTCCAATAGCCTTCTTAAACTCATCAACACTCATCCCTTGCCCAGCGAGTGGTCTGGCAAGTGCCGTGCCGACATCCTGTACCCATTGCTGTGCCACTTCTTCAAATGTTTCCTTGGCGAGGTCAATGCCTTTGTCGGCCACGAACCTCATAAAGCTCTGCCCGATTTCTTTTGTTCCCATATTAAGGGCCTGCCCGACCTGCAGGTTTTCAATTGCTCCATAAAGGATACCGACCGGGACCGACACAAGGGCTGCGTCTCGATGCGAGTAGCCTTCTTTAATCATGTTACCATACTGGTTGCCCGTGCCCTGACCGACCCAGAAGGCTACTCCGCTACCGGGGGCCACGGCATTTGCCGCCATACCAGTAGCCATGGCCGGCATCATTCGGACAAAGTCGTTGAATATTTTACCGACAATCGTCTTTGCGTTTTCCGGATTCTCAACCAGGGCCTTTTCGTACAGCTTTTCAATACGCTTGATTTCATCCTGTTTTTTCCCACCGGTCAGCATGTCCTGCAGGTTGGCGAAGTCAAGCATGGTCCCGATGGAACCAGCCTGTGCAGCCTTCATCATATCGGCAGCATGACCCTTTATACCGTCCTGCCCCAATCGGTTTTGAATCTCTGAATAGAACCCGGGGGCCTCTTCCCGAACCATCTCCGCAATGTTTTGCTCCTGACCTTTAATCACCTGCTCATTGCCAATCATGGACAGCTGCAGTTTATGGGCTTTCTCGGAAATGTTTTTTGCGGTCCCGCCGGCACGCTCCACAATGTCGTTCCACCCGGCTATGGCTTGCTCTACTTCGAGGTAATTCTTTTTGGTCTGGAGCTGTGGGTCGGCCTCGATGTCGCGGATCCGCTTCTCGATGTTTCGTTGCATGTTGGTAATTTTTGTTTCCCACGGCCTAATGGCTTCCTGGCTCCGCTCAATAGCCTCCCTCTTGCGCCTTATTTCGGCTTCCTGCTTTTCAATTGTCTCAACGGGTTCGGGCCCCTCAGCCATCAGCTTCTGGGCTTCTTTCGGTGTCAGTATCTTCGGGGTGGATGGCGTAATTTTCTCTTTAACGCTCGACTCCTCCATCACCTTATCAAGCTCTTTGCTTACGTCTTTAAGGCTGACGTTTGGGACGAAGGTTACAAAGTCACCCTGCGGGCCGCCACGCTCTTTGGTGCTTTGCACAAGCCGCTCTTCCTGCTCCCGCTGGAGCGCCACCGGCTCCGGCTCAAACTTTACATCGGCCTTGTACTCGGGCAGTCCCGGCTTCTCGTAGCTCGGGGCCGTAACCGCTCCCTCTACTGGTGCCTCCGGCTGGACCGGCTCCGTGGTCTGCAGGGGTTCCATAGGCTGGACAGGTGTCGCCTGAATTGGCGAAGGTGCTTCCGGAACTGTTTCACGTGGAACTTCAGGTGCCGGACTGCCGCCGTAGGCCTGACCAATCTCTTCCAGGGTATAGCCCTCATTTATGGCTCCATGAACGTCGAATTGCTGGCTGAGAAAGTCGGTGATTTCCTGGTCGCTATATCCTTCACGGCGCGCGCCGAACACATCAAAAGGCATTGTTGGCTCCTTTGCCTATTTCATAAAGGCAGAAAGCGGTTTCTTGTGCTTCACCCTGTTGGCAGGAATTATACCCTGCGCCGGCTGTGGCTGCGGGCCGTATACGGGATTAGCTACGGATCCTCCACGCTGGTCCGGTGGAATAAAGTCAGGGTTGATAATCGCGGTCCCCTGCAGGCGGTTCAGGTTTTCGCGTGCCTCGTTCCGCAGGGTGCTGATGGGTCCGGCATTGGGGCCAAGCTTTTCCGCTTTCCTTATGGCATCGTCATTGATAGTCTTCTCAATTTTGATGTCATACTTGTGGAGCTCGTATTGCTTTTTCTGCTCTTCTATCTGGGCCTCTTGCTGGTCCAGCGCCTGGAGCTGCGCTTTCCTGTCCTGTGCTTCCTTTGGTGTCGGCTGTCCAAGCTCCTTGTCCTGTTCCTCCCATTGTTTTTTGAGCTGACCGCGCGATTTTTCGATATCACGTTTCTGCTTTTCCAAGCCATCAACCTTGCTCTTTACTGTAATAGCCTGCCCCTCCAGGGACCGGTTATTGTCACGGGCCTGCTCAACCTTCGCTTCCCAGTCTTTCGCGCTGTTCAATTGCTGCCGCAACCGGTCGCGCTCCGCTTTCAACTCGTCAAGCGGGGTGTGCTTGGTATTCAGGTATTCTTTGGTTGTGCCGGTGAGTTCGTTGTATCCACCGCCTTTGGCCGCAGCTGCCGTCGCGGGGCCCTTGTACTTTTCATTTTGGGCGGCGGTTACCTGCTGCTCGCTCAAATTTTTCTCGTGAAAGGGTTTTACGAATTCAATGTAGTCTCGCTGTTTCCACAGCGGCGCTATTTTCAGTCCGTTCTCTTTCTGGTAGCTCCGGTTCACCATCAGCGTTGTTCCCAGGTCGATAAGGGTGTCGGGGTCTTTAGCATTCTGCACGTCTGCCAAAAACCGTTTCTTCTCACCCTCCTTCCATTCCTTGCCAAACTCAGACAGGATATCCGTGGTCAGGTCCTGCTTCAATTGCGTCAGGTTGGCCTTGCGCTGCTCCAATTGCTTATAGGCATTAATATCCTGCGGCAATTTCCCCAATGCTGTGGCGAAGTCCCTGAACTGGTTCCCAACTTTCGAAAGCTGGGTGTCGTAATGCGGATTAATTTGCGTCGGCGTAACGATGCCGGCTGACGGGAAAGAAGGCATGATAATTTCCTCCTATGCGGCCTTTCGCCACAGGCTGACGATATTGTTTTGGAACTGCTTGTTTTGCGTGACCATGTTATTCCACTTCGTCAAGAAGTCGTTGGCGCGCTGGTAGCGCCGGTCCTCTTCAAGCCAGTCCCATTGTTTTTCGCGCTCACGCGCCTGCAGAGCATTCTGCATGTTTGCCCAGTAGTCTGCTTTTTCCTGGGCCTCTTTATTGTATTTGTTCTGCAGCCACATCCCCGCCCCGCTCAACAGCAGGCTTCCTACGGTTCCGACTACCGGCATCCACGGAGATATTGCACCAAGAAGGCTACCCGCCCCCTGTGCTGCTGTAGCGGCTCCAGAAGTAGCGCTCGGCGCGCTAAGTGATAGTGGCTGTATAGGGTTCGCTGGTGCCATTGACGGGCCCGAGCCTCCCATACCAAGGCCGGGATTGTACCCGCCGCCGTATCCCGGGGATATCGGCTGAATCGGGCCGAGAGAATAATTGTTCGAATTCATTGCCATGGTTTACTCCTGTTTTTATTTGGCCCTTTATCCCTCTATCTCGGGGTAATTTGCTCGTATCCAAGTAGCAACAGCCTCACCGCTATGCTTTAATTTATCCGGCAACGGAAGGCGTTTTGCAAGATACTGTTTTCCGTCTTCTCCGACGTACACAAGAACCTCGATAGGATCCCCTTTCCATCCTTTGAACGTCAGCTCCCGCTTCTTAACAGTATAGGTCCCGTTAGGAATCGGGACGTTGTAATCACTGTCTTTGCTAATTCTTGTGGGGCTGTCGAAAACAATGGTTTCACCTTCTTTAATGCTCTCGAAAAAATTACCCGTACCCGTAGAGAACGTCCAATCCGCTTCAGACGTGTCGTCGCCCACTTTTTTATCCCCAATCTTTGGAACAGTCGGTGGAACGGTCGAGAGGCTTCCATCGGAATGCTTGTACCAGGTGTTACCGTGGCTATCAGGAAAAGAGATTCCGGTTCGGCCGTTTGTAAATAGGCTGCGGATCTCGTTGAGCATATCAGCACTCGGCGGGTTATCGGTATCCTGGAAAGATTGCATTACGTAATCAATCGTGTACTTTGAATTTGGGTTTGGTTTTTCGCCGGACACGTATTCGCTTACCATTGGCTTCTGGCCGTCGAGATACTCCATCAGTCCCGGCATGTCGATATCGCTTACCTGCCCTCCTTCAAAATCCAAAAAGCGCGATACCGCATTCTTTACAGTATCCAGCGTTAGGTCAGGATACCATTGCATGACGGATTTGGCGTAGACTTCAATTTGCTGCGCGATGGGGTTGCTGGCCGTGTCCATTGATTCATACATTTCCTTGGCAACCGCCTCACCTCCAAGCGCATCGAGATAGCCGCCGTTCTCCAAGGCAAGCTTGGTGCTGTTCCAGTCGGACCCACTCGAAAGCATTTCAATCATAAGGCCCATGCCACCATTGAAGTCTTCGCGATTTTCAGCTGTAAGCAATGGTGAGAAGTCAATGTCAACACCAGGGAAGTTTTTGTTCATAATTGCCGCAGCTTTATTAATGTTATCTTCCCCGCCCGTTTCCAGAAGCGTGTTAGCTAATTGCATGTCGCGGTTCCAGTCGCGGTTTCCAAGCGGACCAGCGTCGTAGATGCTATTGTATTGGTCTTGGGTGACATTCGGAAACCTGGCCTTCACCTGGTCGAATGTAGCACCCGTTCCAATCATCCCGACTATGCTGTTGTAGGTGGCATCTTCAAGCTGATTCTTAACGCTTTCAATAGAAAGGTTGTCTTTAATAATGTTATTTGCGCGAAGCGTCCGAGCATACCCGCGAACCTCTTCAACGGATGAAGGATCCAAGCGTTTGCCCGTGGCTTCGAAATAAGCGGCCATGACATCCTCGTCGCTGCCGTATTGGGCTGTATATTCGAACGTCCTCCATGCGTCTGTCTTTGCGTTACGGGCAGCGGTTTCGTAAAACGTCTGCTGATCGCTTGACATCCTGAAGCCTTTCTCAATTGCCTCTGTGGCAATATCCATGGACTTTTTAGCAAGGTCGGCCGCAACGCCAGACTGCTGGATGCCAACATTCTGGATAGCCTGCGCCATAACAGTTTGCTTCATGCCCTCGCTCATGTTCGGGTTCTGGGCAATCTGCATGGCGGTCATTGTAAGCCCTACCTGCAGCTGCGGGTTGAGGTTCCCGAATGCGATGTCGGCCATCTTTTTAAACAGTGGCGAATCCATATTGGCAAGGTCCATCATTTTGTCCGCATATGTTTTCGTCTGGTCGGAGTAATAGGCCAACTCCTCTTCCTCTTCAGACCCTGCCGGCGGTGTGGTGGTTTCCCCTCCCGTGGTATCGGTCGTGGTGTCTCCCTCACCGGTTGTGGTTTCATCTGCCGTAGTGGGGGGCGGCTGGGCGGCGGCAGCTTCGAGTGCCTTCTTGTCCTGAAGGGTTTTGTTAAATTCGTTATTTGCGTTTATAATGCTTTCCTGTTGTGGGGTAGGCGTACCGAATTCTCCACCCATTCCACCTTCGGTGTAGGGCTCAGGATCGTTAATTAGCCCACCCGTTCCGTGCGTTCCTTTTCCAATACCAGAAGTTGATGTCCAACCTGTGTTCAGGCTTGGATTGTCTATGGGGTTGACGCTTAGTGTGGGTAGATCGCTTGATTTGTTTGGATCTGTGGCCCAACCAGTATTGGGTTTTTCATCGGCACCCATGTCATTGGGCACGGCGCTAATCGGGTAGTCGCTGGTCTTCGGAGTGTTTATCCCGAACTTCGAATCAACATATCCTCCGGTTTGATATCCATGTTTCCGCACATGCCCGCCCATCATAAAGCCGCTAATCGGCGCGGGGGCCGGCTTGCCGAGGTGCTTAATCCCGAGCTTCTCCGCAACCTTCTTCGGGCCACCAGCGCGCTTTGTGTCGTTCGCGCTAATAACCGTCTCGCCCTCGTGGTCTTGGTAGAGGTCGGTGGTAACGGGTTGGGACCGCTGGATAACTCCGTCCGGCCCGGCTCCCGTGTATCGACTGGGCATGCGACCAATCGGCTGCCCCATAGGCATCTTCATCGGTCGCTCGTATTTTTCTAACCAGGCCGGTGTCTTAATCATTGTTATTTCCTCCGATTAACGATGTAGTTTGATGGCGTTCGTAATCAGGTTGCCACCGGAATCGTAGCTCTTTGCGGTTCCTGCCGTGGTGCCGGTGTAGTAGCGGTAAAGCTTCGTCACGTTCCGGACGGGCCTGATAATGCCTGAAACCAGAACCAGCACTTCGGTAATAGTAGAACCGTCAGTATTAGTATGATCTATTTTCACGATGCCACCCACATCCGCAGAGATTCCACGGCAGTTAGTCCATATGCTGGCGTTGTCGGTCGCTGGGGCGAGGGTGTCACCGCTGGATGCGTTTAGAAACTTGGTGTCGCTGTACCCCACCTGTTCGCTGGTTGCGCGGTCGGATTTGCTGAACCAATGGTTCTCATAGGCGTGGAACTGGGCAGCGGATGCTGCGAACAGCAGGCTGATGATGATTGCGGTTTTTTTGAACATGGCTTCTCCTTTGGGTTAGAACCCAATGATAAAGGGTGAAATTTGAAATGACGAACTGTTTGGAACCGTTAAGACGGTATCGGACTGAAATGGCGTTGCCGGATAATCCAAAGTGTCTCGCGCAAACGCGGTGCAGAGTTCATTCGCAATCGTGGTGCTGTCCACCTTAAGCGCCTGCGTATCGAATGTGTCCAGAGCCGTCACAGCGTTACCGACGCAGGCAGAAATCGTGCGCTGTATACTGTCTTGGTCAACGGGCGTGTGGAGGCTGTCGGTCTGCGTGCTGCAAGTCCGGCCCGTCCAGCGCTTGTAGTATTTGATGAATATGGTATCTCCGGTAACCGTGGTAAAAGAGAGTGTGTCCAGCGTGCTGTCCGTTGCCGCACCGGCCGAGGTATCGCTGACATAGATTACGGCGGCCGAGCTGTCGAACACAACCACGGTATCGAGCGATGGGCCGGTGGTGTCTGTCTGGTAGGTTCTGCCAATTACAGGCAGCGCCGTCACGCTCAGGTCGCAGGGGTCGGTGGAGTCGATGTGCAGGCTGTCGCGATAGAACGCCTGTAAGCTGTCTTCGCTCAGGCAGGCCGTGCTGCTGCTGCTGTCCGTGGCCGTGGTATCATAAACCACATAGGCCGTATCGTAATCGTAGGCCGTGCTGTCGTAGTGGTGCAGCACGGTATCCGGCACGCAGGTATTAATGCTGTCTATCTGGTCGCGTGACCAGTACGTCGTTTGCAGGGTGTCGTCGTCCCCGGTCAGGCATTCGGTAGTGGTCACGGTGTCTACGTCTGCCGTGGTGTCGTATGCTGCGCCGCAAGCAATTTCCTCCGCAGCGCCAATGCTAACGTCGCCATCTTCACGGGCACGACCACGAATACCCAATGTATCTGCCGCTATTTGCGCGTTTGTTCCCGCGTCAATCAGGCTTCCGGTTGTGCTACCCTCAATGTCCAAGAAATTCGACTGCGTATCGTCAAGGCTGGCAAACTCATTGGCTGGCGTCAGATTTTCAAGCGGGTTGTTCTCTGTCTCAAAGTCCGTATCCGCTGCATCGGTGGCGCAGTTAGTTCCTATGGAATTAGTGTTTTGATAGACATTATCATTACAGTTAAACAAAACAATGTTTTTGTATGTTACGGCAAGAGAAGTATTTGATATACCTATCTCTGCATTATTTATCGTGATGTTTTCTATTTTTGTAGTTGCTGGATTTACTTCTTGACAACGAAACGCCCCATAATTATCAGTATCATCAAAATCCCACAACACACAATTCCATACATTATAGTTACAATCCGCATCTCTTAAGCGAAACGCTCCGCCTTGATACGTCTGCCCATCAAGCAAAAGGTCGTGTGCGTTAAAAGTAAAGCCGGTGCTTATTGTAACTGTATAAATTAGCTCTGATTGTGTGCTTGCCCCTTCGGTTATTCTTTTAATGTGTAACCCGTAAACGTCCGTAACCCCCGGCCCTTCCTGTTGAAATGAAAAAAGGTCGCCGGTAGTATTGTTAGACAGTACCCATCCCTGTGTTGGGTCACCGTTGTGTGGAGTATTTGACTTTACGGTAAACGTAAAACCGCCAAGGTCTTCCGTTATTAACGATGTCCCTGTTTCCGTCACATCACTTATCTGCGTGAACGTCAAATCCCCGGTCAGGTTAGCAATATCAGCAAACGCCGCAGCGAATGTGGCGTATGCCCCGGCAGTTCCTACCGATGAATCCCCGATTGAAGCCGCAAACCTATCCAAAATAACCGGATTGCTTACGTCCTTTTTGTCTTTGATGTAGGTTCGTAGGTCGATTGCATCCCGTACAATCATGCGGTCTTTCACTTGGAAGCTGTCGGCAAGGTCTGGCTCGTTAATGGCAACGGCAAGGTCGTTGAAGTCCACCCGCCACTTGTCCGTAGTGTCTGCGATAATGGCTCGGATGTCGGCCTCATGCTCTTTCGGCATGGCAATGTATCGCCCGGCTGGACAGGCATTACGCAGAATCGTGCCGATGGGTTCCTTGTTCGTGTTGTAATTCGTAGGCTCGATGAAGTCAATAATCCTGCCGTCAGGACGGACGAGGACATACAGCGAATCCTGTGTTTTTTCGGCAACCTGTCCGAATGCGGTGGCGGCGAGCATCAATAGCAAGAGTAGGTTTTTCATTTTAGTATTCCTTAAATGGTATCGGGTCAGTTATTCTGAGCGTGATGTTTATATTGCAGTTCGGATTCCCGAACATAATTGCTGCGACCATTATACTGGTCAGTAGTGTGATGACTGCCCATCCATTCATTGCGACTCTCTCCTATTCTGCGATCCCCGCACAAACCCCAGCTTCTCGTGCAGCTCCAGCACCAGGTCGAAAAGCTTGTCCAGTTTCTGGTTGACCTCGTCTGATTTTTCCTTACAAACCTTTCTATGCTGTGGCCACGTTACGATGTTTATCTCCTTGCCTTTTCCAATACCCCATGAAATCAAGCCCGCAATAATGGACGGCACTAAGGCAACGAGAAGACCAATCTGCCAGGCGGGCAGGGATTGGTTCTGGATAATCCGTACCGTGTCCACCACAGCTGCCGAGGCCTCTTGCATCATTTGTTGTTCTCCACCACGAGCGCGGCCACCCCGCCCGCTGCGAATAGGCCGGCACCATAAAGGAGCTTCTTGGCCGCCTTCGGTTTCACTTCAACTGTATCTCGAAAATGAATCTCGGTTCGCGGGGCGGGGCGGTAGTCCCATGCGTTTTGCCGGACCAGCCAGTTCGCGTCCATAGACCATTGATGCCTCACCCATGCCGAGTCCTTGAACGTCTTCTCGGCAGCGTACTGGCGCAGGCTCTCGATGATGGCGCGCATGGAGTCCATTCCGGACGTGTCGCGGACAATGCGGCTGCGGTAAATGAGTTCCGGTCGCAGGGTCAGGGTATCGGTTACCCGTGACGTGTCATGCACCTCCACCACCAGGGTATCGGTCACGCTCGATATCACTTCCTTGGAAACGGGACCATCAGCGAGGCCAACCAGCCACGCCACCATAAACCCGCAAAAGAACCCGATACCGCCAAACAGGGTAGCCGTTATTTTCATTTGTCAGCCACCTTCTGGTTGTCGGATACCATTCCGTCGCTGAATGCCTTCACGGTCTTCGGCAACAGCTCCAGAACAGCCCATCCAAAATTCGCAACCACCTTCAGCAGCTCCTCTGCCCACAGGCACAGGGTGACGAATATGCCCTCCTCCAATCGCTCCGCAGCCTTCTTGCCGAGCTTGGTCAACACCAGCTTGCTGAAGGCCTTGCCGGCCAGCGTGCATGGTTTCAGTAGGGCATCGCTTATGCGTCCCAGCAGGCCCTCGTCCTCTGGTTTCTGGGGGTCACCCATCAGGTAGGCGTTGAACCTCTTTATGGGTACAGCCACCTTGTCCTTCGGGCATTTCTTGGCAAATAGAGCAGTGAGTATGGAAACCGCAACGGAGGCCCATATGGCTCCGCTCGATAAGTCCTGCGCATACGACATGACCGTGCTCAAAACGTCAGGCATGGGAACCTCCCTTTATGTTGACTTCGATTATCTCATTCGGTTTCTGGTAATAAATCGCTTTCGCAAAATGGTAGAGCCCCATGGCGTTGCTGTTCTGAATGCCGAGGCACCCAAGAGTTCCCGGCAGGTTGCCGTCGGGATGAATCAGGAAATGGCTTATGGGGTCATGATCCCTGTGTACGGGGTATGGCCACAGTCGCCACTTCCACCCGATGCCCTGCTGACCGCTCACGAACATGCGGTCATACTCACTCGGAACGGGGTTCTCGGGGTCGGATACGATATACCACACTGCCGGCTCGATTGCGTTCTGGAGAATACCGCGAGAATCGCGGCTGCCGGTACGGGTCAACCATACCCCCATTACATCGTTGTTGTAATAGAGGATGAGGTCACCGAAACCTTCTACGTTGTACTCAAACGACAATCGAAACCGGCTTATCATGGCATGCCCCCTTTACGCGGGTTTGGTTGCCTCTGCTTTTGCGTCTTCCTTTTTCTCCTCCACCAGTTCCGGCCGGGCAATCTGTCGCATCAGCCCCCGCAGGTGGATAAACCATGCGTCCTGCTTGGTGGCCTTCTCGTATGCACCCTGAAGCAGTTTGCGGTCGTCCTCGTCAAGTTCGATGGAGTCCTCTGCGTTCTGGATCCGGTCGGCCAGGTCCAGGCAGGAGAACATATCCGCAGCCTTCGCTTCGCCCTTGGCCTTTGCAGCAAGGATGCCATCCAGCACGTCCTTCTCAATTCCGCGCTTGTCCTTCGCGTTTTTGCGGATGCGGTCTTCCACCTTGCCGATTAGCTCAACAATTTTGGCCTTTTCATCGCCTTCAGCTTGGTTTGCCTGCGACCGTAGACGAAGCAGGTTGTTGTCGATTTCCTCTTGCAGTTGCTCCTCCAAAGGCTTGCCGCCCAGGGCGATTCCCTTTTCCGAAAACGTGATGAGGTACTTTGCCACAAACTCCTCCAATGGTTTTGGTTTTGGACCGCCACCATAGCGGCCCGACACTTAAAATTAACTTATCACCAGTCCTTTTGCATCTTTGTAGTTATCCGTAATCATGGTGACAAACCACGCCGGAAAACCAGAAGCTTCTGCCATCGTTTTCAGCTCTTGCGGAGTGAAGGGTTGGGCCTGCGGTGTGCCCTTGTACACTATATCTTCCACCTTCTTTCTGCCTTTGTCCTCCGATGTGGCAAAAGTCCAAACTTTGACCTTCACCGGATAATACAAATCATCACCGTTCTCGTCAGTCGTCTTCACGTTAAGCTCAATCTTCAAGGACGGGTCTTCGCATTCATTCCACTCTGTTGCTACTGACATAACGCTTTCCTTTCGTTTGCTCGTTTAATTTCCTGTAAAGGCGCGGCCTTTATTCGGGCCACGGGGAAGTGCTTTTCGAGTTCCTTAATCCAGGCGCACATCGGGCATTGGCTTTCGCCATAATAGTTGTATGGTATCGCATCAATAACTTTCCTGGCCACGGCAAAAAGTCCGTGCGGTCTTGACCCCACGCCGTTTGGATACAGCACCATGTTACCATTATATTGCTCACGCATTGCCGCAACCACACCTTTTACCATAATCACATCCGAGTCCATAATAAACACGGGGTCGCCGCCGATTGCAAAAAGCTTTACCTGGTTCGCGTGCATATTCTCCCGACGCTCACCGGAATCGATGCATGAAAGAACAGAAGCGCAATCGTTCAATGCAAGACCTTCCATCACCTCTGGCATTAGAGACTGCCCAAAGCGCATTGGGATATGCACGGTCGTCAACTGCTTTATGGTCGTTCTAAGCTTCACGATTATGTGTCTCCGCTTTCTAATCCGATGTGCGTTTTATTATAAAAGTAGCTTGCCGCAACTACTATTATGTCGTCCACGTCACCAACATTTGTACAAATCAGCTGAAACGATATCTGGTCACCAACCTCCGTTGCAGCAACCTTGTCATAGTCTATAACAAACTCAGCGTTAAACATGGTATATTGTGCGGCATCGTCAATCACCACGGTTTCATTTATATCGTCAGCAACAGCTGACGATTCGCCGACTTTCTGGTTGTAGTGAGTAAGGGTAAGTCTCACATCATCACCCTCTGAAGAACCCGCTGTATTGATTAAGAATTTCACCTCAACCGTCAAATCGCTTGCACCATCCCAATCAGCGTGGACATCGGTGTTGAATTCCAAAACCTCTGTGGCAGTATCGAGCAGCCATCCGGCCACATGGTCAGTTGACGCGGTCACCCAAGTCGCACCGGAAGCACCAGGGGCAAAAGCTGAAATTGGAAGGTGATAGTACCGGCGATAACGTGAATCATTTGCGCGAAAGAACCCATCATTGGTAAAATCGACAGATTTGTTTAGTCCTGAGTTGTTCAGCGTCAGCGACCCCGACCCCGTGTACGGTCGGAGGTTATCGGCAAACACATGACCACTTGACCTAATGTCTCCATCAACATCCAGTTTGTAGGATGGCGACATCCCGATGCCAACATTTGAGTCGCCGCACGAATATTTTGGGTCAATTACTAAGTTGCCATCAGATTCAACAGTAAAGCTGGTATAATTAGTAGCATCGTAAGAAAGTCTAAGGTTTTCATCAGCCGTTCCGATGCCTACTTCTAATTCTGCTACTGATGTACTGTCAGCATCAATTCCTATTATCACCTTACCTTTAATGATATTTAAATAACGTCCACCATATTCTCCCCTGTCCAAATCCAGGACGAGGTTTGCGTCGTTGTCGTTATCATAAAGAATTGAACTTGGGCCACTCCCTACTGGGTCGCCTAAAATAAGACCATTTGTGTTTGTGCTGATGTATATATCCCCACCAGAAACTTCCAGGCTTGCAGCAGGGGTATCTTCCAAGCTGCCACCAATTTTAGTTGGCAATAGCAGGTTGATTCCCGTGTCATTGTTAATAGAGAAACGCTCTTCTCTTCCGGTTAAGCTATCTGTGTGAATGTCAAATCTTGTTGGAACATAATCAGCGGTTGCATCATCGTTTTGAACGGCCCATACTATTGCCCCATACCTTACCCCAGGGGCGGTATCAAATCCAGCAAAATAAACCCCGCCAAGTCTATCGCCATCCAATGTGGCTACACTTGCCTCAGTATCGCTATGAGATTTTCTTAGGTCTACCTTTGATATATCCGTATCTGTTGTCGAGTAAGTAGTTATTATGTTGACAGCTCCATTTGCTAATCTTGAATGAATTATATTACCGTCATACACTTCCAACCTTCCAGCAGGATTATCCCCCGCACTCCCGCCAATTTTCACATCAGCGTTTATGATGTTAATGTCACGGCTACCGGCAGACTGATTATCTGAATTAATTATTAGATTAGATCCATTGTCGTAGATAATCGAGTCCTGCCCGTCACCCAGGACGAGGCCATAAGTATCTGAATCGATTTCCAAATTGCCATGAAATTGTGATGGCACGGCCTGTTCTGAATAAATTGCATAATCACATCCGTTCGCATAAATATATGCTCCGTATGCCGTACCGCCTACAGAAGCAGCATTATTGCAACGAATCATTGCGCCACAAATATCGCCAGTAATTGTTGTGGTGGCCTGGCTGCTTGCCGTAAAGTATAAACCGTATTGGCTTCCTTCTATTGTTGTCCCGCCTAAAGAATCTGCTGAACCAGCAAGCCCGATTAATAATTTATTTGCTGCTGCTGTTCCGATTGTTCCCGCTGTTAGAGTGGCACCATATACAGCGCCACGAACCTGCCCAACCACTCCTCCCGCTTGATTAATATCCATCCGATTCCAAACCGCGAACATATCGTCATTCTGATTTGACGCACCGGCTGTTTTAACATGGTAATTATATATGCCGACAAAATCAGCGTCAGTATCAAGTGCGCTTTGTCCGGTTTTTAAAATGTATCGATTATCGGGCGTGTTTCGGATTCCAATATTGCCGTTGGAATTCATCGTAAACTGGTTTGTCTGGCCGGTATAATTTAGCTGGAAGTACGTGCCATCGCATGAAAGGGTGTAGTCCTGGCCATCGCCGAGGACAAGACCGTTGCTGTCGGAGTCTACCCATATTGCGCCTTGGAATAAATTGGTCAGACTGCCAACCTGAACCAACCCATAAGCTGTACCGGCAATATCAAACGTATTGGTGTAGTCATCTATGTATATCGCTGCACCATAACCGGCAACGTCAACTTTTGCACCATCCACCAAGCTATTATTTATCCGCAACCCATAAAGATTTCTGGTAATGTTTGTGGTGGAGCCGTCTGCCAACAGGTACACCCTTGCCCCATATAAATCCCGAATGGTTCCGCTTCCGTACAGCACACCAGAAAAACTGAACCCGTATAAATCTTGAATATTGTTTGACCCACGAAGCCTCACCCCTGCCAATAAACCGTATCCAGTTCTCGTTGATGACGAACCGTCTGGCGTCCAATCAAGTTCATAATAAACAGCAGTTTGATTTGCAGAGGTTAGTGCTGTCGTCCTGCTTATTGTCATTTGCTGCCCAGTAACCGGCGTAGTTCCCCAGCCTGTTTCGCCGCTGCTGTTCATCGTCATCTGGTCACTTGCCCCAACAGATGTGCCAGCATTTATTTTGTACAGGCTATCCGTAATGTCAATACCCGCGCTGAACCTGTCACCGGAATTCGAGTTGTAAAACTGGAGAGTGGTATCCCCTCCCGCATTGGCCTGCTCTAAAAGCACAATCGGCGTTGTCGTGGCAGCATTCTCGTACACATCGAGGTTTACTGTCGGTGCGCGACCTACCCCAAGTTGGGTATGCACCTGCACGTTAGCATTTGCATCATATACGGTGATTGCGCTATCGTCATCATATTGGCTTATTATAATGTCAGAACCGTCATCCCGCGCCTGAATGTAATTCGTAATAAGCGTTCCAAACGTGCTGGTGCGAATAGCTCCAGCAACGTCTAATTCATATGATGGTGACATTCCGATTCCAAGATTTTTGGGGCCAATGCCTCCCTCTCCATCATCTCCAAGCGGGCTAATAACAAGGTCACCGTCTGCCTCAACTGCGAACGTTGAATAATAGTCAGAGCTAAAAAGAAGTCTTAAATGCTCTCCACCTGCCGAAAGAACGTTAAGTTGCGCCCCTGCCGAATCATCGCAATTTATTCCTACTTGTCCAGATTGGTTCATGTTGAACTGGGCGTTTCCTGCGGTAAAGTCAGCATCCGTTCCTATACGGAAGGTTCCACCTCCGCCATCGGGGTCGTTCCCCACCTGCCACGTACCAGTACCAACAGCTTCAAAGCCTATGGTCGCCACGCCTGCGCCAGCTTGGTAGACGAGCAAAGATTCATCAATTCTTGCAGAGTTATCGTAGATGTGGAGAAGGGTGGATGGGGCCGCTGCCGCCGCGCCTCCAATTTTTACGGAACCAAAGAAGTTCAAGTAGTCACTTGCAAAGTCGCCGTAAATCAGGGGAGTGGCCGTGTTGGAATTGTCTATGTAAAGCGTGTTTGCTGTTGCATTAGGTGCTGAACCTGAATAAGCACCAATGTAAACGCACCCGCCAACAGTAGTGCCATGACCCGCATAATACCCCAAAGCCGTAGACCCGTCAGCAGCTGTAATACTGTCAAGAGACAACGCCCCAAAGCCTGTGTTGTAAGAACCAGAAGTGCAAAGGTTTAATGAGTTATTGCCAAATGCAGCATTAAGCTGCCCGCTTGTCCCTGTCCCCGGTGCTTCAAGGGCGCTTCTCCCAAAAGCGGAATTAGACTGATTAGGAGTACCCCCATTTCCTGCCCTGTATCCCCAAAACGTATTGCCTGCACCATTATCGCTTATCAATGCAGACAAAATCCCGGAGAAATCATTGCCGACAACGAGCTTTAGCGGGTCAGATGTTTCGCTGTTGTCTATTCCAAACACATATTGCTGTCCACCAGTAAGCAAAAAGGACATGGCAGAGCTTCCGGCAGCATTGGCTTGCTCAAGCATAAGCATCGGGCCTGTACCCACTTCATTTTCATAAGCATCTATCCTGTAGGCAGGCTGATTCTTCCCAATGCCTACATCTCCATCTTGAGTTACGACAAGTCGTGCAGTCCATGGGTTCTCACCATTTTTAGTTGAAACCCCCCAAGCAGTTTCATCGCCTTCTGCATCACTTAAAATCATGCATTGCCGGTATGTTGCCTCATCTATTAGCCAGAGGTATGATTCTGTGTCTGTGTTATCTAAATGAAATCCATATATATCGCCGGGGTCTGTTCTGTATGTAAGGTTTAATCCACCAGTATAAGACGTAAATACTTCAGTATCGGCAGCCTCAAGAACCAGTTTGGGCGAAGTAGCACCAAGGGCGATATGAAACGCCCCTGTTGGAACAGCGGTTCCAAGGCCAAGGCGACTGTTACCGTCATCCCAAAACAGGCTGGAGCTTCCGGAAACCCTACCAGCAGAATCTGGGAACATTATCTGCCCGGTGGTTAGGCTTCCAAATGAATCCATGAAATCAGTAATCCTGCTAAGGTCTATATCCTCTGTCGAGAACATCTTCCTCTCCAACGCCTTAATTCGGTTGTCATGCTCATTGCGCTTCTGCCAAAGCTGGGCAACGGCGCGCTTGGTATCTCGCGGGTCAATGTTGTTGTAGCGATAATCGTTAAGGCTCATCTGGGAAACACCACCTTCCCGTCGTTGTCGTCAACGTCATCGAAATAATACGTGCGCTCGGCCGTAGATAAAGCCTCATCGAGAATACGCAGGTCCGCTATTACCCGGGTGCCGGTCGGAGTCACGACTACCACCCCATTAGAAGACGGGGTCCCGTAATAAAGCGTGAACCCGTCCACGGTTCCATGGCTCGTAAGCGCCACCGGCGTGCCGCCAACCGTTATCGCAATCGTGCCGTCAGCCCATATAATGAGAGGCTTGCTGCTGGCGTTTACGCTTCCACAGGACAGGGCAGCCGATATCTGGATACCGCTATCACTGTAGCCATCGGGACCCGTGGTGAGCGTCGGTGAGGCAATCACCGTGCTGCCATCAACGCGGTCGATTACGCGGTCCATGAAAGGGCTCACCCACAGCAATACATTTCCAAGGGTGGCGAGATAGCCATTCTCTGTGGTCGTGCGCGATGTTGGGGCCGCAGCCTTGTCCTGAGACTTGAATGCGTTCAGGCGGCCGACAATCAAATGGTTCGACGCATTTGCTTCCACCCTGATGTATATTTCGTTGCCGCGCACCTTCTTGTCGAAATGCACGTCATTGGCCTTGGTTACGCTTGCGGCCTGTGCCTTAACGGCCGTATCCGCATCCACGTAAGCCTTCAGCGTAAAGGCAAGTCCGTCAGTATACCCGCTGTCCCGGTTATAAGGGCGCGTGTAGAGGTGGCTCTCCAGGTGCTCAAGCGTGAAGTATTCTTCCTCTGCCCGCTCCGGTATAAACTCCACGGCCGGCGTGATGGTCGTGCCGCCGCTTCCGTCGCTTGCTGCCTTGTCAACCCACAGCTTGCTTAATCCCGAACCGGTGGGGCCGTCATACAGCGACACGTCGTACAGAAGGCCTGTGCTTGCGTCCAGAACCAGGCCGTGGAAGTAGTTCGAGCTGTCCAGTACCACAATGCCGCCAATGCGCGCAAACGGCAACACGGGGTCGCCATTGAGGTATTTGTGCCAGCCTACGCCCTGCTGGTCAGGCTCTATTCCAAATACGTACCCATGCGTGGAATCGTTTATGGTGTTGTCGCTCCGGAACAGCATCACTCCATTAATGCTGTCATAATGCCCTGCGGACCGCGCTACATGCGTGAGAAGCGACTTCCGGATGGTCCCCGCACTGAGGTCGCGCGAGAACTCGTAGCCGTTGCATATCCGCACGCCGCCGTCGCTGCACACGAGGAAGTCTCCGGCACCGTTCATCAATTCGCTTTTTTGAATTCCATCCAGCCGAATAATCCCGCCATAATCCACCACCCCGATATCTGCCAGCGGCCAGTGCCCCGTGGCCACAACCACCACTTCCCCGACTGCCTTTACCACGACCGTCGTAAAATCATTGGTGGAAATAAACCATGTGGACTGACTGCAATAGAATAGCACGCGGTCGCTGAATTGCCGAATAGCCTGGATGTCGTCCGGCAGGATATCTATCTGGGCCCCGTTTCCGGCCTGCCGGTAGTATCCGGCATAATACTCTTCGTTATTGGGTATCTGCGAATAGTAAATGTTTCCTGTGCCGCGAATTATTCCCCACAACATACCGCCGGCAATCACGCCGTCATTGCAATCGGGGAGCGGGTTCATAAAACGGTTCTTTACCGCAAACCCTGCTTCGCGCGCGCGCAGGGTGTCATCGGTCGTGCTGTCTTCTATTCTAAGCCTTCCGTTTGTTCCCCAGGTAATGTATTTCCACGGGTTCCCAGACAAGGCTTCGCTCTGAGCCACTTCAACATTGTTCGCATCAATAAACCGAACCACCAAGCTGCGGGTTCCGTCATCCCAAACAACTTCTTCACCAACAACATCTTCGGTAAAATCGGTGCTGTCGGCATGGGTGGTTATGGTCCCATTTCCAACCGTCTCGTTTCCGGTTACGGACTGTTGTGCCCAGGCGTTGTTGGAAGACCCTATGGCCATCGGCCCACCGGCAATTTCACCGGAATCTAAGGTTGTAACTTGCATTGCGCTGACATATGTGGCAATGGTCACATAGCTTCCATCTGTGTTGTAATAAATTCTTGCCCCAACGTCATCGGGAGTAAACGGTGAAGATGCACTGGTAATCGTATCACCAGACCGAAACCCTAAAAACGCGCGCTTAATCACTTTGTCTTTCACCCATACAAACAATTCACTATTGTTTCCGCTTCCGGTGACAGGGCTTATTCCATTGTCGCCAATATCAAGAGTCCGATAAATCGACCAGTGCGTGTACGGTGTCTGCGTTTCAGAGTCGAAGACGAAGTCAACCTCTCCAAAGTAGCTCGACCCATCAATGGCTCCGGCTGCATCGATTTCAATGTAATCAACCTGGCTGTATTGGCCGGCAGGATCGAATAAAATAAGTGGGGCCGTTTGCTGCTCAACAGTTTGGCTGGTCCGGTCCCGAGCAATGCTCGTCCCTTTTATCCGTGTACGCACCATCATGTAGCGGTATTTATAAGTATTCGTTGCTGGTTTGGTAATTCCGGAGAGGTCAATAAAAGACTCGTTCGCCTTCCAGTAAATACAGGGTTCCGTTCCGTCGCCAACCGATGAGCAATCCAGCTTAAAAATGCCGTTCTCGTTGAACACCATCAGGTAGTTGCCCATCTCGTCAAAGCGGCTGTAGCTGTTCGCTGGGGCCGTTGAGCCGGCGCGGAACACCTGATACCATGCGCCCACATCCATATCGTCCGAGATAAAAAATCGGGTGTCAATTTGGATGATTATGCGGCTCTGTGCGCGGTGCTTGGCCAGCATGTTGACGGGGCCATGGAGCCACGCAGCGTCAGAATCAGCGTGCGCATCGCTTCTATCAACCTCTACTACTGTGGTGCTTGTGTATTCAATAATGCGTTCATGCTTGCCGTCATTGTATACGATATAATTGCCGACATCCGACTCATCAAATATTTCGGTTTCAGCGGTTACCGTCGTTCCGGATTTGGTTACTGAATATCCGGTGCGCCCAACAAGCTCTGGCAGCTTAGTATCACTCCACACCTTGCTGCCACTTCGGCCTTCCAGGCGGTCATCAAAACAAAGGTAGTCCTCAATACTGCGCAGGGCGTTTGCAGACGGATCCGCGATGTCCTCGCGCATGCCACCACCAAAACCGGGGGCATTGTCCATGTTCCCCTGTTTGCGGCGAATCAGGCGGTTGTTAAAGTCCTCGGTACGCTTTGTGAAGTTTCTCATGTTAGAATAACGGCTCTGTCAACCCTGCTGAAGGTTGGGCC
>Ga0272441_10004445_pt1 | contig 25377 bp, 26 predicted proteins | sample SSMProp6N_FD_193582 | JGI IMG/M metagenome (GOLD analysis project Ga0272441, IMG submission 193582) | Marine sediment archaeal communities from Little Sippewissett salt marsh, Falmouth, MA, United States - SSM-Prop-6N | ecosystem: Environmental > Aquatic > Marine > Wetlands > Sediment ...
CTTTAAATCATGGACTAACAGGAGTCTCCCCTCAATCATCCACGTACTCACCGGAATAATACCCACCGGGGATCACTGATCCGGAGTGTTTCCATGATCCGCTACACCGCCCGGAAATGGCACTATCCTGCAATGTGCAGCGCAAAGGGGGCTGTGTGGTAATGGCAATGGAAATATGGACACAAAATAAATCAAGATGATGGGGGGGGGGAAGGATATGAAAGCCATGGTACTTATTATTATCCTTCTTGCAGTGATTGTTGTTATTGTGGATTCTATGGAGGATAAACGTGAGAAGAAAAAGATGGATGAGATAGACATTACGAGGATAAACAGAAAGGCATGGTACAAATGATGCCGTTCTTTGCATTATGATGGAAGGGCAATACCAGCAGGATATCGTACTGGCAGAGCCAACCGGCTCTGCCAGTTTTATATGTGACGTATAAGGTAGCGTGGAATTTATCTATGACGAGTACTATAACATCTTATACCACCGGTATATATTGTGGCTCGTTTTACGTGTTTTTCTTATCGTTGTGCTATCTGCCACTGTCTGCGATGGTGTTTGAACATATATTTTCATATACTGAGCACTGAGACCCCTACCCCGATCCCGTCTGTATCTCTCCCATTCCTCCCGCAAGCTTACCGTGCAAGTATCTGAACCTGTTCACCATAGCTTCTTCTCTGATCCATGTATCGACACCAACCTTTTTGATTCTACACAAATTATAGAGTTTTAAATTGTGAGGATACCATTGAAGACCATCAGCGATGGGCTGAAGCAGTGGGCAAGGGAACTGATCACATTCATAACAAAACTTGATGCCTCTTTCTTCGGCACAGTTGAACGTGGCACACTCAGAAAAATTCAGTCTACGGCCCCTCTGCTCTCTGCACCCCGCGCATCGTACACTGCCCTCGTCAATATCGAAAATCTTGGACAGCCTCGATATAGTACCCTGAGAAATGTTTTCGATGTAGACCTTGCAATTGAAACAATCCAGCCCGCAAGGTGCCGCCAAGTCTCTGTATGATTTCATTAAGCACCCCCCTTCTTGTATTCTTGGCAGAAACCCTCTAAAGAAATGATCCATTACATGCGGATATGTTTTCCTATTAAGAAGTATTACCGTAATTTACCAAATAAAACAAGTGATATACGTTCATAGAGTGAAAATATGCGCTCAAACGACGCCCCTCCTCATTTCCATGAAACAGTGTGGGGTCTACGATACGCGGGAATACACCCTACCGGAAGCACCGCACAGCATGATGCTCACACATTTTTTTACCAACCACATAGCTTTAATCAACGACAGATTGCAGGGTGTGGGGAACTTTTTTCTTGGCGATTCTGCAAAGAGAAAGGGTAAAAATAAAACCTAACGTCAGTAATAACAAAATAACATAAATCATGATGCCCTTACGGGGATACTTTTCCTTATTGCCACACACGTACCTATATACATTATGTATGCCAACCACGATTTTGGTAATGCTTTACCGTCAATTTGTCATATATGTCGGAAAGTTAAGACGGCATGACGTATTGAGAGAAAGCCGATCTGTACGCTTGGGTATGCCAATATGACGTAGTATCCCAAGACACTATCGGCAATCATACAATATAATCAAGACAGTATACTCTACGGTCAAAAATAGCGTCCAGTATGCCATTTTGACCGATAGGTTCAAAATATATGATGTTGTAAAAGGGAAGCGACACGTGCAGCGTGAAATATTTCACCTTCCCAGTGTTAAATGCATTGTTGCCACTGTCTGGTGTTGTCTTTATAGAATGTATCACTATAACGGGCATTCATCTCACCGGTATTATCTGAAGGGGGCCTCGCATATTCTCTTATGGATATTATTAGACAACCAGGCAATAGCAGACATATCTGTAGCGGTGGTATCCCTCACTGAGTTGAGGCATCAATTTAAAAATGCGAGACACATATTGACGCAATTTCTGGTTTTTTTCGGCACCTTTTACAAACCACTTGAAAGGAGGCATTTATGACAGTTGCAGACCTGCTACAGATTACGGGGAACCCCTATCTTTCATTCCTTGTATGGACTGTTCTTCTTTTGACAACCCTTTATTTTGCAAGAAAACCGATCCATCGTACCGTTATGTCATTCAGTAAAATCATCAAAAACGCAATGCGTCTTTCTTCAATCTCGGTGTTGAATGCAGGGGAAAAACTTGCGCAACGAAACAGGGAAGTTCTCATTTCGGCGGGAATGGAACACACGGAACGTCTTCTTGAAAGAGAATTTGATCGTATCACTACTGCGGTTACGAGAGACCTGGATGCATACCCCAGTCTCCATCGAAACCTTGCTGATCTTACCACTCGCCTTGAAGAGGATTACAACGAAAGTGCAGAGGTGCCGCCATCTCTGCCAACCTGGATGCCGATCATCGAATCGATTGCCAAAATCAAACACTCCGGTGATTCTATGATCGCCACAATGCTGGGGGAAATCAACAAGACTCTCACGCAGCAGCACAAAACAGCCATTGAGGAATATCGAAGTTCCATTGCGGCACGTCATATCATCATGAGCAAAATGCTTCCATATTGGCGTCAGGTCCAGAAATCCCTCGACTCTGTCGGCAAAACGGTCACGAATCTGACCGTGCGAGCACAAACCATCGACAACTACATGGAAGAATACGAAAAGATCCGTTCACAGGAAGACCAAGCCGTTCGAAAACTATCTTCATCCTCACTTACACAATTTTTTATTGCCGGTCTCGTTCTTCTCATCGCCTTTGGCGGAGCGTTGATAAACTTCAACCTCATAGCCCTCCCTATGTCAGAAATGGTCGGGGGAGCAAGTTATATCGGTCCGTACAAGACGTCGGATGTCGCCGGCCTCGTCATAATCCTCGTTGAATTGACTATGGGCCTCTTCTTACTGGAATCACTTCGTATCACTCGTCTCTTTCCCGTCATCAGCAGTATGGATGACAAGATGCGCCATCGAATGATATTGATTACGGTTACCATTCTTATCATCCTGGCAGGTGTGGAATCGGCACTCGCCTTCATGCGCGACCGGATTGCCTACGATCTCGAGGCCCTGCGGCAGACATTGGCGGGCGTCGAACAAACGGCCCTGTTGTCCAGCAGGATCCCGACTATTGGACAGATGGTCATGGGATTCATCTTGCCATTTGCCCTTGCCTTTGTGGCCATTCCCCTTGAATCGTTTATCACATCGTCACGAACGGTTCTCGGAATCTTTGGAGTGGGATTTCTCCAAACGATTTCTTTTCTCCTTCGTCTGCTCGGCACCACCAGTTACTTCCTTGGCCGGTTTGTCGTGAATGCATATGATCTGGTAATTTTCCCGACCATCTGGCTGGAGGGGGCAATCACCAGTTCTTGGCACAAAACACACACCGAAATCAATCAGGAGGATATACGACAAAGTCAGGACGAGGAAACCGATGCGGATGGTCTGACGGATGAAAGACTTCACTACAAGGAGCAAGAGCAATGAGAAAACTTATAACGGTTCTTTTACTCACTGTCATCATGATGTACGGCTGTACCGACACGAAAACTCACTCAAAAGGTGTCTATATGCTCCTCGATACCTCCGGCACATATGCAATTGAACTGAAAAAGGCCCAATCAATCATAAACTATCTCTTAGGAGTTCTTCAGCCGGGGGATACCCTGGCTGTTGCCCGCATCGACACAGGAAGCTTCAGCGAAAAAGACATCATCGCCACAGTGAACTTTGACACGCGACCGTCCGTTTCAAACAGACAAAAACTGGTATTTCAGAAGACTGTCAACGAGTTTGTGGCATCCGTGAAGAGCAGTCCTTATACGGACATATCGGGAGGCGTTTTACAGGCCATCGAACATCTGAACGAGGCAGCTTCCGGTCAACAATACATTCTTATATTTTCGGACCTCAAGGAGGAACTTGCAAAGGGACACATACGGGATGTTCCGTTTCAGCTATCTCATTGTACCGTTATCGCGCTGAACGTTACCAAACTGCGCACAGATATCCGCGATCCGAAACAATACATGGAACGTGTTGCCGAGTGGCAGGCCAAAGTTGAAATCGGCAACGGATGCTGGCGCGTCATCAATGACCTTGAGCGACTGGATAACCTTTTCACTGTGCGATAGAAACTATTTCATCCACGGCAGATGGTGACCTCCGCACACCGTACATGCCACTATCTTGCCTACCATTTTGATGATCTCGCTGACCTCTGTATTGAGAGCCTGTTTCCTTTTTCGAGGTACTCGAGTTAACACATGGTTGACATACGCTTCACGTCTTCGTCGCGCCGGACTGTGCGCTGTTGCCATGTACGATTATGATCCGGACTTCCTCCGCAGTATCTGGTTTCCGATAACCGTAAACACCTTTTCGTCATTCTGATTGTAGGCCGAATATCTGAAGCGAATCGTCCCGCGATCGTTATGTTTCTGTGACGTTTTACACCCCAGTACTTCGGCAACTGCAGTGAGCGTGTCGCCGGGGCGTACCGGTTTGAGCCATTTGAGTTCATCAAACCCCGGCGATCCGAGATTATGCTTTAACGCCCCTGTCATGAGAAGAAGTCTGAATGTCACTGCAATTGTGTGGATTCCACTCGCTACCAAATCGCCAAAAATTGATTCTTTGGCTGCCTCCACATCGGTATGAAACGGCTGGGGATCATAGCGCATGGCAAAATCAATAATCTGACTTTCTGTCATTGTCATGCCTGGCGATGCAATCGTATCCCCGACCTTGAAATCATCGAAATACAGCTCCGACATATTTCTCTTTCACCTCCCCTTTTTTCATTCACAAAGTAACAACATACCTTCTCGTGTATCTAAAGAAGATAGGCCAGCATCAAGATTCCCAGAATAAGTGTCACCAATGACCAGAACCTGATAGTTTCATCATGTGCCGTCTCGAACCACCAATTGAACAGGCGATATATATCGTCCCGCGTCGCTTTGAAAAGGTAGACACCCTTTGCCACCGCAAGGATTCCAAGTACTAACGAAAGCCAGAATATATCGTGTGAGAAACACCCCCCGATAATCAGATACAACCCGAGCACAATCCCGATTAAGGAAAATATTGCGCGATGTTCTACATCGAAGAATCTTTTGAGCAGGCTTCTCGTCTGATCGGTGTACCCGAAACGATCCACATAAGGGACACAAAATACAGTATGACGTATGCAATTTTCGCTTTACCCATTCTGGCTCACTCTTCGAGTGCAGTTTGTTCTATGCACCAAGGTAAAAATGTTGTCCCTGCGAAAAGAATTCCCTGAAACCCCTTGTATCCTTCGACGCCGCATCAATTCTGCGAATACCCTCTTCCAGCAATTCCATGCTTGTAGCGGTCGAAAGCCGCAGATAGTGCTTGCCCTCGCTGCCGATGGCGCCGAACGACCTGCGATCCATTGTTGCCACCCCATGGCGGTAGAGGAGGAACATCTGGAAGAGGCTCGCCGGACTTGTGTTTACTTTTACGTATTCCGAAAGCGACTCAAACGCGTCAATGATACCAAGTCGTTCACAGACATCACCGATATTCGGAAACACGTAAAACGCTCCTTCAGGCATGACACAGCGAATTCCCTCGATTTCATTGAGGGCATCGACCATAAAGTTCCGTCTCCTTTCGAATTCTCTCGTCATCGAAGCGACAATCTCGCAATTCTCCTCATTTTCCAGAGCGGCTTTTCCTGCCTCTTGAATGAAGGGGGGCACACATGAAATGACATTAATGTTGAATTGCCTGAAGATCAGCGCCTCTTCAATCGTCGGAAGAACGGCGTATCCGAGACGCCACCCCGTCATGGCATAGCTCTTCGAGTGTCCGCTTACCATTACTGTCCGCTTGGCCATCCCGGGAACTGACATGATGCTGCGGTGACTCCTTCCGTCGAATATGATATCTTCGTAGATCTCATCGGAAAATATCCGAATCGTCGGATCTGCCTTCGTCTTTATAACACCGGCGATATCATTCAGACCATCTTCGGTGAGCACACCGCCAGTTGGATTCGATGGCGAATTGATGATCAGCAATTTCGTGTTCGCACTGATAAGCTTCTCAAGATCGGCAGCGTTGAATCTAAAATCTTTCTCCTCTTCGAGATGAAGGGGCACCGGCTTAGCCCCGAGGAATGTCACCCATGATTCATAAATGGGAAACCCGGGACTCGGATAGATTACTTCATCACCGGGGTTTACATACGCCATCATCGAATACGAGATAGGCGGCTTGGCACCCGTCGTTGCCACCACTTGCGCCGGGTCAACGGCAATGCCACGCGTTCGCATGACCTGCTTCGCAATGCTCTGTCGAAACGACGGCACGCCCTGCGGATCAGTATAGTGCGTATTTCCGTTTCGAATCTCTCGTACCGCCATCTCATTAACATTTTCGGGACTTGAAAAATCAGGCTCTCCGAGGTTCAGTCTGATCACATCTACGCCCGTCTCTTCGCATCGACGAATATCATCCCCCATTTTAAACGCACTCTCAGTACCGAGCTTACCTATTCTTTCGGCGAAAAGCTCCATGGAAAACCCTCCTTTCCCTTTCACACCAGACATGTTCACCGATAACGGTGTAACTCGGCAAGGTATCGCACTTCGAAACTAGTGGAAAATATATTTGCGAGACCCGCCAGCGTCATGAGGACTACTCCATTTGCACTCTTCCTCATTTTTACAACCTACCTCAATCTGAACAGCGAGGCAACAATGAATGCGGCATACCCAGGAAGGCATATTATGAAAATATTGACAAGTTGGGTGCTTTTGACGGCCAGAGGGAAAATTCAAATTCTATTTACCATCTCCAGCAAAAACGATTCATATACAATATGTAAAATTATTACCTGCGTTTCGAATGCACACCTGGTTCCCTCAGTTGAACGGTTTTTATGAACAAAACGGTTCACAAGTTTTCGATATCGTGTCGAAATTGCGGTGTCCTCTCGTTGACTACATGTACCGAAATGGTCGTCACGTCCGGAACCCGTTCGGGGAAATGTAAGGGATTACCGTCACAGTAAGTCAAGACGATAGCTGTCCAGCTCTGAACGGAGTGTTTTCGCGTCTCCCAACAAGCGGTCCAGTTCCCGCCAGAAATCCCTGCTGTGATTTTTGATACGAGTGTGGAGAAGCTCGTGCATAATAACATAATCAATAAGGTGATCGGGCAACAAAACCAGTTTCACATTAAGACTGATAGTATCCTTCCCCGAACAGCTTCCCCACCTCGTTCTCTGGTTTCTGATAGATATCTTGTTATAGACAAATCCATATTCATTGGATAGCGTTTCAATCCGTTTCAGAAGCTTTTCTCTTGCCGATTTCCGATCAACAACATGGAGGCCACCAAAACGTTTTCTGTGATTCTCCTCGTCGTCTTTAATCTTCGTCAGATGCTTCTGAATCCATCCGACATGTGAACGGACAAATTGCTCCGCTTTGCTAAACGATATTCCCCAGGGAACCGCTACACGGATGCCCTTTTGTGGTTTTATGGAAATAGAAAGCCGTTTTGCCTTTCTACTCCGTTCCATCAGCACCGGACCCACACCATCGACACGAAGCGTCGCAGATTCATGGTTCATGGATTCATCTCGTCATGAAACATGCTTCTACCCCGACAGGTGCTGCAGAACGGTCATGAGTTCTTCCGTTGCATTACCAAAGGTAACAGCCCCCTTCATATTGGCTATTTCACCCCATTTCTCGGCAAACATCTCAGGGGTAAACTCCTCTGTCGGATCATTCCATATTCCTTTACTTTCTACCACCTGAACCTTCGCATAGTGTCCCCCACCAGCAAGAACGATCTCACCGGTCGTGGTGCACTCTTCACTGCAAAAGTAGGCAACCGCAGGCGCCACGAGGTCCGCTTTGAGCAGTTTCATGTACTTGTCGGGATATATTCCCTCGCCCATGCGTGTTCCCGCTATGGGCGCTACCGTGTTAATGCGGATATTGTACTTTTTTCCCTCTTCTTTGAGGGCGTTCATAAACCCTATGATTCCCATCTTTGCCGCGCTGTAGTTTGTCTGTCCAAAATTCCCATACAGTCCCGCGGAGGACGCGGTATTGACTATACGACCATAGCCCTTCTCCCTCATGATCGGAAACGCCGCCTTCGCGGTAAATACCGTCCCCAACAAATGCACCCTGATCACCTTCTCATAATCAGACAGATCCATCTTCACAAATGATTTATCCCGCAGAATACCGGCATTATTGACAAGAATGTCAATGGTACCAAAGTTCTTTATTGCATCAACGATAATATTCTGCGCTCCTTCTGCACTGGAGACATCATCGTAATTCGCCAACGCCTCACCCCCGGCTGCCTTTATTTCTTCGACCACCTGCTGTGCAGGAGCGGACGACTGGCCCGTCCCGTTCAACGCACCACCCATATCATTGACTACTACCTTCGCCCCCCTCGACGCCAGAAGCAGAGCATAACTCCTGCCCAGACCAACGCCGGCTCCCGTTACAACTGCTACCCTTTCTTCAAATCTAATCATTTCATGCCTCCTCTAAAGAACTTTAAAAGAAACGAATTGCACATAGCATACTTGGCCGAGATTTGCTATATATCTCGTAGATCGTGGTTTGTGAATCGTTACTCGCCGATTTTCAACATCGCTGTTTCACACATAAATACCACAGAAAACACACCCTGTGTTGGAGGATAAAATCGAAACGTGATGCAAACATTACAAGGATTTCAGAAAAAATATCTCCGCGGCCAAGCGCACCATCTGAAACCGGTGGTCATGATCGGGCAGAAGGGGGTATCGCAATCGGTACTTCGAGAAATCGAAGAGGTCCTTTCAGAACACGAACTCATCAAGATCAAGTTTATAGATTTCAAAGAAAAGGAACAAAAAACGATGCTTGCTGGTGATATTGAACGGTTAACGTCGTCACATCTGGTGGGAATGATCGGCCACACGGCAATATACTATCGTGAACATCCCGATTCGTCATCTCGAAAAATTGTCCTGCCTTCACGATAACCAAAGACCGAATCGGGAACGGGTTCACTTTCTTTTTATTTCCCCGTATGCGATGTTTGAACTTTGCCGTTTTTGATAATATTGATCGCCCCTTCAAGTTGTACGTCTCTTCCCTGCATCAGAGCATAACGATCTTGGGCGATTTCAACGTCCGGCGTAACGCCCTTCCCCTCGATTATCATGCCATCGGAAGTGACGGGTTTGGCCGTTGTATGCATGAACGCCATCCCGTTCGGCAGTCTCATCCATTGCGCAACGAGTAAGTATCCGGGGCTTCGTTCGCCCACAATCACCGCCCGGCCGAGCGCCTGGATACAGGCGGCAAAGTGTTCACTGCAGGACATAGTCAATACATCGATGAGGACAACCACCGGTTTTGTGTAGACATGCACCACCGGCTTTAACACATGTCGCGTTGTTCTGTTTCTAAATTCAAAGGTATAGAACAACGTTTCTTCCGCGAGCAGGTGCCCTGCGATGATATCGACAATGCTGAAATATCCTCCCGAATTTCCCCGGAAATCGATAATGAGCCCTCGGGTGTCACTCATCGCATGCAGTGCTGCAATAAACTCTTTGCCAACGGGATCAGCTATGTGATTGCATCGTATGTAGCCGATGTTGTCGTCCAGACGTCGGGCTTCGAACTCGATAAAAAACGGCGGCAGGGCATCCGAAATAACGGCGCCGCGACCTCGTGATTGACGCATAATCACCTTTTCGTGTGTCTTTCCCTGCTTATCACGATAGCAAATAGAAACCGTGGTGCCGGGAGTTCCATAGATACAGCCCAGTATTCCCAACGTGATATTGTTTCGCCTGTTACGGCTGTTAAAGGGCGGGATCAATCTCTTTGCTGCTTCCGCAATTATCTGTTCGACGCCCAAACCGTCAATTCGCGTTATGACAAAACCCGGGTGTAAACCGGCCCGAGCACCCGGTGTCCCCGGTTGTACTGATGTGATTACCGCTGAGCCATCAATCAGCCTTACGTCGATACCAATGCCCCCTTCGGCGAATAGTGTCGGTAGATAACGTGTCAGATCGCCGTGCGAGGCGACGAGAAGGTGTGACAGAGCCAGCTCAAACAACATCCTGTTGACGAGCGTATAAAATTCTGAATCGTTCTGCACCGCTGCTATTTTCGGGTGATACCGATCGTGGACCTCGTGCCAATTCATCCCGCCGAATGTCGGATCATAGTGCCTCTCGTAAACGGTCCGCCACACGGTTTCGAAACTTTTCATATGAAGAGACTTAGAGTTCGGCTGGCAAGAAACAACGGTCACAACAACGAGAAAAAATATACCAATAATCTTCGTTACATGTCCCATGTACCACCTAAAAGACCTAAAAGGGGTCAATTCTGCTCTTGACTCTTGCTGTCACGCACAAATATTCTCACTCCTCGGAGCCGAAAAAATCGATCATGCAAACATCTAAAATATTTCATTGAACTATTCCCGAAGTTTTACAGCCGTGCCATACGCTAACAGTTCGGCTGCGCTCCCTATTACACTGGTCGTCATGTACCGAAGATTGATCACGGCATCAGCATTGAGTTCTTCGGCCTGTGTGATCATCCTGTTTGTCGCAACACGACGGGCCCTTCCCATCATTTCCGTGTACTCGGTCAGTTCCCCGCCGAGCACCAATCTGACAATGGCAGAAAGATCTTTCCCGAGCCATATGGCAAAGATACAGTGGCCCTGCACCACACCCATAATCTCGGCAATCTCCCTGCCGGGTATTTCTTCGGTGTTCAGCAGTAAAAAACTGGGTTGGGCCTCATCAACCGGAAGTTCTGCCTGTAATGTTTTAATACGCATCTGTTCCAAAGCCACCGTCAACAGGACCAGCAAAATGCCCCCCAGGAGGGAGAAAAATGCTATCCTGAGCCACCAGGGTACAACGGGGTCGTCGGCAACGATCACATACCAGGGTATCCCGGCAAATATTGCAGTAAAAAGCCCGAACACGAAAGCTATCGAACCGACATATCTGAATATTTTCATAGTCCTTCTCCCTTCGGTCTGTCATGCATCTATCAATATATCCTAAACTTTCTTCACGCGTAAAGTTCCTCTTTTGTGTGAAAAGTTGTGTAACATTCAAGAATCAGTAACCGCCACTATGCCACCTCATGCCATAAATCAAGCGTAACGATACGCTGTCCGTTGCATGTGCCTTGTACGGGGTTCCATCAATGTATTTTCCTCATACGTTTACTACACCCTCTGCCTGAGGTAGCACCGAGCCGTTCTAAGTGCCGCACGCGTGTTCATATCAACCGGGGCATTCTGTTAGGTGGCGGGTGGCTCTCGAGTCATGAGCTTCTCGCTCGTCCGAAACCCGAACTTTTCATACAGGCCGTATGCACTTCTCGTTTGCAGGACGATCTGTGTTCCAACAATCTTGGAATGGTGCATAATACAGGACATCAACCACCTCCCCAGCCCCATGCCTTGGTAATCTTCTATTATAACCAGATCCGACAGCCAGGAAAAGACTGTGTAGTCAGTAACAACACGTCCAAATCCAACCTGTTCACCGTTTCTAAATAAGGAAAAACACAGGGAGTTCTGAATAAGTTTCTCTACGACTTGCCGGGAACGCCTGTGCCCCCAGTACGTCTTTGCGAGTAGGTTACTTACGACATCGACATCAACTCGACTTCGTTCGTCAGAAACCGTGAATTCATCTCGATACCATTCCATACGAATGTCCTCCCACAGCATAATGCCGAGATCAGCGGTACGATTTACCGTGTCCGCTGGATTGACGTATACGGCCAGACATTTAATTTGTCCCCTGTCAAGGGCTTATCCAACTCCGCGCACTCATTATATGAGTGAAGCCGCTGACTCTCAGTTTGTCCTGACTTCCCTGGAAGTATCGGGCATTCATTTCCCCTGGTCCCATGTCCTCGAGCAGTCCGAAGCCCATGTCCTTCAGACTGCTCATGAGCAATGAAGGATCGAAAAAAGTCTGAAATGGCTCACCTGCCAATGCGACGCGATGTGCCAGTCTATCAAAGGCAAGGCGTGCGGTCGGATTCATCAACGATGGCGAAATCTTATAATCGAACACTATTCCGTTTCCGACCGGCAGGGATGCAACGAATTGTAGTGTCTCGGTGACCGCACTGTTCGTGAGATACTGAGTCACTCCGAGCCACGAAAAGAAAGTACATTTACCGGTATCGAAACCCACCCGCTGCAGCCCTTCCTCGAGTGTCTGAGTTTCAAAGTCAACGGGTGAGAAAGTGAGTGTTCGGGGGATTGGAATGACTGCTTCCTCGAGACGTGAGCGCTTCCATATCTGGGTAGCTGGATGGTCCACTTCAAAGACGTGCAGGATATCCTCAGGGTATTCCTGCCGGTAGGCAAAGGTGTCAAGACCTGCGCCGAGCACAACATATTGTCGAACGCCCCGTTTTACGGCACTATGGAGCTCATCTTCAGCATATCGGCTACGTGCTGCCAAGAAGGCCCGAAGCACGGTTGATATGGGTGTCTTTTCCGACCACTTCGGGTCCGACTGTAGTGCGGCTACATTCTCCACACCTAAAATGCGAAGTGCAAGGGGATCGTGGAATATCGTGGGGTCGTCCATGACCTGGTGAGCGGCACGTTGAATCGCAACTCGCAGTGCTGTTGCGCTCGGGCAGTTCTCTTTCATACTGTACTCCTCTAGTTAATGGTGCATCCGCCCGTTTTCGCTCAGCGACGAAGATCGGCCGTCCTCTAAAGCGATCTGTCCTTTGTAACACTCTACTTCTTAATGGTTATCGGCGTCCCCACTACGCCAGCATAGAAAACGATAATCTCCGCCGGTCCCGTGCCTTCGTTCGTTCCGTAATGCCACGTATTGACAACCTCGACGATTGAATCGCCGGCCTTGAGATGTAATGTCTTGTTGTCATCTGTTACGACCGTTAGCTCCCCACGCAGCAATACGCCCGCATTTATCACCGGATGTTTATGGAGCGGCAATTGCACCCCCGCGGGAATGTTGATTCTCAGGATTGTTATCTCCGGTGTGCCTTCAGCGTAGTCCGGCAGCGCGCTCCCGTTCCAACTTGCACTTGTTTTCGCTAATACATTAACAGCGATCGTGTTTCCCTCTTCAGCCCAAACAGCACTCGACAGTAACAATACCAGACAGATTGCGCACAGTAATTTCTTCATTCGATAATTATCCTCCTCTTATTCATAATGTAAATAGTCACGCCAGCATGCGCCGCAGGTTCAATAGTGCGGGTTGACGGATTTATTTGCCTGAGGATTGTATCCTCTATGGTAAATGTCCGGTAAATCGCCTTATTATGCATTTTTCAGAAATTCAGTTGCTGCATTTTTTTCACCAAGCGAAAAGCCCTTCATAACAATCTTTTTAAATACTATGCCTTTAACGTCAAAAATCCTCGACATCCATTTTTTGTGTGTCACTAAGGCAATCTTCCTGATATTTGTGATGCCAATATCTGATAAGAACTTCACTTTCTCAACTATCGCATCAAACTCAACCCCGCCAAAGCTCTCAATTTCCTGATAGATGACAACCTCCCCGTAATGCTCACTTTTTGCCTTCAGGGCAGAAAGAACCAACGTCATCTCCTCCTCAGTGATCTTTCCTCCGGCACGATAGGCAACGGCCTTCTCAATTCCAATGTCTATCATTTCTAACATTCCCTTTACCTCCGGGCAAACAATAAAGCATAACGATCAAGCTTTAGGGCAACAATGAAGCGCAGCGAAATTACCACCTGTGTGCCTGGTAATTGTTCGCTGAATCACCGCAAACGTAACTCCATATACTTTGTCGTGGGGTCCGGGTTGAAACGGTAGGGTTTTATTTCCTCGAACCCCAAACTCCCGTAGAGGTCCATGGCAGCCTTCATGCGCCCCAATGTGTCCAGCCTCATTTTCTCATATCCCAGATTCTTTGCTTCGCAGATGAGTGCGTCGCACAGCCTTTGCCCTACCTCCTTGCGTTTGAAGTGGTTATAGACAAACAGACGCTTCATCTCACAGACTTTCAGTTCAAGACTTCTGAGACCTATACCGTCCGCAAGCTCGCTCCCGTACCATGCAAGAAGAAACAGCCCGTTCGGTGGGCCATACATTGAAGAAAATTCTGATAATTCCTTATCAATTTCCTGAAACGATAGATCCATTTTGATCCAGCGGATGTAGTCCTCTGTTACCTGTACGGCAAGGGAAAAATCTGTTGCTGTTGCGCATTGATTGATTTCAAGCATATTGTTCTGCCAGCATACTTCCGACCCGAGGCGCAACGGTTTTTTGCCGTCGCCCTCAATGCCGTCGTGATGCGGATTTTTCCTTTGTTTCTTTTTGTTTCCATGGTTTGAAGATGGAAACAAAAATGGTAACTATCAGCAGTAAGGCTTGCATAAGGCCAAAGATCAAGTTCATTTTTTCGTTGTATAGGTATGCGTGGTCAGTCAAAGAGGACATTCCAAGGTTTCCAGAGATCTCCATCATAGCTGATTCCCACGGCCCAAGGAAGAATGTTCCAAACAAAATGGCTGCTACGGTGACGATCCATTTGAATATCAGCCAGGGGTGTTTGATGAAGCCCCAATCGCTGAATGATGAGTATATTAAACCGGTAACCAGACAGCCAAAAGCCCCGGGAATCACAACCACTGCCATATCAATATGATGAATGCTCTGATTTACCCCATAGAGCACACCGCTGTCAGTTACACTGTCCTTTAAAAAATACAGCAATATCAAGGCAACAGCGCCACCAACCCAACACGAAACGGCAATCAGGTGAAACCCCTTGAGCCACCGTAATCCCTTTGCTTTTAACGTTACCACATTAACCTCATGTAATTTGAACAATAGAAGAAATTACTCAGGGAGATGTCTTTTCGCATCCTCTGGATTTATTTTTTACTTTCTCCTGACAGAAAAACTCATACATTATATCCCTTGATATCAACACCCCATGCTCTAGCAACTTCGAGATTTCGCTCAAAAAAATCTCTCCGAACTTCATTCGTAACCCTATTTAATGGACACGCAAAATTTATACACTGGGAACAAAGAAACGACTGTAATGTCATAAAAAAGCCTGCAACGGTAAGAATATACACGATGAGCAGGAACACTTGAACGTCGACAATCAGGAAAAAGAGCGGATATCCCCATACAAGCGCAAAACCAAGGAAAAAAATAATCTTTTCCCACAATGCCATTGGGCCGGGTCGATATTTCCAAATTTTGGGTGAACCGTAATTTGCCCAGCATGTTAATGAACTTCCTGCTTCAGCATAGTGAGGACAATGTGAGCACATGACCCGGATTTCAACAAATCCAAAATATCCAATTATCATAATCAGCCATGGAATTAACCACCATCCATTTATATGATATATTCCAGCCCCTCCTAGGGGTATTGTGATCTTACCCCAAAGTATGGGCAATATGGAGATTGAGTCTTTGTTCCTGTTGACCCGTTTGTTGTCCCTGAAGAAAAATGTTAAAGTGTTTTCTATATTGTCAGAAGCTTTTCGTTGTTTTCTAAAACCTCAGTTAATGGTTGCCCCCAAAACTTGACTTCAACGTGCAGTTTTTCTAAAGTTTCCGTAACTCCCAGTTGATCTGCACAGGCTTTGCACGCGGTTACGTGAACACCTGCATCTAAAGCTTCCTTGATCTTTGCTTGAATAGTGACATTCTCACTAACCAGTTTAGTAGTTGCACCCCAGATTATGAGGGTGACCTTTTCCCACCAGCCACGCTTGAGAGAATTGACGGTATACATGAAAACCATCTTTTCTGCTGTAATCAGATTGTCATTAGTCCACAATACATAGAGATGTGTCTTCGTCATTATTTTCTCCTTTTGTTTCTTTTTTTAATGCGGATTTGACTTGCAACCGCAGACGACGCGGTCCGGAAAACGCGACACGTTTGACGCATAGCGCTGACAAGGCTGCAGCCTCGAGTATACTCGAGTCACTTTCCTCACGCTTTCATCAATAAATTCTTTCATTCTATAAACACAAATAGGGGTCAGGTCTTGCAACTACACATTATGGGTAAATCGTTTAAAACAGACTGATAAAATGTCGTATTGCAAGACCTGCGCCCCTCATTCCTTCCAGATTCCACTATAATTCATGCAACCAAGCCCCCGACCCGATGAAGACACTACATTATCACCGTTTTAGCCGTTGGAGCGGCTTGTGGGTCGTGGTATCTTCTCGTAATAGCTGAGTGGATAATTGCATATCTCACAGGGCATATCCGGACGTACATCTAATGTCGATCCACAGATCCTACACACATGAAAATACAGCTTTTTCTTCTCGATTTTACGAGATACCGCGCCGAAAAACTGTCCTGCGAATTTTGCGACGAGTCGTATTTCTTTTTCATGTTGCCGGTGGGATTTCAATGAGTACATGCAATTCACTATCGCTCTGTCGTAAGACTCAGCGGACAGCCTTTTGAGAAAACCCGGGTATGTATCGGTGATCTTTTCCATTTCCCTACGAGCCGCGTCTTTAAGGTTTTTTTTCGTATGCGTGATTAAAATATCAGCCTTTTCTTCATGAACGAACGTCCCAAGATCATTCAATATTTTCAAATAATTATTTGCATGAATTTCCTCGGACACGGCCAGTGCAGCAAATGTATACGCGATATTGGGAAATTTATCCGAAAGCGCCTGCCGGCAGTATTGCCGGTAACGCCTGCTCGCGCTAATTTCAGACTGGTATCCCTCGCAGAGCACCTCAACGGTAACAGGAAATTTGTCCCCTTGCTTCACAGTATTTTCCTTCGCAAGGCTTAGACCAGCAGGCAGCATTGGATACAGAACCACTGAAAATGTGGAGATACGAAAAAATTCCCGCCTTGTACATAATATTTTCAGCATATGAATCTCTCCTCGTCAGATGGACGTGACGGTCGATGTGACGTGGACAGCCAAGCCCACGATTCTTGCCATTCTCGCTATATATTGACCCTACAGCCTTAGAACTGCATTCTCAAAGAAATATTCGTGGAATATTATCGTTGTTTTGTCCCCTTATATCAACCCATCGCACTGCTGTCATTATTCTCACGACACAGGCAAAAAGCAAGATCTTACCCGTTCATACTCATTTGGGCGATTCTTCCCTCAACGGCTTTATCGCAAACACATAGGCCCTTCGGCTTTCGTACTCCACTCCGGGATATGGTTCTCGCTCGATTATCTCTATTTTTTTAAATCCACTTTTTTTAAACAACTTGAAATAAATTCAGTAAAAAAAAACAAAACATCAATATCGACCTTCTTACCGAGAAACTCGTCTACGTGGATTGTCTCCTCACCAATGTGGTATGTGAAAAGGAATATTCCCCCGGGCTGCAATACACGGAATACTTCGCGGAAGGCTACCCCTACTTGTTCTTCTATGAAGTGAATTATAGCGTAGAAAGCTACAACACCGGCTATTGAGTCGTCGTCTAATTAGAGTTCAAGAATATTTCCTTTTCTGAAGTGTATCTCCGGGTGAATTGTCCTTGCATGTTCCAGTATTTTTTCGGACAGATCCAGCCCAGAGATTTCAATTCCAAGGGTTCTCAGGTATTGTGCAGTCTGACCGGTGCCACAGCCGAAATCCCAGACCGGCCTTCTCGTCCCGATCTCTCGTGAGAATCTGCGAAGTATTTCCTGGTCTTTCGGTTTCTTTTCATGCTCACCGGTAAACGTTTCCGCATATTCTTTTGCTATCGTATCATACATCCTCTCTATGTTGTTTAATTCCTTTTCCATAATCATAGCCATAACGTTTGGGATAACGGGCATGCATGGTATCCCGAAATCATATCAGCAATTACTTCGGCAAGAGATCATGTAAAGGTTGTGGATCAAATCCATGCGCAAACTCTATGATGGCCTCCCCGGTCATAACAACCGGTCTGCAATGGAGACGTTCACCCTCAGTCAGATCCTCATAATACTTCTTGCCCATACTCCCTCTTACCCTCCCTCGTCATTTTCTCCATCACCGCGGATTTCCGTGATTACAGGTCACATAACATCGGACATCAGCTGCTTGAACCGCAGATTATAGGTCTAATCATTTCCGCCCAGAGATTTATACATCTGCATGCATTCAAGTTTCACTCCATTTGAAAGTTCATGAAACGACTTATTTTTCTCAAGGTAGCCATGGTGTTTATAGAAATCCAGGGCGTTGATGGTAGAGCATAAGGTAAGCTGATCGACATTGTTTTCTGATGCCGTCTTTTCAAGCTCCAACAGCATCTTTTTACCGACACCCAACCCTTTAACCGTCGGGTGAATATAGACTGCAGCAATCTCCTTATGCCCAAGGTCGAGGATGCCCAATCCCAGTATTTCAGCCCCTTTTTCAACCACGATCATGATCTTTTCATTGATGGCATTTTCATAGATTCCCGGTGAAAGAACGGCTATCCATCCTGCTATATCCTGCGCTTCATAGTGTTCCGCACATAAGGCTTCTATCGACGCTTTATGCGTAAGGAATACTCTTTCCGTATCGGTCAACGTCGCTGCACGAATTCTCATACCGTTTACTTTTCTTTTGAAAATTAATATACGTATTGCCTGATTTCTCCATCGGATAAATGAATCACCGGGAGTACTAACCATATTAACTACACGAATATATAAGTAAATTCAATTGTTATCCTTGAAAGTGTACCGATAATGTGCTTATTATTATAAACTACTTAACAGGTATAATCTCTTTGATTTGGGCCGATCCCTGCATCCGCACGCTGCACTATAGTTTTCTCACTCATCTCTTGATGAACGGTGTTAACATCCGCGAAGTATTATAATGTGGTCAAACCTTTATTTTTGAGTCGAGAATAAAGATTTGTCCCCAAGATACCTACAGATACCTATTCGAAAGAAGGAGCATCACATCATGGGTGAATCTCGTAAACCCGGGTCTCATACAACTGAAACCGGTCTTACTATTCCAGCGATGTCTTGGGCACATTCCTGGGAGGATACCGTCAAATCGTTGGAGGTCGAGGTAAGCACGGGCCTTCAGGACGGAGAGCTCCGAAAGAAGCGGCACGTCTTTGGAGAGAACATGCTGCAGGAGGTAAAGCCGAAAAGTGCAGTTACCATACTGATTAATCAATTCAGAAATCTGATCGTATTGTTTTTGTTTGTCGCAACTTTGGTTGCTTTTACGTTCGGGGACCATGTTGAAGGCATTGCTATCGGGATAGTCATTGTCATCAATGCCGTAATAGGTTTTGTGACAGAACTGAAAGGGGCCCGCTCCATTGAGGCTCTACGAAAGCTGGGAAGCGTAAGTTCCCGGGTCCGCAGAAACGGCACGGAATCTGAAATACCCGCCAAAGACCTTGTGCCTGGTGATATTGTCATTCTGGAAGGCGGCGATATTGTGACTGCAGACTTGCGTCTCGTAACGTCTTCAAAATTGCAGGCGGATGAATCAGTCCTGACCGGTGAATCCCTTCCCGTCGAAAAGTCTCCGGATGTCGTGCCGGAAAAAATATCTCTTGCGGAAAGAGCCAATATGCTCTTCAAAGGAACAGCGCTCACCAGAGGTTCGGGTGAGGCCGTTGTCGTTGCAACGGGCATGCAGACTGAACTGGGGAAAATTTCTTCCCTTGTCGAGCAAACCCTGGAAGAGGAAACGCCACTTGAACAGCGGCTTGCCCAGCTTGCCAACTGGCTTATATGGGTCAGCCTGGGTATTGCCGTTGTGGTAGTGGTTTCAGGAATTGTAACCGGCCGTGATATGCTCCTGATGATCGAGACCGGTATCGCACTTGCCGTTGCCTCCATTCCCGAAGGGCTGCCCATCGTTGCGACCATTGCACTGGCGAGGGGCGTGTGGAGAATGGCCAAGCGTAACGCTCTCATCAAGAAGTTGGCCGCCGTCGAAACCCTTGGAGCGACCAGTATCATATGTACGGATAAAACCGGCACTCTCACAGAAAACCGTCTGACCGCGGTTGAGCTTGTCCTCGATTCAGGAAAGATCCACATTGATGAAAAGGCTGCTGATGCTGAAAATATCTTTTTAACAGAGAGCGGCACTCCTCTCCTGCCCCATGAAAATGTACCGCTTCTCCATGCCATCGAGGTAAGCGTGTTATGCAACAATGCCTCTCTTTCCGATTCCCGGCAGGGGGATCAGGACAAGGCGGTAGGAGATCCGCTGGAAATTGCCTTTCTGACCATGGCGGCAAAAGCGGGTTTCAGCCAGGCCGATACTGTCGGAAAATATCTGGAGGAAAGGGAGGTCGCCTTTGATTCCGAGATCAAAATGATGGCAACCTACCATCCGACGGATGCTGGTTTCAGGATCGCCGTTAAAGGTGCACCGGAGAGTGTGCTGGAGACCTGTGATTTCCTGCTGGCTGCAGACGGTGATCGACAACTGACAGAAAACATCCGGAAAGAATGGATGGCCTATAATGAATCCATGGCGGCAAGCGGCCTCCGCGTTCTGGCTCTGGCCGAGAAGGATGCCCAAGACAGTACTGTTGAACCCTATCAGAACCTCAGGTTGATTGGTCTGGTGGGCCTGATGGACCCACCCCGTGAAGATGTTCGTGATGCAATCAGACTTTGTCAGGATGCGGGAATACGCGTCATCATGGCTACCGGTGACCAGGCTGTTACTGCTCGGGCAATCGGCAAGGCTGTCGGCCTCGTTCAGGATGATGATGCCCCCGTGGTTCACGGACTTGATTTTAAGAAAGTGGAAGAGCTTTCGGAAGATGAAAAAAATTATATTACCAGCGTCAATCTTTTTGCAAGAGTCAACCCCAGCCAGAAATTGGATCTTATCGCTTTGCACCGTGAGAAAAATGCCATTGTTGCAATGACCGGTGACGGGGTAAACGATGCCCCGGCATTGAAAAATGCCGACATCGGCATTGCCATGGGAAAAAGAGGCACTCAGGTTGCACGGGAAGCCGCGGACATGATTCTGAAAGATGATGCATTCTCATCAATTGTTCATGCGGTGGAGCAGGGAAGAATAATATTCAAGAATATACGAGCCTTTGTAATTTATCTTCTTTCCTGCAATCTCAGTGAGATAATGACGGTAACGTTTGCTTCTTTTGTCGCTTTGCCGCTGCCACTCCTGCCGTTACAGATTCTCTTCCTTAACATTGTAACCGATGTCTTCCCGGCACTTGCACTGGCCGCCGGAGAGGGCCATCCCGGAATAATGAAGAAGCCTCCACGAGACAAGTATGCCCCGATTTTAACAAAGGCGCATTGGACCCATGTTATGATTTACGGTGCGTTAATTACCGGCGCTGTTCTGGGTGCAATGGTGATTTCTCTTTATGTTCTTGGCCTGCCGGAGAGAGAATCTGTTACTATTTCTTTTCTGACACTGGCTTTTGCTCAATTGTGGCACGTCTTTAACATGCGGGAAAGAAATTCAGGTATTTTCAACAACGCGATTATTCGTAATCCGCTCATCTGGGGAGCGCTCGCATTGTGCACGGTTCTCCTTCTACTGACATTATACGTGCCGATCCTGTCTTCCGTTCTCAAGGTTTCCCACCCGAGGTTTAACGGCATGGCCCTCATGTTCGGTATGAGCCTGGTGCCTCTTGTGGGAGGGCAGTTATTTATATCCCTGTTTCGCTCACGGCGCGATTGAGTATGCTTTGCCGGTTCACTCTGTTTTTCCGTTAACAACTGCAATCATGTGTCATGAGCTAACATGACCTCCTACACGCACGGCCGTGTCATTCACCCGACAGGATGAGATCTTTCAGCGTGTCGGGATAGTGCGTCAGCGAAACGCACCCGTCATCGGTAACCAGAACGGTATCGGAATGGCGGAACCCGCCCACGCCGTCGACATAGATGCCGGGTTCGATACTGATCACCATGTTCTTTTCCAGTACATGATTGCTTCCGAGGGCTATCCAGGGAGGCTCGTGTCCGGTGATACCGAAGCCATGACCGGTGCGGTGCAGGATCGTGTCGCCATACCCGGCATCCTTGATGATTTGCAGCACCTGTCTGTCGACGTCGTCCACCCTGACACCGGGTTTAATCAGCTCATACGCCTTTTGCCTGGCTGCCATGGACAGGTCGAAGAGCTTTTCAGCTTCCTCCGGTACCGTCCCGATAAAAAAGGTCCTCTCCAATTCCGCAGAATAGCCATTTGCCTGAGCGGCGACAATGGTGACATGCGGCCCTCCTTCTTCCAGGGCATCAAACAGACCGGGAATCGAATGGGGCTGGGCGGACAGGGCCTTGGGCCAGACGGCGGCTAAAAATTTTGTCATCAACATGTTGACGTTCGGGACCTCCATGACAACCTTGACAAGCATCTCCTGGTTGCCGGCGCTGTATATAGAGGCAAACTGGGCACCGGGTTTGGCCAGTTGCATTACTTTCTTCACGCCCTGTCCGGCTACCGCGGAGGCGTAGGCGATTCTGCCGATTTCATAGTCGGTTTTGACCAGTCGGGCCTCGTCAATCAGATCGGTCACCGCTACCTTCCCGGGAATGGTTTTCTGCAGTGCAATCGACAGTGATGATTCAATACCGACCCTCGCATTGCGACCGATCACTTTATTCAGCGTATCATGAAAAGTCTTGCCGGCCGGTGCTGGACACTCATAGTAAGTATGGTAATCCACATCAATCAGGACTCGCTGCTCGGCATGACTGACCTCGAGCAGGGGAACGACAAGACCCGCTTTACCTTCGGCCGGTACAATGAGAAAAAACGGCCTTTCAAAGGGCATGTAGGCAAAATTGGTCAGGTAATACACATTGTCCGTGTGCGCGGCAACATAAAAATCCAGCCCCTCCCTGGTCATCAGCGACCTGATGGCATCCATCCTGAGGTCCAGTTCCGGTTTTGACGGCGGCATCGTAATCGGTGCAACACTGTTGGCCATGTCTCCCTCCTTTCAGAAAATATAAGGTATTGATTCATGATTTGGTTTCCAACAATTGGAATTTTGTGCAAAAAAAAGAACGTCCCTTTTTCACAAAGCAGATTTCTTGAAATGAATTGTCAAGGACAAGGATTTGCCCATATTCATCCCAAAAAGTGCATGAAAATATGTTTTGAGATAACTTAGGCATCCCATCTTCAAAAAATTCTTTTCCCGTTGAGGAGGTCAGACTCCCCCCTGTTACTATCCCTTGTGCGTAACGGTATGGTCAGCAGACCAGGGAACGAGGTTCCGCTACACTAAAAGAGTGGGCATTTTTGTGCGGCGTCGCATTCATGTTCATTCGAGCTTAGCCCCTCTCTGCGCCAATAGTTTACGCAGAATGGATCTGTGACAGCGCGCCTCGTTTTCGCAATAACAGCCCACAGAAAAGTTTGCATCGTGAGACAGTGCGGCAAGCAGATCAAGGATACGGCTCTTTTCAGGATCAGCCATCTCGGCGCGATATTTCTTCTCAAACGCGGCCCAGTCTTTCTCCGATTCAACAAGCCGCCCCAATTTCATGAGTTCGGAGGTTGGTGCGACATTTGGAAGCCACACGTCATACCAATTTTGCGATGCGTATTCACTCTTGCGTACGCCACGTGGTGGCCGCCTCACCGCCCCAATGCGTACCCCCTCCCCTCTCTCTATCAGTGCCGAGACGCACGATTCAGATTGCCATTGTAACCTCCATTCTAACACAAGATAAGGCGAACATACCCTCACCGGCGGGAATAGGGCGCAGCGGAATTCCCGTCGAACTACAAGGGGTCTGTTAACGATGTTTATCGACAAATGTCAATCTAACCCGACAACCACGATTCTGCTTCCAATTTCTGGTCTCTATTAAAAGCCTTGATTTCCACCCCGCGGTACAAAACCCCTTCAAGTTCACTTACTTTCTTTAACCAAGTCTTGTCGGTCAACACCGCGACGCGGTCAAATTTTTTCATAAGCCCAAGCATCCCGGGAAGGCGAGAAAATTCAATTCCAATCGCACCGAGTGACGGAAGATGAAAGTCGATAATTTCATACAGCATTTTGCCATGTTCAATATTCTTCGACTTGCTGACAAGTTCGTCTAATGCACTTTTCATTTCTTCAGTATTCAGCTTACCACTCAACTCAATATCCAAACGATTTGTACCCCTTGGCATTATTTTAAACATAAACCCTCCTTCTAATTCACCAGCTGCCGTTGCAAATAACCGGCCGTCAAAAGATGCAAGGCGTGGCGGCGCGGTTTTGGGCAGTTTGAGTTAATTCGTTTGTTGGAATTACAGTAGTGCACGGTGTCATTATCAGCAACCCAATAATGATCCTTTCTTTACAGCCCGGCGCAGCGCTGACTGGCCGAGCAGGTGACGATTCCTATGTGTTGAGTTGTAAGGTCGTGCGTCATGGTGTCTTCGTTATTTATATCATAATGATCGTTCTGAACGCCTTTTCATCGTCGTAAGGTCACGAACGTCCGGCGGTCTTAACATGTTGGGGGATTCTCCCTTATATCGAAATCTCTTTTTTCGACAAAGCAAACCCTATCAGCCCGCTCACCGCCTCCATCGTAAGTACGCTCAAGACTGTTACGCACTTAATTTGCCAGAATTCCGTCGAGTTGATAGAGGAAAGACGAGTATGTGCAATCTTCTGGTATTATTCAGCAGCAAGACTGGATGCAAATGCCCTTGCAACAAGCGGATTCACCGCAAAAGGGAGGAGGCCAAGCTCATTGACTACCTTTCTATCGATTGATTTCTTTGGAGAGATAGGTACTTTGAACGGAATTTTTATCGCGTGTATTCGTTCTGTCACTTTCACTTGTAACTCCCACATATTTTTAATGTGCACAATGTTGCGCCTGATCAGCGATTATGGTTTTCAGTCCTCCTGTGTCCAGGCGCATTGTATGGCATTCTGTAATTTTCAAGCGTCAGCAGATAAGATCTATTTTCTTTACTGTTTACATTCTAATTATATTGTCAAGGGTAAAGATTGGTCCCGTCAAGGGATGTTCGCAATTTCGTTTACTGAGACCATCGATATCTTCCATTTATGCTGCCTGTTGTAATGCCACTCGTTGCTCTTCAATGAATGCCTGTTTGATGTAACATTTTCCCGTGGACCAGTCCTCGGCATATTCGATGAGATATGACGTAATAAGCCTCAGATAGGAATCCATGCTGGGGAAGATCCCCACCACCCGGGAGCGTCGCCGGATCTCCCGGTTCAGCCGCTCAAGGACATTGGTGGAGCTGATCTTCCGGTGATCAAAGGAGGAAAAGGTCAGGTACTGCAACGCATCCTCTAGACTTTCTTCTA
>Ga0272441_10004446_pt1 | contig 25372 bp, 16 predicted proteins | sample SSMProp6N_FD_193582 | JGI IMG/M metagenome (GOLD analysis project Ga0272441, IMG submission 193582) | Marine sediment archaeal communities from Little Sippewissett salt marsh, Falmouth, MA, United States - SSM-Prop-6N | ecosystem: Environmental > Aquatic > Marine > Wetlands > Sediment ...
CGGACAGTGTCTCATGACGTGAAATAGGGCAATGCAATAATGTTTTGATGGAAATTCAACGGGCTGACTAACAATCGACTCTCCCCTAAGAGGGAGAGTCTGAAAACAGGGGTTTCTCAGCGGAATCGATTGTCAAGACCCTTAAACCACCCGTATGGAGTGTTGATCTTCCGCCCGGTGCTTTGGCGCCAACAACCACGCTCGAGGGTGCCAAACCACCGGGAGGCGACCTTATGGGAGGAACCGCCTGGAGCCGCCCGCTTTTGTCCGATGCGGCAAGTGCGCTGATCGTGGCGGGCGATCATGTCATTGCCGCCGGACAGAGCAAGGTATTGCTTCTTGATGTCCGTTCGCACAATGTGGTGTGGGAGGCCAACGTGGATGGCGCCGTCTATGGTTTGGCCGCAGCCGATAGCCGGCTTTATGTGAGCACAGACCGAGGAATGATCTATTGCTTTGGCGGCCGAACTGGACGTCCGGACACCCGGGAAGCGAAAAGCTCGAAGCCTCAAACGGCTCAGAACGCAATTTACGCAACAGCGGCCGAAGAGATTATCCAACGAACCGGTATGACCGAGGGCTATTGCCTCGATCTGGCGTGTGGAGAGGGCCTGTTAGCACTCGAACTGGCCCGTCGCACGAAGCTACAAATTTATTGCGTCGAACAGGACCCGGTCAAGGTCAAAGCGGTCCGCCAGTTGTTCGATTCGGCAGGACTCTACGGCGTGCGAGTGACGGTCCACCAGGCCGATCCAACGAATGTGCCGTATCCGAATCACTTTGCCGATTTAATCGTTTCCGGCCGCTCGGTGACTGAAGGGCCGAGCGCCATTACCCTCAAAGAAGTGCAGCGCATGCAATGTCCATCTGCTGGAATAGCATGCTTTGGCCGCCCGGGCGTCATGCAGCAATTTGTGCGCCGTCCATTGGAGGGCGCCGGGAATTGGACGCATCAGAACACGGACGCCGCCAACACGCTCTGCTCTACGGATACTCGGATCCATGGCCCGCTCAAGATGCTCTGGTTTCGCGATACCGACTTTGTCATGACCAACCGCCATAATCGCGGACCGGCCCCGCTGGTTGACAAGGGCCGGATGTTTACCGAGGGATTAAACGCACTTCGAGCAACGAATATCTATAACGGGCGAACATTATGGGAGTACCCGCTCGAAGGTATTCTCTTGCCGTACCACAGGGGTGAATCCAGTGTAGGTGTAGCCTGGACCGGCAGTAACCTCTGCATAGGCAGGGATCGCGTTTACCTGCACACCAGAGATAAGTGTCTCTGCCTCGATGCGGCGACCGGCCGGAAGACGGCCGAACTACAGCCCCCTCCGCTCCCCGATGGAAAGCCTGGAAAATGGGGCTACATTGCCTGCAAGGAAAGTACACTGTTCGGTACGTTAGTGAACGAACAGTACCTCATCAAGGGTTGGGCTTCCAGATGGGATACCAGCCAGCAGTTTACCGAGTCGGCGCTGTTTTTTGCAATGGATGGGCGAACCGGGGCACTCAAGTGGACTTTTGAGCCCGAACATTCCATTCGCCACAATGCGATTGCCGTCGGCAAAGGATGCGTGTACGTCATCGACCGGCCACCGGCTCCGTCCGACAAGTCGTTCGATCTGGCGGGAGGTCAAAGTGAAGCGAAACGGCGAGCGGCTGCGAGCGGCCGGAGCGAGAAAGAGGAACTCCGCGGATTAAGAGAACATCCTACCGGCCGGTTACTTGCGTTGGATATCGAGACCGGCAAAGCCTTGTGGAAGAGCAGCGACGATATATTCGGCACGATGTTGGCCTTTAGTACGAAGCACAACGTGCTATTGATGAGCTACCAGCCTGTCCATCAGGCATCGCGGCTATCCGAGTGGGGCAACCGAATGGCCGGCATACGTCCGAGCGACGGGACACGCTTGTGGGATGTCATAGCCGAGTATGAATCCCGACCGATCCTTAACGACCGGACCATCTATGCCCAACCCGGAGCGTGGGACCTGTTAAGTGGTGAGCAATTGCCGTTCACGTTTACGAGATCGTACGGTTGTGGTATTCCGGTCGGCTCGACGCGAATGTTGGTGTTCCGTTCGGCCACGCTTGGTTATGTTGACCTGACCGGAGGCACCGGCGATACGGAGAACTACGGCGGTATCCGGCCGGGCTGCTGGATCAACGCCATCCCCGCCGGCGGGCTGATCTTAATGGCCGATGCCGCCAGTTGGTGTACCTGTAGCTATTTGAACCAGGCAACATGCGCCTTGCAGCCGTCGCAGTGAAAATCGAGAAAACAAGTACTCGGGCAGCCTGGGAGCGGGCAAGGGGGTCGAGCCGGTAACAAAGTAAACGCAACAGAAACGACGGTCACAACTTAGCTTCAAAATAAAAGCAGACCGAACCTTTGTATTTACCGCTCGCCTCGTTCTTTTGACCCTCGGGGCCCAGGTCTTGAGCTTTGTTGAACTTGGTTCCAATGGCCGGTATCCCGTGCAACAGGGATATATCTGTTAGAGGCGCATTGATGCCCGTACGTCTCGGATCGAGGCCATCCTTCGGTCGGTAAACGCCGAGAAACACATCCTTCGTTCCGTTGAGCAGTGTAATTTTTCCTTCTTCAGTCTCAAATGTCACCCAGTGCCAGTCCCGGTAGTAGCCCCGAAATTCCGGGTAATCCCACGTTAGCCCCGGCGTATGATCTTTGTAATCATTGCTCCAGAAATCCAGCCGCCCCCCTTTTGTTCTGTTCTTCCATACTCGATACGGCCCTCGGCCCACCCAGTTCATCTTGACCATCTCACTTTCCGGATAATCAAAGGTGACCCCCATCAGGTCAAATTGGCCATTCAACTCATACTGATAATCCAATCTCACCCAGCCGCTCGGATAAATCTTCCACTTTGCATAGTCCAGGCTTCCCTCATATTTAGCCTCGACGAAGATGTCATCCTTTGTGCGCCAGTGGCTTAACTCCACAAGCCTGTTATCACCCATGATCGGCCGGGGTCCTCTTCCAATCGATAGGGTTCTGCCGTTCTTCATCACCTCGGCAAGCTCTCCGGTCTCCTTACTGAATGAGAGTTTTAAAGCATCTACGGTAATGACCAATTTCTCCGCGTCATCCATCTCACTCATCCGGGCATTCTTTTTGCTTTCTTTTTTCAGGTACTGGTGGCAGTATCCACAGCCCTTTTGAACGCCCCACGACCACGTCCAGACCTCCCTGTCCGCCGGATCGAACGCAGTTGCGTAAAGCACACTCGCCTCGTGCCAGTCTTCCGGCAGATTCAGCTTTAGCTCACCCCTTCCGCCGGCTTCGACATCGCAACTTTCGGCCGTGCCGCTTTTCAGCACCATGTGTTCGTTCGCGTCGCTCAAAGGTTTTGGTAAACTTGCCAGCTTCCACTCGAATCGAAATTCGTTCAGGTTCGTAAAATCACAATGATTCTCGACGTCAAGCCGTCCTGTGAAATCTTCCGGCAATTCGTCCAGGTCGATACGTACGGGGGACCATATCTCTTTGATTGCATAGAAGCTGCCCTCTTTTTGTCTGTAGGGTCCCAGGATCCCGTCGGGTGCATGATTGCCATCTGTGTCTATTCTGCCGTTCATATCCGTTCTGACCACGCCTTCATCCACCAGTGACCATAGAAATCCTCCGGCCCCGACAGGGGATTGAACCGCTAAATCCCAATAGTCACTCAGCCCGGCCCCGTGCCCCCCGTCGTAGAGTCCGTGAAGGAGTTCCGTCGGCATAAAAAGGGTCGAACCTTGCAGCTTCCTCTTGACAATTTCATAACGCCGGTAATGGGCGGTATCAACGCCGTTGAAGTTCTCCCACGGATGCAGTACACGCCGTTTTTGCGGATCATACAAACTGAATTCGGCATCCAGATCTCGATTCCATCCCCCTTCGTTCCCATTGTCCCAGAGAAGAATACAGGGATGACTCACATCCCGTATGACCATTTCCCTCACCAGCTTCTTGCCAATGTCCGTATCGTATGGAGGTCTCTGCCAGCCCCCCAACTCGTCCAAAACATACAATCCTAACTCGTCACACGCCTCTAAAAAATGAACATCCGGGGGATAATGCGACATGCGCACAGCGTTCATATTCATCGCTTTGATGAGCCGTACATCGTCATAACTTATCTTCCTGCTCAGACACCTGCCCGAATCAGGCCAGAACGAGTGCCGGTTCACTCCCTTGAGTCGAATCTTATGTCCGTTAAGAAATAATCCTTCGCCGGGACGAACCTCGAATGTGCGAAATCCAAACCGTTCTCGGGTCTTATGAACGACCTTCCCGTTTGCCCACAAGTCAAGCTCCACGTCGTACAGATGTGGGGTCTCTGCACTCCAGGGCTTCACGCCCGTGACTTTTCCGCTTAGCGTGACCTTGTCCTGTCCCCCGGCGACTTGCGCTGTCAAAGGTCGCCCTTCTCCCGCTCCAGGTACCGTGCCGGCCACCTTATCTGCCGTCACGATGTTCTTCAAATAAACATCGATTGTCATAGTCCCGTCCGCCCTCGCGTCGATCGCGGCTCGTTCGATAAATTGCCTGGGTAAAGCCTCCAGATACACCGGCCGATAAATACCTCCGAAGACCCAATAGTCCGCCTTTCTTTCCGCCGCTTCCACACTCGCGTTTGTCGAAATCTTACTTACCGTGACTTCCAACAGATTCTTCTTACCAAACTCCACCAAGTCGGTTATATCATACTTGAAGCGATAAAAGCCACCCTGATGTCTCGGCCCGGCGCTCACACCATTGATCCACACGTCCGTATCCGTCATCGCCCCCTCGAAGACAATATTTATAACCTTACCCGCCCACTCGTTCGACACCTCGAAACGATATCGATATTTTCCCTGTTCGCTGCCCTTTTCCTTGTCGTGCCCATAATTAAATGTGCCAAAACCTTGCAGTTCCCAATTTGACGGCACAGGAATCGTCGTCCATTCGTCGCTTTGTCGCCCTTCAGTGCAGTAAAACTCCCACTGTACGGGATTGTCTTTGTCCGCGCCCGACAAGTACATCACCCTTGTTTCGTCACATGAGGCGCCGGGCAATCCAAAAATCACTGAAATTAACATACTTGTCAGAAAGTAGCTCTTCGACATCTCACTAATTCTCCCAACTATACGCTGTTTCAGAGTAGATCGAAACTTCACAATTCCACCCAATGAAAATTGAGATCAACTCTCTGGTAGCCATTCTACTAAAGAGCCCGTAATATATCAAATACTCAATCTGTCTACCTGCCAAAGGTGTGACATCGCCGTGTATCTATTTTCAGCACGCCTAAGAAACTGACGTCGGTTAAGACTCGCATTCACGGTACCCATCCTTTCTCCTCGGTTTGTCTGACGTCTCTCCTCTTTTCCACTTGAACTACGCGCCAAGACAACCTACGAGAGGATTGGCGCAGCCGGGCGCGACAGTAACGGAAGTAAGTGCTCGCATTTTTAGTGATTAATTACGACACAGCATGTTTAACCCGCCGAAATATTGTTGATATTGAGATGGAATTGCGTCATTATGCGGTTTGGAGCATGCAGGAGCATTGCAGTGAATTGTATATGGGACGTCCAGGATAATACTATATTTATGTTGAAAAAAAATTACCAATGAGCGTGCGATCAGTTTAACCTGCAAGGAGAATAGGATGTCATCGAAAGCCAGATTGATTCATTTCCTTTCCACCACACTTTTTGTATCCGGTCTGTTTTTAGAATTGATGATTACCCCATCTGCGGCACAAGGGAACATTACATCCCCGGAAAGATATTTTGGATTTCAGATGGGGACAGACCGTAAGATAGCCCGTTGGGACAAAATCGTGGATTATTTCACGCTGCTGGAAAAGGAGAGCGACAGCATCAAGGTTGTGAACATGGGACCTTCGACCATGGAGCATCCCTTTCTGATGGTTTATATTTCTTCCGCAGAAAATCTGACAAATATGAATCGGCTCCAAAAAGTCAACCAAACGATCAGTAATCCTCGGGGTTTATCCGAAATAGAAATCGAGGCTCTCATCCAGGAAGGCAAGGCCGTAATTTGCCAGTCTATGGGTCTGCACGCCACGGAGATCGGCGGTACGCAGATGACGCCGGAACTGGCCTTTGATCTGCTAACCCGGTCGGACGACGAGACCCGGCGCATTCTGGATAATGTGATGTACATCATGATTCCGTGTTTCAATCCCGACGGTCAGATCATGGTTACGGACTGGTATCGGCAGACGGTAGGCACCGGGTATGAGGGGGTGAGCCTGCCCTGGCTGTATCACAAATATGCGGGCCATGACAACAACCGCGATGGCGACTTTCTCAATCTGGTCGAGTCGAAATACGCGGCCAAGGTTATGTATGTGGATTGGCCTCCCCAGGCCTATATTGACCATCATCAAATGGGCGGTTATGGGGCACGGTTCTATGTGCCGCCCTATTGCGAGCCTATACGCCCGTATGCCGATCCGCTGATCTGGCGGGAAATCAGTTGGTATGGCGCCCACATCGCCTACAAGCTGGAAGAGAATGGAAAGCAGGGGATTCTCAACGCCGCACAATTCCCGGGTTGGGGGCATTTTGGCTGGCATTGGATTACTCCCTTTCACAATATAGCCGGTATGCTTACCGAGTCGGCCAGCGCCAGTGTGGCCTCGCCGTTGTATATCCATCCCGATCAGCTTCAGGCCGGAGCTCGAGCATTTCCAGAATACGAGGCCCAGTCCACGTTTCCCAATCCGTGGCCCGGCGGCTGGTGGCGACTGCGGGACATTGTGGAGAATAAGAAAATCTCGGCCTGGGCCATATTAGATCTGGCGGCCCGAAACCGGGAGACGGTATTGCGTAATGCCTATCTCAAGGCCAAACGACAATCGGAACGAGGCGCGGCGGGATCGCCTGATGCAGTGATTATTCCCGCGATCCAGCACGATCCGTTGACCATGACCAAGATGATCAACACCCTCCTTCGGTCGGGCATCGAAATCCAAAAAGCCAAAGATGATTTTATGGTAGGCGGCTATCACTATCCCAAAGATTCCTATTTGATCTCTCTTGCCCAACCGAAGATGGGTCTGATCCAAAATCTTCTTGTGGAAACCCACTATGCCGACAATGCGTGGACCCGGGACAGGGGCGGTTCGCCCATGCGGCCTTATGATCTTTCGACCCATACCATGCATGAATTCATGGGCGTGCGCGTGGATCCGATTGACGCGAAACCTGAGGGAAAATTCGTTCCACTTAAAAGTGCGGAACCCATGGAAGGCTCCATACATCCCAATAAAAACGGATATGTTCTGGACGGCCGAGTCAATGATAGCTTCACGGCGGTGAATCTATTACTGAACAAAAAGATCACCGTCCACCGTGTTACACAACCCACCGAAGACCTCCGTATGGGTGACTTTATCGTTAAAAAAGGATCACCCGAGGTCTTGTCGAGAATCGCCAAAGAGACAGGGGTCTCATTCAATGCGTTGGGTATTTATCCAAGCCAGGGGATAAAGAAAGTCAAACGTGGCCGAACCGGCATGTACCAAGGTTACTATGGTGGCAACATGGATGAAGGCTGGACCCGTTTGGTGCTGGAGCAATTCGCCTTTCCATATACGTCACTCATGGATGCGGAAATCCTAAAAGGAAAGCTGGGGAAAACCTACGATGTCATAATGCTACCCAGTAATGATCCGTGCATGATTACAGGAGACATCCCCGAAGAGTACAAGCAGAGACTTAGCGATGATTATCCCAGGAAATATCTCAGCGGCATTAAGAAAAAAGGTGTTGAAAACCTGAAAACATTTGTGAATCACGGGGGCACATTGGTGGCCTTGGCCGATGCCACAACATTTGCGATCGACGCCTTTGAATTAAAGGTTCATAATGTCATCGAGGACGTATCCTCCAGAATGGAGTTTTTCTGTCCCGGTTCGACTCTCAGAGCTCGTTTTACCAACAATGATCCCCTCGCTTATGGAATGCCAGAAGAGGGTCTGGTGTTGTTTAGGTCCAGCCCGGCGTTTCGGATTAAGTCCGGACGAAACAATGACCAATACAAGACCATTGTGCGTTATGTGGATAAAAATGTGCTTCAGAGCGGATGGCTGATTGGCGAAAAACGGATTGCCAAAAAGGCGGGCATGATAGAGGCTAAGGTGGGGAATGGGCGGGTGATTCTCATCGGATTCAGAACCCAACACCGGTGCCAAACCCATGGAACGTTTAAACTGCTGTTCAATACGATGATCCAGTGAGATGGAACACGGATTTATCCGATTGATAAGTGGAATTTTTTTCGAGCATATGATCATTGGCCAGCAAAAGAGGAACAAGAAAAATGGAATCCCACCGTATTTTTTCACGTAGATGCCTTGGAATATGCACGGCCTTCGTACTCGCCTGTTGCTATTACCCGGCTTCACACGCCTGTGACACCTGGGTGGCGATGCCGGACGCCACCGCGGACGGATCGGTGATCCTGGCCAAGAACAGCGACCGCCCCCCCATGGAAGCCCAAGTATTGGTGCATTTCACGGGAAAAAAACATGCTGCGTCGGAGAAAGCAAAATGCACGTATATCGAGATACCCCAAGCGTCACAGACCTATGAGCATATAGGATCGAAAATCTGGTGGGCTTTTGGTTACGAGCATGGAATGAACGAGCATGGCGTAGCCATTGGCAATGAAGCCGTGTGGTCCAAAGAGCCTTACCAATGGGATGAAGGGCTTCTGGGTATGGATCTGTTACGGCTCGCCCTGGAGCGTAGCAAGAATGCCTATGAAGCCATGCAGGTGATCATCGATCTCTTGGAGAAATATGGGCAGTGCGGTGATTGTGAGCGTAAAGACGAATGGGGCAATGCGAACTATCACAACAGCTTTCTCATCGCCGATCCCCAAGTGGCCTGGGTATTGGAAACCGCCGGACGCTACTGGGCCGCCAGGAAGATCACACGGGGCGTGTATTCCATTTCCAATATATACACGATTGAAAATGACTGGGATCTGGCGCATCCCGATTTAGTCCGGCATGCCATCGAGCAGGGCTGGACCCAAAGCGCGGAGGATTTTAATTTTGCACGCGACTATGGAGATTACTGGCGCAAGGGATCTAAAAATCCCGGGGCCATGCAGATGCGTCGCAATGAAACGCTACGCTGTATGCAAAAGGATTATGGCAAGATTTCGCCAGCGACGATGATGCAAATCAATCGGAATCACCACGAAGGGACTATTGTTGCTCCCCGATGGGGGGCCGCCGAAGCTTTTTGGGCTTCCCCTTGCATGCATGACAGCCCCCACTCTCCTTACCGAAGCGCCGCGTCGATTGTTGCCCACCTTCGAGCGCAGATGCCGCCGCTGTTACGTCAAACCTATTGGGCCGGCTTTGCTAATCCGTGCTGCAATGTCTTTCAGCCTTTTTACATGAAGGGCCCGAGAGTCCCCGACAGCTACGCTGTGGGCAGCAGTACCTATTCAGCGTCTTCACCCTGGTGGTGGGCCAATCGGGTGAAGCTGCTCTGCGATCTGAATTATCAGGCCTTGAATCCGGCGGTACGCGCCGTTTTTGATCGGACAGAACGATGGGAGCAACAGCGGCAAAGAAGATTTGAAGCGGAAGTGGTTCAGCTCATTAGAGAAGGCAAGGAGCCGGCAGCGGTTAATCGTCTGCAAAAGTTCATGGATGAAAACTGTAAACGCATTGAAAATGAGTATAAAATGCTGAACCGGATCCTGCCGACGATGCTGGAATCGGTCGGAGTCGAATACGTTTATACGGATTATGTACGGGACTGGACTTCCAAAAAAGGCGTTCCTCTTCCCTGGAAGTAAAGCCGTGATTTAGGGTAATGTATGTGTATCGGAATGTGAAGGTATTTATACCCTCGTCGCTTATGGCGAGGAAATCCGCCAGGGATTATGCAAAAGGAGTGTGCACGTGCAATATACTTCGGACAATATCCTGTTGAGGCCCGCTGTTTTTCCGGATGATCCGGATCTGATTTTATCGATCACCCCGGATCAGGCCGGATGGGATTATATCTCCTTTCAGGTCAGACGGCTTGCGGAGGGCAAGCGCTGGTCCTTCGAGATCGGTGAACATGAGCTGGTCATCGTGAATCTCAGCGGGCGCTATACCGTTCGTTCGAATCGAGGGCAATGGTCCGGGATCGGGTCGCGCAAGGACGTCTTTTCAGGAGCGGCCCACGCTTTGTATCTGCCGCGGCGAAGCGACTTCACAATAACCGCCGAGCAGAGCGGCGAGTATGCTGTCGCCTGGGTGCCCACTGACCGGGATCATGAGCCGTGGCTGATCGAGCCTGAGGATGTGGAGGTTTCCGTGCGAGGAGGGGATAACGTCAGTCGTCAGATTAATGATTTGCTGCCTTCCGGCTCCCCCGTTCATCGCCTCGTTCTGGTCGAGGTGTATACGCCCGGCGGCAACTGGAGCAGTTATCCGCCACACAAGCACGATCTCCATCTGGAGGACAAAGACGGCCATTTGCTTGAAGCCGATCTGGAAGAAGTGTATTTCTACAAGATCGATAAACCCGATGGCTATGCGTATCAGCGCGTTTATACCGATGAGACATCGCCGTTGCATAAAGCAGGCTATCCCATCGATGCCCTGGTTCGGGCCGATAATAACTGCGCCGTTTTGGTGCCGGAAGGTTATCATCCTGTCGTAAGCGCGCCGGGCTATACGACGTATTATCTGAATGTTTTGGCGGGCAGCGACCAGACGCTTGCCAATCAGGATGATCCGAAATACACTTGGGTTAAGGACACGTATGGACAAAAAGACAGCCGGTTGCCTTTATATTAGCTTATCTCAGGGATTGAAATGAGTGAAAAAGAACGGATTTACGATACGCTTCACATGGGGCGGTCCTCCATCGACCTTTACAGCAATGATATTGGCTCGCCGTTTGTGGATATAAAAAGCTTCGCCGCCTATGTGGGAGGTTCGCCAACCAATATCAGTGTCGGAGGGAAGAGGCTGGGTTTGAAAACCGCTTTATTGACGGGACTTGGAGAAGATCCGGTTGGAGACTTCATCCTGAAATTCCTGCAGGAAGAGGGAGTAGAAACACGCTTTATCTGTCGGAAGCCCGCCAATCGATCCAGCGCGGTGGTTCTGGGGATAGAGCCGCCGGACAGCTTCCCCCTCGTTTACTATCGCGACAATTGTGCGGATATCGCTTTAACCATTGACGATGTTCTCAGGGTGCCGATTTCCGAGAGCAAAGTGTTTCAGTTTGCCGGAACGAATCTGTCCCTGGAGCCGAGTCGAAGTGCGACCTTGTTTGGCGCGGAGATCGCCCGCCAGTCGGGGACGAAAGTTATACTTGATATCGATTTTCGGCCCGATCAGTGGCACGATCCGAGGGCGTTCGGGGTCGTCGTGCGCTCGGCGCTTCGACTGGCGGACGTCGTTATCGGCACGGAAGATGAGATCAACGCCGCCATGCTGACGGACGTTAGTCATATCGAACTGACGGATTCCGTCTCGGATACTCAGGTTCGAGGGGATGTGGACCGGGCCATCCGTGAGATGCTTTCGATGGGTCCTCAAGCCTTGCTGCAAAAGAGAGGTCGCCAGGGCGTTTGCGCACATGTCGTGGACCGCCAGGGCAAAATCGAACAGATCGATGCGCCGGGCTTCCCGGTTGAAGTGACCAATATTTTAGGCGCCGGGGATGCTTTTGCCGCCGGATTTCTTTATGGATACGTCAAGGATTGGGGATGGTACAAGGCCGGACGAATGGGTAATGCGTGCGGAGCGATTGTTGTCACCAGGCACGGCTGTGCCAATTTCATGCCGACCTATGAAGAGGTTATGGCATTTGTCGAGAACTATGGGGGACTTGAATAGCATATGGAGCTTTTGGAGGTTCTGACATGAGTACGAAAACCGTTCGTTTAACAATGGGTCAGGCGCTGATCAAGTTTCTCATCAACCAGCATGTGGAGCGGGATGGCCGGACACAGCCGTTTTTTGCCGGGTGTTTTGGTGTTTTCGGTCATGGTTGTGTATCCGGGATCGGGCAGGCATTGCAGCAATATCCGAAGCTTCGGTACTATCAAACCCGTAACGAACAAGCGATGGTCCATGCTTCGGCGGCTTATGCCAAGATGAAAAATCGAATGCAGACCTTCGCCTGCCTTTCCTCGATCGGTCCGGGAGCAACAAACATGATTACCGGGGCGGCGGTGGCGACCACAAACCATCTTCCGGTACTCTTGCTGCCGGGCGATATCTTCGCTCGCCGCAATGTCGCGCCGGTCCTACAGCAGTTGGAATCGGAAATAACCCAGGACATCTCTGTTAACGACTGTTTCAAACCGGTGAGCCGGTATTGGGACCGCATCAACCGGGCGGACCAGATATTGACGGCATTACCCGAAGCGTTGCGTGTCCTGACCAGTCCGGCCGATACGGGAGCCGTGACGCTTGCGCTTCCCGAGGATACGCAGACAGAAGCGCATGATTATCCTGTTGATTTCTTTAAGAAGCGTGTCTGGAATATCCCGCGCAATCGGGCGGATCGTAAGGCTCTGGCCGAGGCGGCCCGGTGGATACAAGGTTCTAAGCGTCCCTTAATCGTCGCCGGGGGCGGAGTCATCTACAGCGGCGCTGAAAAAATCCTTGAAAAGCTCGTTGAAAGGACCGGCATTCCGGTCGGCGTGACGATGGCGGGTAAGGGCAGTTTGCTTTATGACAACAAGCTGAATTTGGGAGCCATCGGTGTGACGGGCAACTTCGCCGCAAACCGCATCGCGCGGAAGGCGGACCTGGTCATCGGTATCGGGACGCGTTACAGTGATTTCACCTCGATGAGCAAAACAGCCTTCCAGAATCCCAAAGTTCGTTTCGTTAATATCAATGTAGCCGAGTTCGATGCGTATAAACACGCTGCTTTGCCGCTGATCGCCGATGCGCGTGCGACACTTGAGGAACTGGCCAGATTGCTTAAAGATTACCACGTCGGGCGGAGCTATCAGCAGACGGCTCAGAAACTGCACAGGCAATGGCAGGAGGAAGTGGATCGAATTTATGCGATTAGAAACAAACCTCTGCCGAGCCAGGGCGAATTGATCGGTGTGGTCAATGAATTGAGCGATCCCGGCGCGGTTATGATCAATGCGGCGGGAAGCATGCCCGGCGACCTGCATAAATTGTGGCGTACCCGGCACTCGAAGAATTTCCATCTCGAATACGGCTATAGCTGTATGGGATATGAAATCGCCGGCGGGCTGGGTATCAAGATGGCCGCTCCCGAGCGGCAGGTGATTGTAATGGTGGGCGACGGCAGCTATCTGATGCTCTGCAACGAAATCGTCACGTCTATCCAGGAAGGATACAAACTCACGATTGTTTTGATGGACAACCGGGGCTTTAACAGCATCGGTGGTCTGAGCCGTTCGATAGGCCAGCAGGGATTCGGCACGCGTTACGCCTTTCCCACTAAGAACAAGCTTCCCGACGATACCTCAAAGAAAGTGAAGGCCCTGCCGGTCGATTTCGCCATGAACGCCCGCGGTCTGGGGGCCTATGTGATCGAATGTGAAACATATGATGACTTCGTGGCGGCATTCCAAGAATCGAAGGAGACGGATCGAACTACTGTGATTTATATCCGGAACGACCGCTACGTTGGCGTACCCGGCTACGAAAGCTGGTGGGACGTGCCCGTGGCCGAAGTCAGCGAGATAGCAAGTGTGCGAAAAGCCCGCAGGGAATGGGAACAGAATAAAAAGCTGGAGCGATTCTTCTTCTGAGAAGCGCGTGAACCGGTTGAACAACTGAAACTGGGAGGATCTGGATGTCGACAATTTGCGTCGCGAATGCTCCATGCTCGTGGGGTTCTTTGGAATTCGACGGCATGGAAGGTGGAGCCGTGCCCTATGAACAAATGCTCGATGAGTTGAAGGAAACAGGCTACAGCGGGACCGAGCTGGGCGACTGGGGCTACATGCCGACCCATCCTGAACAATTACATTCCGAGTTGGCCAGACGCGAGTTGGTGATGCTCGGGGCATTTGTGCCGGTGGCTTTGAAAGATGCCGATGCTCATGACGCCGGTGTGGCTGAGTCGTTGAAGATTGCCCGCTTGTTGGCGGATGTCGCTGAGAGGGGAGGATACGATCAACTGCCGTTTCTGGCGCTGGCGGATGACAATGGAACCGATCCGGTCAGGACCGCTCATGCCGGAAGAACAAATCATGAAATGAGTATGACCGAAGAGCAATGGAAGGTGTTTGCTCGCGGCGCTGAAAAGGTCGCTTCGGCGGTACGATCGGAGGCCGGATTGCGTACGGTGTTTCACCACCATTGTGCCGGTTTTGTTGAAAGGCCCGACGAGGTCGGCCGCTTGCTCGATATGACGGATCCGGACTTATTAGGATTAGTGCTCGATACGGGTCACTATACCTACGGCTCTGGACGTAACGATTCGAAAATTGTGCTGGAAGGTCTCGATCGTTTTGCCGGGCGCATTTGGTATATTCATTTCAAGGATTGCCATCCGCAAATCGCCGATCTCGCTCGCAGCGAAGGCTGGGATTATTTTGAAGCGATCCGGCAGGGAGTCTTTTGCGAGCTCGGACAGGGTTGCGTCGATTTCCCGGCTGTGCTGAGCCGATTAAGGCAGCAAAACTATGACGGTTGGGCGGTCGTGGAGCAGGATGTCTTACCGGGTATGGGATCGCCGAAGCAAAGCGCCCAACGGAACCGTGAGTATTTACGAACGCTGGGAATCTAAATAGGTGTGAATGCATGTCAATGACCATCGGTAAATGGCGCAGGTTGCAGCAGACAGCAGGGCCGACGGGGGTTTTTTCCGTTGTGGCGATCGATCACCGGGGCCCGCTTCGACGCGCATTGGAAAAGGAATCGGCTCAGGGCAAAACGAATGAGGCGTTGACCGCACTCAAGAGTGACATTGTCCGGCAGTTAGCGCCGGTGACATCCGCCATTCTTCTGGATCCGGAGACCGCCGCCGGGCAATGCGTGGCGAACGGTTCGATGCCGGGACAAACCGGCTTAATCGTGGCTTTGGATACCGGCTCAACGGGCGATCCTTTGAACCGCACGACGAACCTGGTCGAGAACTGGTCGGTGGAAAAGACCGTTGGCATGGGTGCATCGGGGCTGAAATTATTGATCTACTATCACCCGCAAGCCCCGGAAGCCGGCGAGCGCGAAACGCTGGTTCGGAAAGTGGCTGATGATTGTACCCGATACGATATCCCTTTCTTCCTGGAACCCTTATCATGCGTTTCCGACGGTTCGCAAGGACCGTTGCCGCCCGAAGAAAGACGAAAGGTCGTCATTGAAACGGCGGAACGCCTGGTTCCGTTAGGTGTTGACATTCTCAAGACGGAATTTCCCGTGGACGTAAGCATAGAAACGAATGAAAACCTCTGGCGCCAAGCGTGCGAAGAATTGACGCAAACGTGCCCGGCGCCCTGGGTATTGTTATCCGCCGGCGTCTCGTACGATACTTTCTTAAAACAGGTGCGCGTCGCTTGTGAAGCGGGAGCCAGTGGTGTGATGGCGGGTCGGGCCGTCTGGAAAGAGGCGGTGACGCTGGACGTTGTTGCGCGAAATCGTTTTCTGCACACCATTGCCTATGAGCGAATGCGACGATTACAATCCCTCTGTGAGGCATTGGCGCGCCCCTTTACCAGCATCTACGATCCTCCGGAGCTCAATGACGGCTGGTATGTATAAGCCGGATCATGGGCAAGGTTATTATTTATTCGGTCCGCCTCCTCCGGCCGTTGCCCTGGAACGCGCCAATTGGTCCACAGCCACCGCCGCAATAATGATGGCTCCGATCACGATGAGTTGTACATTTGTGGAGATGTCCAACAGCGTGCATCCATTTCGCAGGAAGCTGATGAGTAGCGTTCCTATGAGCGTGCCGATGATTGTGCCTCTACCGCCGGACAGGCTCGCACCGCCGATCACGACCGCCGCAATAATGTCAAGCTCCAGCGTGACACCGGCTGTTGGTTGAGCGGAAACGGCCCGGCTGGTCGTAATCATGGCGGCGATGCCCACAACCAAGCCCGTCAGCGCATAAATGCGAATCAGATAGGCGTCCACGTTCACGCCGGCATGAAAGGCCGCCTCTCTATTCGAGCCGATGGCGTACGTGTAGCGTCCCAGTCGGGTGTACTTCAACACAAGACCCGCAAGGATAATAATAACCGCAAAGATCAAAACGGAAATCGGGAGTCCCAGAACGACTCCCTCGTTGAGATATTTATAATGGGGGATGTTATAAGGCTTCCCGGCGTTCATGACATAGGAGATTCCGCGAAAGGAGCTCATGGTGCCCAAAGTCACAATGAAGGGCGGCAGCTTGAGCTTGGTAATGAGCACGCCGTTCAGGCAGCCGCAGGCAAGACCGGTCATGATCCCCACCAATGTGCCCGCCACAAGGGCGGTTCCTTCGGGATTGGTTCCTCCGACGACGATCATCACCCAGGCGCCAACCATGCCGCTCAGCGCCATCATCGATCCGACGGATAAATCGATACCTGCGGAAATAATCACGGCCGTCATTCCTACGGCGATGATGCCGTTGACGCTTGAGCGGCGCAATACATTCAGGAAATTATCTACCGTCAGGAATGTATCGGGTCTCAGGGCCGAGAGAATACAGATAATCAAAATCAGACTGCCAAAAGGCAGCAACTGCCTTGCTAACTTGTTCATGAAACGGTCTCCACGGCTGCCAGGTGCATCACATCTTCCTGGGTCGTCTCAGCGGGATCGACGTCTCCGACGAGCCGTCCCCGCCGCATCACAAGGATTCGATCGGCAATGCCGAACAATTCCGGCAGCTCGGATGATATGAATAGTATGGCTTTGCCTTCTTCGGCCAGTTCATTGAGAAGACCATACACTTCCTTTTTCGCTCCGACGTCGATGCCGCGTGTCGGCTCGTCGAAGATCATAAACTTCGACTCGGCTAACAGCCATCGTGCGATGAGAACCTTTTGCTGATTCCCGCCGGAAAGGGAATCGACCGGCGATTGCGGCCCTAACCACTTGATGGAAATGCGCTCCGCAATACCGGATACGATTTTGCTTTCCCGTCCGGGCCTGATGATGTTTCTCATGCCTATCGCAATAAGGTTCGGTAGGGTGACATTCCAACTACAGGGAAGCTCCAGGCACAGTCCGGTGCGCTTACGGTCTTCTGTAAGGTATGCAATATGGTTGGAAATAGCATCGGTCGGTGAGTGAATCTCCAGCCGGCATCTATCAAGCTCGATCGCGCCGGACGTCTTTCTGTCGATACCGAATAATGCCCGGGCAATCTGGGTGCGTCCGGCGCCGACTAATCCCGCCATTCCTACGATTTCGCCTTCCCGGATAGTGAAAGAAATGTCCTGAACGCCATTTTCCGAGGAGAGATTGTTAATCCTGACACGCGTATCACCGATGCCCACCGTTCGGGCCGGAAAGAAATCCGTCAACTCTCGTCCCACCATGTGGTGTACGATGGTGGGAATATCCAGTTTCGCCATCGTTTCGGAATGAACCATCCGGCCGTCCCGAAGGACGCTGACATCATCGGCCAATCCCACAATTTCTTCCAAACGGTGGGAAATGTAGATGACCGAAAGTCCCTGATTGCGCAAAGCCTTGACGACGTTGAAGAGCGTCACGGCCTCATTTTCGGACAGCGACGACGTGGGCTCATCCATCACAATGATCGAGGCACGGCGCATCAGGGCTTTGAGAATCTCAACAATCTGGCAGTCGCCCGTAGCAAGCTCTTCGACGGCGACGGTTGGATTGATCCTGAAGTTCAAGCGCTGCGCCAGCTCCGCCGTCTGCACAATCATCGTTTTGTGATTTGTCGTAAAAGGCAACCGGCCCGGCGGCTCCATTCCCAGGAAAACGTTTTCCGCTACCGTCAAATGTTCGGCTAAGTCGAGTTCCTGATAGATCATTGAAATCCCGGCCGTCAACGCCTGGGCCGGGTTGGAAAATTTCTGAGGTTTGCCGTTTATCTCTATCGATCCGCTATCAGGCTGATATACGCCGGCCAGGATTTTCATAAGCGTTGATTTCCCGGCTCCATTTTCACCGACGAGGGCGTGAACGGTCCCCGGGCGAACGGTGAAGCGGACATCGGAAAGAGCGCGTACGGGTCCGAAGTGCTTGGAAATCCCCCTCATACATAACGCTATTGCCTGATCCGACATCCGATTTCCCTGTGTAGCTGCTGTCATTGCAGATTAAGCAACGCCTTGATCTTGGGTTCCTCTAAGCGTTCTACAGTGACCAGCTCGACACCTGTATCAATCGACTTGGGGACTTCTTTGCCGTTGATTTTGTCCACCAGTGTCTTGACGCCGACATATCCCATCTTGTGAGGATCCTGAACGACCAATGAATTAATGATTCCTGATTTGAGCTTGTCAATGAGCGTTTCTTCAGCATCAAAACCGACCATCTTGATCTCTCCGGACCGGCCCTGGCTCTGCAACGCCTGGGCCGATCCCACAGAGGTGCCGGCATTACAAGCATAGAGACCGTCGAGCTCCGCGTGCTTTGTGAGCAAATCTTCTGCGGCTTGCAACGCCGTTTCCACGGTGGCCATGCCGTATTTCGTATCCACAATTTCGATATCGCTGAACTCTTTCTCAATCGTATCGATAAAACCGTTTTCTCGATTGGTTGTCGAGCCCGAGCCGGGCATGAACTTCACTACGATGATTTTTCCTTTTCCATTGAGGATCTTCCCCATCTGCCGGGCGGCGATGACGCCGCCCTGATAGTTGTTGGTCGCCGCAAAAGAGACGTATTTATCCGTATCGATTCCCGAATCGATGATGACACAGGGGATGTTCTTGGCGAACATTTCTTCCACCTTGGGGACCAGGGCCGAGCTGTCGTTGGGCGCCAGAACGATACCTGCGACCTTCAGAGCGATAAAATCTTCAACAATCTGTATTTGTCTTTCCCGATCGCTCTCAAGTTCCGGGCCGTTCCAGGAAATCTCGTAGCCCAATTCTTTTCCGGCTGCCTCCGCCCCTCCACGCACGGACTCCCAGAAAACCGATGACGTTCCCTTGGGAATCACGGCGATACGACGTTCCTCATGGCCGCCTTTCCGAACCAAACCAATGATGATAAAAACAGCAGCGATGGCGACCAGGACGATGATACCTGCGATTTTCTTCATGACTCATACTCCTATAGTAAAAAGTCTGCTCTGAGAACACCTATCATCCGGATTGGCGATTTTCTTATTTATATTCATAATCATGAATATGTTCAAGAAGCGTAACAATAAACACTGACAATAATTAGATCCATAAGAACTCGAGTGAGTAGATCAGGTAGTGTCAAAAGCAGGGCAAGCAGGAATGATCTAAACACAATTGCTCTTTTTTATCATCTGTCTTCTCCTTGTGGTCAGGGCCAAATTCTCGCACAGAACTCCATCACTCCCGGCTGACGATCCGGTTGGCAAACATTATCGCAGAGATAGCCACTTTATCAACTGTGTATTTGCAATACCTTGCCTCCAATCGTAGAATGTTCTCTGAGTTGCCTGTTGTTCATGGATCGGACCTTAGATGTCCCGGAAAGATATCAGAGAAAAGAAGGAAATTGGGTTTGTTTTTTCAACCCCTTGGCTGGCAGCCTCCGAGCCGAAGGCTTTGCGGATGGCCGGGATAGATGAGCGAATTGGCTTTGTTTTTTCAAATGAACACCAAAATCCCCGGCGATATACGCCATCCGTCATACGGAATACGAATTATGGGCGCGGTTTTTGAAGGTTTTTGTGAATTTTTCAGAATCTCTATACACAGATTATACGGGTTTGCACGGTTTTTTTGCTTTTACCGCCGGGATCGCGGAGAACGCGGAGAAATGGTTGTTTCTTGATACTCGATGCATATCCTTCCGGCCAAAGTCGAGGCGATAGTAAATCGTTATTCGTCAACCAGTCCTGACCGGAGTCGAAGGATTCAACATTGGATATTGGACATTCGATATTCTATATTCGCTTCCCTGATCTCCTGATAACCTGATTCCCTCTTTTACTTCCTGTCTCCTGTATTTTGTATTCTATTTACTATTCGTTAAGTAGTATACTAAGATTTTGGATTGAAGTCAAGGGAATTCAATATTTTACAGAAGTTTTGCAAAACTTGAGATTTTATTATCACAGAGCACAAAGAGACAAGAGTCAATTGTCATTCGTCAGTCGTCAATGGTGAGGGTAGTTTGGCTCGCCACTCTTTGGCTTCTTCTGGTTTGTTCCAGGCTTCGTAAAGGTTAATCAAGTTCCGCACAGATTCTCTCGTTGAGATATTGTTATCGCCTAACTTTCGACGCGCAATATCTTCGGCTTCGAGAAATAGCGATTCAGCTTTTTCGTAATGGCCTTGATCTCTGTAGAGTTTAGCCACCAAATCTATCGATTGATACGTTGAAGCAATCTTATTACCATAGAGACGGCGATTTGTCTCAAGCGCCGGAATCAGAAGCTGCTCGGCTTCTTCATAACGTTTCAATTCCAGATAAAGAGAACCTAAGTGACGCATATCACCCAGCGTTAAAAAATGTTCCTCACCCAAAAGGCGTCGCCTTCCCTTCAGGATCTTGATAAACAGTTCTTCAGCCTCGGCATAGTTGTTTTGTGCCTGACACACAGAGGCAAGTGACTCCATGTAGCTGAGGGTTAAGGAATGCCCCTCGCCATGGACACGTCTCGTAATGTCTACGGTTTTCCTGCTCAAATTTTCTGCTTCCACAAGACGTCCTTGTGTCTTATATACACGAGCCAGCCCATCCATACAGCCTGTGGCATCAATGTGGTCGTTTCCCAGATGACGATCCATAGCCTCCAACAAGTCGGTCCAGAGCTTTTCGGCTTTCTGATTTTTCCCCTGAATATAGAATAACCAGGCGAGACGAGTCGTTGTTCGCTGCAATAATGGATCGGTTTCACTCAGCATTTTACGCATCCGGTCAAAGGCTTCAACCAAGAGCGGTTCGGATTCATCATACCTGGATTGGTAGAAGTATACCCAAGCAAGTTCCTGCATGTAATTAAGAAGTTCAAGGTCCCTTTTACCTACTGTTTTTCTTCCAAGCTCAACCGCACGCTTCAAGTTCTTTTCGGCCGCATCGAACTTGCCAATGTGCCAATATCGACGGGCAAGAGTATATCGAATCGATGCCTCGACAAGAGGTTCATCCTCGAATTTGCCATCGAGCCGCTGTGTCGCGACATCAACATAGGATTTATCCGGTTGATCACCGGAAAGTGGATCAACCGATTCAAAGACGTCATTTCTGAAGAAATCGCTAATCGCTTCGGCTATCCTCGCTTTTTGTTCGGCCCTGATGGCGAAGACGGTTGAGGTAACTACGCCTGCAACCAAGACGATAAACACTGCTATTATGCCTGAAACTAACGCTCGGTTCCTGCGAATAAACTTCTTTAGCTTATACACGGCACTCGGTGGCCCGGCGATGAGGGCAGCCCCATTCAAGTAGTTCTCGACATCAGTGGCAAGTTCAGAAGCCGACTGATAGCGTTCGGCACGCTCCTTGCGCATCGCCTTGAGTGGAATCCACTCCAGCTCTTTGCGAAGATTTCTTGTTAGGATTTGGATTTGCGTCCGCCTATTTTGGGCAATCGCTGTGGCCTCCTCACCCAGTTTCGTAAGCCGGGTGCTCGGCGTTTTTGGATCGGTCTCTCGGATAAACCGCCGGATGCGGTCAACACCACCTTCGCGAAGCGTGTCAGAATCGAACGGTAACACACCCGCAAGCAATACATACAGCAGCACACCCAATGAGTAGATATCCGAGCGTGTGTCTATGTCCTCGTTCGCCATCTCGGCTTGTTCAGGACTCATATATTCAGGCGTTCCAAACAACTGACCCTGCTCGGTTACAAGCGTTCGTTCAGTGAGCGGCTGAGCAAGGGCTTTGGCTACTCCGAAGTCAATAATTTTGGGTGCCGCCCGGTCAGCCTGTAAAGAGACCAAAATGTTCGACGGCTTGATGTCTCGATGGATAATGCCTTTCTGATGTGCGTGCTGAACCGCCCGACAGATTTGCACAAACAGTCTAAGGCGATCTTCTATCGTGAGTCTATATTGGTCACAATAGTCAGTAATCGGTTCTCCCTCGACATGCTCCATCACAAAGTAGGGTCGGCCGAGCTCAGTGGTACCGGCATCAAAGATCCGAGCGATATTCGGGTGATCCAATAAAGCCAGCGCTTGCTTTTCCGCCTCGAAGCGTGCGATGATTTGTTCAGAATCCATCCCGGGCTTGATCACTTTCAAGGCCACCTGGCGTTTTATGGGCTCCTCCTGCTCGGCCAGATAGACAATCCCCATTCCGCCTTCCCCTAAAACGCTCAGGAGTTGGTAGCGGTCAATCCAACCGCCGGGCTGCTCCACAATTTCTGAGAGAATTGTGTTCTCCTCTGCCGAGTGGTCTTCTCCTTCTGGCTTCTCGTTTTTCTGCAAGTCGCCTCCTGTCCCTATGGACAAAAGGCGATCTAATTGCTCAGGGCCCAAAGCAAATATTGATTCTTCATCCATAGCTTTACTACCGACTCATAGAATAGATGCATCTCCCTCTCTACAGTAATATACAAGAAACTATCCGCCATCTTGCGCAACTTTTGGTAGAAATCTTCTGATTTCTTTCAATTCCTCGTCGGCTTCTCTTTCTGACATCACCGAATTTCGAATATGCTGTTGGAGCAATGCCTGAAACCGCCTCTTGACCGTCACAATCATATTGGAAGCTTTTACCGGATTAGATATGCCATACTTTTCACATAGGGCCTCAAGTGCAGGGGGCTCACTTCCATTGATAATCGGCCGCAATATTCGATCGTGGAAGATCTGCCAGTGAACGATTTTGCCATTTTCCTCACATTCGACTTTTACTGCGGCTACAATCTGTTCCAGCATGCTGGATACCCAGGTATAGGTAAAGCAGTCCTCGGGAGTCAGCGTGCTAATGGCTTGAGGCAAAATGGATATATCGGCTACTTCCATAGAAAAGAGTTTCTCCCTGGGTATGTGCCTCTTTGCGGCCTCTTTATGGTGGATATTGATCAGATAATGGTTCAAAGCCGTCAAGAGAAATGATCGGAATCGTCCTTTCGTTCGGTCGGCTTTGTCAATCAATTTTCGACCCAGTACGACTTCCTGGAAGAATCCTTGTGTGAGGTCTTTAGCCTCCTCATTCGGGTATCCTCGTCGATGCAGATAGCAGTAAACGGGTTTCCAGTACTTTTTGATAAGCAACTCGATCAGGGCCCGATTCTTGTCGCGATCGCTTACCCCCGCTTTCTCGATAAGGGACCAATGCGTTGTCAGGAATACTTTTCCCACGCCACCCATATCAGTATAATCATCGATAGCCATAACGCGTACATCCAAAGTTCTCAATTCTCTATTTGTTCTATACGCAAAAAGCCCGTCTCCTTATCCACAAACATCTTCCTAATATAGTTGCGTTAAGAGACTGCTGATTATAGCGTATCTAACAAATTATCACATATCAAACCGCGTTCTAACTATACAAGTTCGGGTTTGGGGTTGGCTTCCTATGATCCGAGCGGCAACGTCTTCAGTTGGAATATGGTGTGTTATTTGTTGGTTATAAATGCTTTTAGAACAATTCGTTATGCGCTAATCGAGTTGGTCAAATACAAAAAAAGTGGTAAGAAATTTTATTTTTCGCGCAATACTGATGACTTTTTCTTGCATTTAAATATAGAGACCTGCTCATGAGCCGACCGTTTAGAAAACACCGTTGATAAGAGATTATCCAGTTAAGTCATAGTTACAAGTGAATCTCATGCTTTAAAGCGTGTCTGAAAGGCTCCCCATTCATCATTATGGACAATTCTTACAAGCCCCTTGAATCGGGCAGAAAGGCGGTACGAAATGAAATAACTCGCGACATCTTGGATTCGTTCATAAGAACCATTAAAGGCAAAAAGTGAGTTACACATTTTCTTGGAGGTGAACCATGTTTTCACAAATCAGGAACATTTCAATAGCTTGGATTATGTTAATTGCTTTAGGGGGCGTTTTTCAAACAGCCACTGCAGGCACAGAGGCAAACAAAGCCATTTCACGACGTGACTTTTCGGAAGCCTTGAACCAGGGCAAATTGGAAGTGTACGATGAGATTATAGCCCCTGATGCCATCCTTCATACCGTCGGCGGTGAGATCATCGGTCTTGAGACTATTAAAGGATTTACCGGCATGATTCTTACTGCTTTTCCGGATATCCATTTCACTATTGACGATATGGTTGCCGAAAGAGACCTGGTAGTGACTCGATGGACAAATACCGGCACACAACAAGGCGAATATATGGGAATACCTGCGACTGGAATAACAACAGCGGGAACCGGTATGAGTATCCATCGAATCACAGATGGAAAGATTCAGGAACTATGGCTTTTCGCGGACGATCTCGGTATGCTGGAACAACTCGGCCTTATGCCGCCGACGCGCGAAGATTACACCTGGGGTGAACCGTCAACAGCCACGGGTGACCCGGGCGATCCGGTGACGAACACATCTCTGGTTCTGTATGTTGTTCAGAAGTTCTGGAATGAGCAGAATATAGATGCGCTGGATATAACTCACAGCCCGGATGCCATTGCGCACAATCCTGTTATCCCCGGTAGCCCGTTGGATATTGATGGCTACAAACAAGCCGCTTTGATGCACTTGGTGGCCTTTCCTGATTTCCGGGTCACGACTGAGAACATTATTGCAGAAGGAGACAAAGTGGCTATCCGCTGGACGGTGAATGGAACACATCTTGGTGAACTGATGGGCATACTTCCCACGGAAAGGCCGGTAACATTTACCGGGGTAACCATCTACCGTTTTGCTGAGGGTAAAATTGTGGAGAACTGGTGGTCTTACGATGCATTAGGAATGATGCAACAGATCACGGCGCCTCCGGAATCCGATCCTGGTCAACAGTAAAACCAGACCACGACTATATTTTGTTTTGGATATCAACTTCGGGTTGTGAGTATCATGCTTGCAGCCCTTTCGTATTCTATGCCGCCTACTCAAACGTTTTTTGATGAACCTGTGAACGGCACCGGGATTAAATATCTCTACTGTATTTCGGCTAACGGATTGGAGGTTTGTATCGATACGCCCATCGACGGAAAGATAACCGAGCCATCTCATTTCCACGGCGTAGCCAGTCCCAATGCCTCAGGACTTTTTTCGATACAATACACTTCAAACTCCCACCAACTATAGCCGTGTTCCGGAAAGTCTGATAAATAAAGTGTCGCTGT
>Ga0272441_10004447_pt1 | contig 25369 bp, 21 predicted proteins | sample SSMProp6N_FD_193582 | JGI IMG/M metagenome (GOLD analysis project Ga0272441, IMG submission 193582) | Marine sediment archaeal communities from Little Sippewissett salt marsh, Falmouth, MA, United States - SSM-Prop-6N | ecosystem: Environmental > Aquatic > Marine > Wetlands > Sediment ...
TTTTCGGGGTCAACCTTTACGGGGATCACTTCCTGCTTCTCGCGAAGAAGCATGCATGGATGTTTGAATATCACAACGGCCGGTTCCTCGTTCTTTCTCGCGTGCTCCCAGGCCTCCTTGATGAGTTTCTTGCCCTCGGCTATATCGTAGGCCTTCAGGGAACGTATCCAGTTGACGCCGCAGCCCCTGACCGCTCCCTCAATATCCACCTTGCGGCCCTCGTCGTCCTTGCGGAGCTTGGCGCCGATACCCGGGTGCGACTGACCACCGGTCATTGCGGTGATGCTGTTATCCAGAATAGCCAGCACAAAGGCGTGTTTGTTGTAAACGGCGCTGGCCAGGCCGGGCAGCCCCATATGGAAGAACGTCGAGTCGCCTATGGTAGCCACTATCGGCCATTCAACACCGTCGGTCTTGTGGGCCAGATAAAACCCTGAAGCCTGTGTTATCGACGCGCCCATGTCCATGACCGCGTCGACGCCCTTCTGGTTCACTCCCAGCGTATAGCAGCCGATGTCCGACGGATTTATCGCCTTCGGCAGAGCCTGCCTGATGGAGAAGAAACTGGCCCTGTGGGGGCAGCCCGGGCACAGCATGGGCCTGCGCGGAGTTATCTTCAGGTCTTCAATAGCCTGTTTCAGTTCGGGGGCAGCGGTCTGGGGCTGTTCCTCTCCGAGAGCCCTGTAGACTATATCCTCTATGATCTCGGGAAGCAGTTCACCGGCCCTGGGAACCCATCCGTTCCAGCGACCCTTCACTCTGGTGCGATCTGGTATCTGCATCTCTATTACAGGATAGGTCTCCTCCAGTACAAGTACATTATCGTGACGTTTGATGAAATCCTTTACCATTGTCACCGGCAGGGGATGGGGCGTTCCTATCTTCAGAACCGAAATATCGTCCCGGCCGGTTGCCGTGATGATATCGGACATGATCGAAAAGGATACTCCGCTGGCGATCACGCCCAGTTTTGCCTTGCCTTTGGCGGGAACTTCGTAGTTGTACTTGCCGTAGCTTTTCTCGAACTCTTCCCGTATTGCGTCGTTCTTTTCGTTTAGCCTGGGGTGATTGACCCTGACCCTTGCAGGAAGGCAGACCCAGCGGGCGGGATCTTTCTCGAACTTTACGGGGTTGTCCAGCCCCATGATATCGCCCAGTTCAACGTCCTGGCGGCAATGGTCCACACGGACTGTCGGCCTCAGCATGGTAACGATATTATGCTTCTCCGAAAGGGCAAAGGCGTCGAACACCATCTCCTTGGCCTCCACGGCCGTGGAGGGATCGAAACATGGAACCTTTGCGAACATGGCGAAATAGCGGCTGTCCTGCTCCGTCTGCGAGCTGTGCGGACCCGGATCGTCCGACACTATTACCACGAACCCGCCATTCATCTCGAAATGCGCCACGCTCATGAACGGGTCGGCCGCAACGTTCAGACCAACCTGTTTCATTACGGCGCAGGCCCTCTTGCCCGAAAACGCCGCTGCGGCCGCCATCTCGAAAGCCACTTTTTCATTGGCGCCCCATTCCACCGACATGGATGCATCCATCTCATCGGCCCATTTGGCGATAGACGGCAATATCTCCGACGACGGAGTCCCGGGGTACGCCGTAGCCACGCCGCACCCGGCCTCTACAACGCCGCGCGCAATGGCCTCATTGCCAAGCAGTATTGCCTTATTGCTCACGCGTAACCACCTCTTCCACAGATTGTTCGATCTTTTCGAGCAGCAGGCTGTAAAAGGGTTCCGGTCTACGCACCAGGCCCCCGTCGGAGCCGCAGAATGCGTGCCGGGTCCACCCTTCGGCAGCCAGGCGATCATCCTCTTCTCGGATCACCTGGTAAGAGAAGGTGATGGTGTGGGGTTTCACCTCCTGAACACTCGTCTTCACAAGCGCCACCTCATCATAACGCAGGGAATGCCTGTATCTTGCGTGGGATTCAACGGCGGGCAGGAACACACCCTGCTTTTCCCATTCTGTATAGGGAAAGGAAAGAACCCTGCAGTACTCGGTTCTTGCTACCTCGAACCAGACCAGATAGTTGGCGTAGTAGACAACGCCCATCTGGTCGGTCTCTCCGTAACGAACTCTTATTCTTGAAGTAATTACCGGTCCCATAGAAACCTCCGGGAATGCGCGAAATGACGGGTTAAATTATAGAACAATTCTGATGGAAAACAAAAGCCGGATCTATCTGGAGATCCGGCCTGTCCGCGACTGGAAGGAATCAGTCTGTTTCTGCCGTGTCGCTCCCGACATGCGAACGGCCGCGACTTTACCTTTCAACTTTTCTTCTCCTGTTGTTTTGCGCGGTAGTCATCTATGGCGGCCCTGATGCCCTCTTCGGCCAGAACCGAGCAGTGAACCTTCTGCGGGGGCAATCCCCCCAGTTTTTCCACAACATCGCGGTTGGTAACCGCCAGCGCTTCGTCTATGGTCATACCCTTCACAATGTCCGCAAGCATGGCGCTTGATGCTATAGCAGAAGCGCAGCCGAAAGTCTCGAACGATATGTCCGCAATGCGGTCATCTTTCACCCGGATGTATATCTTCATTATGTCGCCGCAGCGCGGGTTACCCACCTCACCCACTCCATCTGGGTTTTCCATCCGGCCCGCGTGTATGGGGTTCATGAACAGATCCATCACATTTTCGCTGTACATTCGCTTCACTCCTGTTATTTGCGGCCCAGCGGAGAAAGCGCTCTCAGGCTTTCTACCACAGCCGGCAGCGTTTCGACAACGTAATCAATGTCGGCCTCCGACGTGTCCTTGCCAAGGGTCAGCCTCAAAGAACCGTGGGCGCGTTCATGCGGTATACCCATCGCCAGCAGAACGTAGCTTACCTCAAGATCTCCCGACGTGCAGGCGGAGCCGCTGGAGGCGCCTATGCCGGCCGCGTCCAAACGTAAAAGTATTGATTCACCTTCAATAAAATCAATAAGGAAACTGGCGTGGAACGGCAGACGATTTACCGCATGCCCCGTCAGTTCAGTATCTTCAATCTCAAGAACTCCGTTTATCAGCCTGTCCCGCAAGGCAATCTCGGCCAGGTGCTCCCCAATTTCAAGGCGTTTGACGGCCAGCGCGGCTGCGGCTCCGAATCCCACTATCCCAGCCGTGTTCTCCGTCCCGGAGCGCAGGCCCATCTCCTGCCCACCTCCGTGAACCAGAGGATCTATCTTGACTCCCTTTCGAACGAACAACGCGCCCACACCCTTTGGGCCATACATCTTGTGAGCCGACATGGTGAAAAGGTCGGCATTAACGGCTGCCATGTCTACTGGTATATGACCGGCAGTCTGTACCCCGTCAATATGAAACATAACGCCGCGCTCGCGGCAGAGCGCTCCAATTTCCTCCACGGGCTGGATCGTCCCAACCTCGTTGTTGGCGTGCATAACGGAAACCAGTATGGTGTCCTTGCGCATTACGGCCGAAACATCGTCTACAGACACCATGCCGTTCGAATCCACCGGCAGAAAAGTGACATCGAAACCACGGGTTCCAAGCCACTTGCACGCGTCCAGCACAGCGTGGTGTTCCACCGATGTTGTTATTATATGCTTCCCTTTTTCTTGCATGCTGAAGGCTGCGCCCTTCAGGGCCAGGTTATCGGCCTCGCTGCCGCCTCCCGTAAACACGATCTCGCCCGGGGAAGCGCCCAGTAAAGAAGCAACCCTTTCCCTGGCCTCGCCTACGGCTTTGCGAGCCCTTCGCCCCCAGGCGTGAAGACTGTTGGGGTTTCCGTATTCACCTTTCAGAAAAGGCGTCATTTCCTCAAAAACCGCAGCGTCAAGAGGTGTGGTGGCCGAATGGTCAAGATATACAGAACGGGGGTCCAAAACTATCGCCTCGCAAAATAATTAGGTTGGCCTAACTCAAAGCACTATACTAGACCCCCCCGGCCGTCAGGTCAAGACTGACTGAAGCCTTTCTCTATTCACCTCCGCAGTACACCTGGTGAACCATCATCAGGCAACCGCCCTTTACCACATCGTACCCCCTGTTTTTCATATCCCTTTCGCCGGCATCGTTCTCGGCCCCGGGCTGCATCCATATCACCGGCTTGTCGGCAAGTGTTTTTATTTCGTCCAGAATGACCTGCTGCTTTTCCGGGGACACGAAAAGGGCAACTATATCCACCGGTTGCTCAAGCTCCGAAAGCGATGCGATACACGGGATGCCCTGGATCGAATCACCTGCCAGTCGCGGATTCACCGGGAACAGCTTAAAACCCTTTTCCGCCAGATATTCCATTACTTCGTAAACAGGCCGCTCGCTTTTTGCGGAGGCGCCCACTATTGCCACAGAAGAAGGTGAACAAATATACCTTTCGATTATCTCGTCCATCGTCATTTGCTTTTCCTCCTATTTCGGAGTATCCACAAAAAAGCCCCCCGACACGCGGGGGGCGAACTTTATCCTCAGGTGCTTTTAACGCCGTCGAATGGAACAACAAGAACCGAGGCCGGAGCCTCGTCCAGAACCATGCTGAACGAAACTTCAGCTTTATCTCCTGCTTTCAGCCTCATCGTCTGGCTTCGTTCGGATACCCGGCTGATCTCCTCCCCATCAGCGCCGAAAGCGCCGACAAGGATACCAGGCGCAACTACATCCTGGTCCCAAACGTTCAAAAGGTCCGCTTCTCCCTCAAGCACTCCGGTTTCCGGGTCAAATGTCCATCTGGCGCTTGTAACAACCAGCTTCAGATCACCGGGAACCGAACAGGATGTCTGAGCCACTGCAACACCTCCCGCTATCAGCAGAGCGATCATAAGTACCAAAGCTATCGAAAATACAAAAGTTTTTCTCATTCTCTCTCCTCCTGAAATAACCCGGGCAAATTTCGTCCGGCAATAGTGTTTGCGCAAACGCGCCATACTATTATAATAATGCATCACGGAGGGCTGGCCGAGTGGTCGATGGCGGTTGACTTGAAATCAATTGAGGCGCAAGCCTCCAGGGGTTCGAATCCTCTGCCCTCCGCCATTCCCTTTCTTGCCATATACTTGGGCGGTTAGCAATCTCGCTAAAGGTGTTGAGGCACAATGGATATGAAGGAACGGATTGCTCCTTGCGGTCTGGATTGCGGGACCTGTCCGGCTCAGGAGACCAATATCAGCGCCGGGTTACGAGCCCGTTTCGCAGAACTTTTTCACTGCCGACCTGAAGAAGCAGCCTGCAGTGGTTGCCGACTCTCCGGGGGAAGCCCCGTTACCTGTCCGGATTGCCCAACGTTCGCCTGCGCGGCGGAACATGGCGTCCGGTACTGTTTCGAGTGCCCCGAGTTCCCATGCCGGATGCTCATGCCGGTAGCCGACGGAGCTGCCCGCTTCCCGCACAACACCAAACTCTACAACCTCTGCCGCATCAGGCTGCTTGGCTCTGAGACCTGGCTGAAGGAGATCGAATCGGATATGGACCTCTACTTTGCCGGTAAGCTCGTCCTGGGCCGGGGGCCCTCCCCGTCGGAAGAGGGCGACTCCTAGGATTAGTGAAGGCGAAAAAGGGAAAACGCGAGAGGATAAACATACGCGGGACAAAAGAAAAACCTTACTCACCACGGAGATCACGGAGGAGACAGGCGGCAGAAAAGAATAGAACCGTAAGACGTCAGACGTGAGACGTGAATCGGGAACCGAATGTTCAAGGTCAAGCCCGAGATTTCCGCCGGTAGGCGGACTTGCAGCTTCGCCGTTTGGCTTGGGGCACGCCGTCGCTTCGCTCAGAATGACATCAAAAGTCTGTCACCCTGACGACTGAAGAAAGGTTAGTACCATAATCTGTCTTGATACCTGTCTCTGGACCAGCGTAGATACTTTATCAATTCCCAGTTGACGGCCTCCAGGTCAAAGTATTCGCTATCGTAGTCGCCACCGGACCATTCCATATATCTCTTATGCTCCAGATGACGAGGGTTCTTAATGGCTTCGCAAAACTCGCCATATCCACCCACTCCCCCCACGTCTTCGGGAGGACAAGCCCTTTTTCCTTCAAGGCACTCGACAGGCGCCCTGAGTTGCGGGTTGAAATACCTGTTATCTTCCAGCACCAGTTCATGCTCCCAGTAATCTCCGAAATCATACCGGTACAGAAGCGTGCGGCCCTTGCGCCTGAATATGTCTCCCAGAAGGTATTTGCCGGATTCAAGTCCCTTGTCATCGTACTCCAATGGTTGGTACTCGATGTATCGGTTCTTTCCAATTAGAAATTCGTATAAATGGTAGTTCATCCAGCCCATTACGATCTGGATCACATCATGTAGCCTGTCCAGCGTAGTGCTTGCGGGAACCGCAAATCTTCGCCAGATCGGAGGTTCGATGTACAGTAACCGCACCTTAAGCAAGTACAGATCCTCTCTCATTTTTGCACCTCGTATTTGTTCCAGAAAGCGTATTTGAGACCATGAGCCAGCTTTAGACGGCTTTTGTATGCTACGTGGTCGTCGAAATTGCGCCAATCCGTTATGGTCTCCGCCAGGTTATCAAGTTTTTTGAGGTGCCTGACACCATGGGTATAAGCCTTTGTCCGGCCTTGTTCAAGGATTGAGGTCAAGAGGCTTCGGTACAGCATGCTGGCGCCCAGGTTCAAGTTTACCGATTCCATGCTTTTTGCAAGAGGAAGCAATATTACGTAGTTCGCCCCATCAAGTTTATCGACCCTCGATAGCAGGTAGTTCTCAGCTTCATCGAACATGCCCACCAAAATGAGGAAATTGGCGTCAGTGGTCCGGAATATATCCTGCTTCATAATCAGGGCTATTTCATCGGCGATGATTTCATCTCGCTTCGCGTCGCCTGTTACATTGAGCAACGCCTGAAACGTGTCGGCTGAGCGATGCGACCTGAATAGTTTATAAAGAAGGTTTGTCAGTTTCCCGGTGTCGCCCCGCTGACTGTAAATTTCCAAAAGTAACTGGTCCCGCTCATAATCCCGGGATGTATGCCCCGGTGGAATTTTCTGTAGCCAGGCGTAAGCGGTATCCACATCTCCGCTCTCCAGATAAACCCGGGCTATATCAACTAAAGCCACTGCAGGCGGTTCGTCCCATGAGGCGATTTTGGTCTGTTCGAAGAGTTTTGCGTCTTTGATCTGTCGGGCAAGCGATCCTGTCAGGTCAAGATCGTGGCGCCTGGAGTATTCGTTGTCTTCATTATCAGCCATGTTCCGAAGCGTGCTTATCATCGAACGGATAGAAGCCTCGGGCAGATATTCTGCGGCATGGTGAATCAGCCCGGTTCTTGCGCCGTACTCATCGCCACTGATCAATTTCAAGACAAGCTTTGCTATCTGTGCTTTGTTATTGAAACGGGAAGCGTATTCGATAAACAGATCCCTGGCGTCGATACGGTACACGTCGCCGACAAAACCGTTTGAATCATCGCAACGCTCAAGGGTGCTGTTGTCCGTCTCATAGAAGGAGGCCACAAGTTCCAGCCCTGTTGCCGGATCTGACACGCATACTTGTATATCGTTGAGCAACATTTCAAGTTCACGGGACAAGTTCCGGACGCCCCTGTAATCAATAAAGCGCCTGGAACGCTTGAGCCCCGACATTTTCCTTTTGAAGCGCTTGAGGTTTTCTTCCGGAGTAGCTATAAGCCTTTCGATCATCTCTTCCACGAAGTCAACACGCGAGGATAAACGCAACAGGGCGTCGGCAAGAATTTCCGGCCCCAGATCAATCAGTTTTTGTTTGCGGGTATCATCCATGCCTGTGCTCTCCACGCTGAAACATTACAAACCCTCCGCTATTTATTTTATCCCCGAAACAAGTGCCCGAAAACTCCGAGATGTGTTTTCAACCGGGGTCTGATCCCTCAAACAACCCCTGCTCCCATAAACACCCCATCTGGCCGCCTTCCCTCATGTAGACAACCAACTGGGGGTCATCGATTGCGCGTCGAATCGTGGTGTACCCAATATCCTTGACAAGCCAGAACACTTTTTCGACTCTGGTTGCGTTCAAAGAATCCGGAGAATGTGTTGAAACACGCTATATCCAGATATAAAACGATACGCCCGGGGGGCGTTGCTGCAAAGAATACATAATTTAAGGGGTTAGAACTTTAGGCAAACTGGCAACCGCGTAGAGAGGAATATTCGTCATCCAGGATTCCTGTCTATAGTCCGCAAGGGAAAAACGTATTGCCTGCCGAAGCCCGAACTTTTCAGTGAAGGCTTTAAGGCTCTTACTCCGAAGATTTTCAGCCGATTTTACTTCTATAGGGATAACATCTCCTTTGTGCTGTATTACGAAGTCGATCTCACCATCTGATTTTGGCGCAGAGTAATAGAAAGGGTTCAACCCCAAATTCCCTATCAGTTGCGTAAGTATGTATTGTTCCGTCAGGCTGCCTTTGAACTCCCTGTAGATTCGGTCTCCTTCAAGGATAACTTTGATATCAACGTCGCCCATCGCCGCGAGCAATCCCACATCGTGAATAAAAAGCTTGAAAGCCGAAATATCCTGGTAGGCCGCCAGAGGTATGCCGGGGCTTGAGATTCTCTGAACCTTGATCACAAGGCCGCAGTCAACCAGCCACTGGATCGCTTCTTCGTAATCTTTCGACCGCGCACCAGGTTTCATGTGGCCGTAGATAAATTTGCTGTTTTCCTTTGCCAGCTGCGAAAGGATATTTCTCCACACAAGGCGAGCTCTTTCGGCTGTGTTGGAAGCAATGTGCTTTGAAAAATCCTGTTCGTAAAGCTTCAGGAGGTCTTTTTGATAAGAACGGACATCGGCGTAGCTGCCCGTTTCAGTAAAAATCGCAACCGCTTCCGGCATTCCGCCGACGTAGTAATACTGTCCCAGCAGGTTAGCGTACCTGTCCCTGAAGACTTTTATGATCCCAAAATCACCCTGTTCCAGCAACGCCAGGAGATCGGTTTCTTTCTTTGCCTGCAGGAACTCGGTAAAACTCATGGGATGCATATCCAGCAATTCGACTTTCCCGACGGGGAACGAAATGCCGCTGTGATGAGCAACACCTAAAAGCGACCCGGCGGCGGCGATTGGCAAATCGGGCCTTTCTTCATGAAAATATTTGAGAGCGTGAATTGCTTTGGGGGTTTCCTGAATTTCATCAAGCACCAGCAACGTATTGGAATCAACAGCAACACCTGTTTCGATCTGAAACGCGTCGAGCAGGCGATTGATATTAAAGTCACCCTTGAATACTTGCTCCATACGGGGATTGTTGTCGAAATTGATATAGGCGGTTTTGGTGAAATGATCTTTGCCGAAGCGTTTGAGTATCCATGTTTTCCCAACCTGCCTGGCGCCCTGGATGATCAGGGGTTTTCTGTTTGTTTTACCTTTCCATTTTATCAGGTTCTGCATTACCTTCCGCTTCATGGCTTCTCCCTCCGATAAATCCACTTTACACTTTTTCGTCGGAGTTTTCAATGTATTCCGCACTTTTTCGTCGGAGTTTTTGTAGGAGAACGCTTTTTTCCGGGGGTAAGGGGGCAGGGGCAAAAACAAAAGCAAGATCATGCTCACCAGGGAGATCGCGGAGAGCAGACAGGCGGTAGAAAAGAATAGAACCGTAAGACGTCAGACGTGAGACGTGAGAAAAGTCAAGTTCAAGCCCGAGATTTCTCGGCGCTTCGCTTCTCGAAATGACAGCAATAACAGCAGGCAGTGCGCAGCGTACAGGTGGAGGCAGGAAGGCCAAGACCGAGATTTCTCACCCTTCGGGATTCGAAATGACATACTACCCGAAGCGGGGTTTCGGACCGGGACATTGAGGCCGGCGAGGCGATGAGCCGTAGCAAGGGGCAGGTACAGCTCGCCGCAGAACCGAAGGTTCGAGGAATCGGGCGATCGTCCCGAGCAGGCGAAGAGCCGAGCGATTTCGGCCGAACCGGGACCGGGAGAAACCCTGCAAGGGAAAAGGCATTGCAGTCAACGAACAATATACAGAAAAGCAAGACCGAGATTTCTCTGTTCGCAAAACACGCGAACATTCGAAATGACAGCAAGGGCAAAAGCAGGTGACAGTTGACGGAAAACAGCAAACCCCGCAAGGAGTAGAGGAGATAGGGGTCAGGGGGAAATCAAAACCCGAACCGAGATTTCCGCCAGTGGGCGGACTGTAAGCCTCTCTACCAGTAAAAGACTTCGGAATGACAGGCTTTTTCGTCTTACGTCTTACGTCTCACCAGGCCATGAAAACCGAAATTCTTACCCTGCCGCTTCGCTCTGGGCGACATCAAAAGCTTCCGTATCGCCGCTAACCGACAAGATTCTCAAGCAGCATTTTCAGTTTCTCTGCGTCCATGTCCCAGTAGACTTCGTCCCTGAATTTTATGACGGCGGGCGAACCGCATGGGCCAAGGCAGGAAGACCTCTTTACCTCTATCGATCCCTCCAGCCCCATGTCGGTCACTACGTTTTCGGCGTCTTCTATGAACCAGCCGCTGCAGGGACCGCATACATAAAGCGTTTCAACCTCGGCTGCAGAAGCAGGCATTACGGCCGGAAATACCGCTACCGACAGCATTACGATAGCCATAAGGGCTACTATCATTTTCTTCATTTCGTTCACCTCCATGTTTTGTTTACAAACGCATTGTACATAGGTTTCGGGAGGCTTTTATGGGTAGTATTACTTATTTACAATCTTTACAATTTTGAGGACGAAAAAAGGCGGCCCCTGAGGGGCCGCCCGGTCTTTGCCATAATCAGGATGTATTTCTATTTTTGTCCGGGCTTCCAGACCTTCCATACGTTGCCAACAAGATCGGGGCCAGGCTTCAGTGTCGTAAGTCCGGGTTTCCATCCGGACGGGGTTGCCTCGCCGCCCTTGGTGGCGCGCACATGCTGGAACGCCTGTACCTGGCGGACAGTCTCTTCAACATTACGGCCCACCGGCGGGGTAAGGACTTCCATTGCCTGGATAACTCCGTCAGGATCTATGATGAAACGTCCTCTTACGTTTACTCCGGCGTTTGCGTCGTAAACACCGTAGATGCTGCCTACTGATCCACCGCCATCGGAGATCATGGGGAAGGGTACGCCGCCGTCTACCATTTTTGAAAGCTCGTTATCGTTCCATACCTTGTGCACGAACTGACTGTCTACGCTTACCGAAAGCACTTCCACGCCCAGTTTCTGGAACTCGGGGTATTTGTCGGCGACCGCCGACACTTCAGTTGCTCAGACGAATGTGAAATCGCCGGGATAGAAACATAGCACCACCCATTTGCCCAGATAATCGGACAGTTTTACTGAAACGAATTTACCCTTGAAATACGCCGGGGCCTGAAAATCCGGCGCTTTGCGACCAACCATTATCGTCACACCTGATTCCTCCTTTGCTGTTTCCGCATCAGCCGGTTTTTCGGAAGGCGGCTGCTCACCTACAACTCCGCCTGTGGGGCGCGCACAACTTATTTCCTGTTCCTCCAAAAACTTCACCTTCCTTCGGAAAAAGCGGTGACTGAAATTTCTGCATTCATGATACCATGGCAACGGGTTAAATTCTACCGGAACATTACTAAGGAGGATACTCTCATGGCCGACCCTGTAGAAATAGCGGCGCTTGAGGAACTGCTTTCCGGCCAGCGCTTCGCAGTTCTGGCCACTTCCGACAAGGGAGCCCCCTACGGCAACCTTGTGGCTTTCACCGCTGTCGACAACGCAAGCACGCTGCTTTTCGCCACCCACTCCGCAACAAGAAAGTTCGAAAACATAACATCCGACAACAGGGTGGCGCTGGTGATCGACAACCGGACGAACGACCCAAAAGACCTGCATTCCGCTCACATCGCCACGGCGCTGGGAACCGCAAGACCGCTCGAGGGCAATGATCGCGAAGAGGGCCTGGCTCTTTTTCTGGCGAAGCACGGCTATCTTGAAGACCGTTTCGAGTCCCCTGAATTCATACTCTTTGAGGTTCAGGTGGAAGTTTTCCACGTGGTGACCAGATTCCAGAACGTCACGGAAATACGGATGCGGTCATGAAAGGAATACTGTCTTTTGAAGAGATACATTCCGCTGATCTGCCCCGGGTTGGCGGAAAAGCTCTGGCCCTGGCGGAAATGCTGCGAAGCGGAGTCCCTGTTCCCGGCGGGCTCTGTGTCGCCACCGAAACATACAGGAATTACGTGCGGGAAACAGGTCTGGCTGAAAGAATAGCCCTGGAACTTAACCGCAAGCCGTTTTCTGAAATGCGCTGGGAAGAAATATGGGACGCTTCCCTGCGCATACGCAACATGTTCGCAAAAACAGCCCTTCCGGGGCAGATGCAGAATGATCTTGGCGAGGCTTTGAACAGGCGCTTCGGCGATCAGCCTGTTGCCGTGCGCTCTTCAGCTCCGGGAGAGGACGCCTCCGGCGCCTCTTTTGCGGGCCTTCACGATTCGTATATGAACATCAGTTCGCCGGAGCCGGTAATGTTTCACATCAGGCTGGTATGGGCTTCACTCTGGTCGGACGCAGCGCTGTTGTACCGAAAGGAGCTTGAGCTCGACATATTTGAAAGCGCCATGGCGGTTGTGGTTCAGGAAATGGTCCCGGGAGACGCCTCCGGAGTGATGTTCACCGTGGCGCCCGGGAGAAGTGACTCGACGGCCGTAGAAGCCGTCTACGGCCTTAACCAGGGGCTTGTGGACGGCACTGTGGAACCGGACAGGTGGTTCATGAACCGAGCAACCGGTGAGATACAAAGCCATACTCCTCCACCCGAACGATTTCGTCTGGTCGCCGTCGAAAAGGATATCATCCAGGAAGCAGTTCCACCTGAACTGGCGGATCGCCCTCCTCTTGATGATCCGGTCCTGCAGGATGTATTCAACCTTGGTCAGACAGCCGAAAGGTATTTTGGTTCTCCACAGGACGTGGAGTGGACAACAAAGGGAACAGAGCTGTTTTTGCTTCAGTCGCGCCCTGTTACCACGGAAGGCCGCGCGAGCTACGAAAGCGACGACAAACGTCCGTGGTACCGGACGCTTACCCGCAGTTTCGACAACCTGGAACAGTTGCGCGACGAGATAGAAAACAGCCTGCTGCCGCAGATGGAAACAGAAGCCGATGTCCTGAAACGGGAAAATCTGGAAGCGATGACCGATGACGCGCTTGCCGCGGCCGTTGAATCGCGAAACGCCATAGTGGAGCGCTGGACAGGTGTTTACTGGGATTCCTTCATACCTTTTGCTCATGGAATGAGGCTTTTCGGCCAGGTGTACAACGATTCGGTGCGCCCCGACGACCCCTACGAGTTCATGACACTGCTTGGCAATACTGGCATGCAGAGCACCCGGCGCGACGAACTTATCCGCGAGGCTTCCCGGACGATCGGCAAAATAGTAACAAACCCGGAGGAACTGAACTCGACACAGGTACTTCCGCAGCAGGCGCGAGACATTCTGACATCTCTTGCCGCGGACCTGTCGGAACTGACCAGCATGCCGCTTCCGGAAAAGGAAACCGTCAGGATAGTAAGCACGTTCCTGAACCATTCCGGTAAACAACCGGCATCGGACCCTGGCGCACTTGAGTCTGTTTTCTTACAACGTATTTCTGAATCGGAAAGACCCCGTATGGAAAGACTGCTTGACCTCGCCAGGGCAAGCGCGAGACTGCGTGACGATGACAATATCTACCTGGGCCGCGTTGAACGGGAACTGACCAGGGCCGTCGCAGAGGGCCGCAAACGACTTGAAGCCACCGGGCGTATCACGGGAACCGATGAACCGGGCGCTTTGCAGACATCGGAAATGTTGAAAGACCCCTCCGTTGTTTTTGCACCCGGGAAGTCGGAGTCCGCCACTATAACTACTGCTTCGGTCCGCCCCAGACAGATGACAGGGCAGCCCGCCGGTCCGGGGGTGGGGACAGGTTTTGCGAGGGTCATCCTGTCGAGAGACGATATTTTTTCGTTCAACGAGGGAGAGGTTCTGGTCTGCGATTCCATAGACCCCAATTTTTCGTTCATAGCGCCGCTGGCGGCTGCGATAGTGGAACGCAGGGGCGGCATGCTGATCCACGGCGCCATCATCGCCAGGGAGTACGGGATACCATGCGTTACCGGGATACCCGACGCCACACAATGGATAGAAACGGGAGACAGAGTTACAGTTGACGGTTTCCTCGGCCAGGTAACAAGAAGCAACCCGCCGCAACGAGAGAAGGAGGAATAGGCATATGGCTATGTTGAACACGAAAAAAGAATACGCCATGGAACGCGACGGCAAAGACCCTCTTGCGGTTTTCAGGCCCCGTTTCGCCGTACCCGAAAACACCATATATATGGACGGCAATTCTCTGGGGCTTTTCTCACATGACGCCGCGGCGGAAGTGCTCCGCGTTGTGGATGAATGGAAACAGCTTGGAATCCGGGGATGGATGGAGGGTAACCCTCCATGGTTCCACTATTCGGAAGACACCGGAGCAATGGCGGCAAAGATCGTGGGCGCGTCCGAAGACGAAGTTGTGCTTACCGGCGCCACTACGACGAATCTTCACGCTCTTTGCGGTTCGTTTTTTGCCCCGCAGGGAGCTAAGCGCAAAATACTGGCTGACGAACTGACGTTTCCTTCGGACATCTACGCTCTTGGAGGTCTGCTGAAAAGCAGGGGCCTGGACCCGGAAACCGACCTTGTTCTGACCAGGTCAAAGGACGGCAAAACACTTGACGAAGATGATATCGTCCGGCTGATGACACCGGAAACGGCTCTTGTTCTTCTGCCATCAGTTCTTTACAGAAGCGGACAGCTTCTGGATATTGCCGGGCTCACTGAAGAAGCCCACAAAAGAGACATACCCATCGGGTTCGACTGCTCTCATTCGGCGGGTGTCGTGGAACACCGTTTCGACGACTGGGATGTGGATTTCGCCTTCTGGTGCAGCTACAAGTACATGAACGGAGGCCCTGGGGCAACGGCGTTGCTTTACGTGAACCGCAGGAATTTCGGCGTGGCTCCGGCTCTGCCGGGGTGGTTCGGCTACAACAAGGAGCGGCAGTTCGACATGGATCTTTCTTTTGAACCCTCGGGCAACGCGGGAGCATGGCAGATATCCACCCCAACGCTTTTTTCGTCGGCCGGGGTAAGGGGCGCGCTCAAAGTGACCCTGGAGGCGGGAATATCGCAAATTCGCCAGAAATCTCTTGAGCTGACGGAATACATGATGTACCTGATAGAAGAAGAACTGATCAAACCGGGTTACGGATTCGGTATAGCTACCCCCCGGGAGGCAAACCGCAGGGGCGGCCATGTAGCCCTTACTCACGTAAAAGAAGCAGTGCGTGTGAATGAGGCGCTTAAAAAACGGGGCATCATCCCGGATTTCAGGACCCCGGACATTATTCGCCTTGCTCCCGTTCCCCTCTACTGCACATTCGAGGACGTGTGGAACGTTGTCATGGCCACGAAAGACATAATGGACACCGGAGAATACCTCAGGTTTTCAGACAAAAGACAAACCGTAGCGTAAAAAAAGAGCGGGGCCCTGGCCCCGCTCTTTTGTCTCCGTATATTTTTAGTCCTTTTCCGTCAGATAAAGCTCCAGGAACTCCAGGCATGTTCTGGCCCCGAAACCAGTTGCGCCCTTGCGATAGTAGCCGTAATCCTCTTTGGTGCTGTCCACACCGGCTATATCAAGGTGCGCCCAGGGAATGTTCTCATCCACGAACTCCCGCAGGAACATGGCGGCTGTAATGGCCCCTCCGTAACGCCCCCCGGTGTTCAGCACATCTGCTATATCGGATCTTATCTTTTTCCTGAGGCGCTCGTCGTCAAGCGGCAGGCGCCAGAACCTCTCGCCAGTATCTGCCGAAACATTCATTATATTTTCGGCCAACCGGTCGTCGCCTGAAAACAGCCCGGCAGTGTATTCTCCAAGAGCCACCACACAGGCCCCCGTAAGAGTAGCCATATCGATGAGGACATCGGGCTTCTGCTCGGAGGCGAAGGACAGAACGTCGGCAAGGGTGACCCTGCCCTCGGCGTCGGTATTGTCTATCTCTACGCTTTTGCCGTTACGTATGGTTATTATGTCGTCGGGCCTGTAGGAGCCGCCGTCGGGCATGTTCTCCACAGCGCCGATGAATCCGTGGACCTCGGCCCCCGGCTTTAGCTTCGCCAGTGCCTTCATTATGGCAAGAACGTTGCAGGCCCCCGTTTTGTCGCCCTTCATGGTTCGCATGTAGTCGCCGGGTTTTATGTTGAGCCCACCGCTGTCGAAAGTGACGCCCTTGCCCACGAACGCCAACTTTGCAACGGCGCCGCCCTGCGGCCTGTAGACCATGTGGATAAGCCGTGGCGGTGTTACGGATCCCCCGCCTACGCCCAGCAGTCCGTTCATGCCCATTTCCCTGAGTTCGGGCTCCTCGTATACGGTGCAGTCGATACCGGTTTCAGCAGCAAGGCGTTTGGCCTCGGCCACCAGTGAGGCGGGGTTTATTACGTTGCCGGGCTCATTTACCAGATCGCGGGCGTAATTCTGCGATTCGGCCAGTACTGTTCCCCTCTGGATACCTGCTTCGTCGGCCTGCGCAATTTCCACCGACTCGAGGCGGGGCGGTTCTTCCTCGGTGGACGAAGCGCTTTTGTACCTGTCGAAACGGTACGACCCCAGTAGAACGCCCTCGGTGACGCATGACGAAAGTGCTTTGTCGAGGCAAAACGGAGGCAATATCGCCAGGGAAACGCACCGGTCCTTTTCGGCCTGTCTGGCGACTACGGCCGCCGCCTGTCTCCAGGTATCCCGCGTTACCGATTCGGTTTTGCCCAGGCCCGCTACCACAAGCGTTCCGGCGGAGTGTTCACCAAACGGAATTACCAGGCTGGTGTCTTTTTTGCCCCTGAAATCAGTCTGCCGCGCCCTTGCCTTGGCCTGCCCGGCAATTTCGGCGCTCAGTTGCTCCAACGGTGAAAGGTCGTCTTCAAAAACCAGCACGGCCAGCCCGCCCCCGGTTATATCCGCAGGCGGTCGTGCGCAAACGGTCACTCGCATGCATGTTCCTCCCAACACTTACAAGGTTTACTGAGTATGATACACCAATCGCTTTTGCTTTTATTCGGTATAATGATCACACGAGACAAACGCAACGCACAACTTAAACAGGGGTGGATGAGAAAACATGCTTTTCGCCGGTTTCGACATCGGCTCCGCGTGTATTCATTCCGCCGCCATCGACAAGGATGGAACCATCATTCGGGTCTTTCCTTCCCTCACCCATTTCGGCGACCCTTTCAGACGACTTAAGCAGGCGGCCAGGACGATTGAAATGGCTTTTCCCGAACGCGCCGTACGCTCAACTTCTTTTACGGGTTCCGGGGCGGCTTCGATTTCACATGCTTTTCCGGAGCTATTCTACGAGCAGGACAGCGTATGCCTGGCCATGGGCGCTTGCGTGCTGGCCCCGGACTGCAAGCTGCTGATGCACCTTGGTGCAAGAGACAGCTATTTCTTTTCGCTCATGCCGGGCTCCCGGCAAGCCGGTCCGGCCATCATCGACTGGGCGACCAACACCAAGTGCGGTGGCGGGTCCGGAACACTTGTGGAAAAACAGGTGCGCCGCCTGATGGGGAAAGGCTTTGGCGAAAAGGATACAGATCCCGACATCAAACAGCGGCAGATCGAACAGTGGTTCCGGATCGCGATCGAAGAAGCCGCACTTTACCCTGACGCTCGCCCATACAACGCCCGATGCGGCGTGGTCGTGCAGTCGGATCTTATTCACGACCAGAACGAGGGCGCTCCAAGACCCGTGATACTTGCGCGGCTCTTCGCCACCGCCGCGGCCAATTACAGCCAGGACGTTCTGGCGTCCAAAGAGATAGAGACCGGTTCCCCTTGCATTATGGGGGGCGGCCTGGCGTCATGCGCCCCGATTCAAAGCGCGATAGGCCAACTGACCGGAACTACACCGCTTTACTTCCCCGAATCAAGGTCAATAGGCGCAATTGGCGTAGCGGCCATGGCTGCAGCTCGCAAAGACAACAACATTCTAGACCCCGAGCGCCTTGACGAAGCCCGAAGCGAAGCCCGGAAGCAGCGACGTTATGCCCCGGGGCTGGCGAAATCCCTCGGGAGCGTAACGATGATCAGAGAAAGATCCCCCAGGGACAATAGCGACCCGGACAGTATCGTCATAGGCGTTGACGGAGGCTCCACAACTACCAAGGCCGTTGTAATCGACATGGTCTCGGGCAACCTTCTGGACGGCCGCTATCGGTCCACACACGGCGACCCGCTGGGGGCGCTGAAGGCGGTATTCCGGGAGTTCGAACCCCGGTGGCGAAACAGCCGCATAGCGGGCGTCTGCACAACCGGTTCCGCAAGAAAGCTGTTCGAAAAGATGCTGGTAAGATCATCACTCAAACAGTCGCTAAGCGCCCGGGGCCTTGCGGTTCTGGACACCGCGATCGACGAGATCACCTGCCACGCAATAGGCGCCCGGCATTTCGACCCCCTGGTGGACACCATTCTCGAAATCGGCGGCCAGGACATGAAGTTCACCACTTTTCGCAAAACAGACGGCCGCAGCACGGGCCAGGTGGAAGAAGCCCGTATGAACTACTCCTGCCAGGCGGGGGCGGGGCAGACACTGGAGAACATGGCGGCCCTGCTTGGGCTGGACGTCGCGGACTCTCTCCAGAAAGAGGCGCTTTCCGCTTCGATGGTCCCCATTATCGATTCCACCTGCGGTGTTTTCATGGAAATAGAGCAAAACAGACTTCAGGCCGAGGGACACGACAGAAGCCAGATAGCGGCCGCCATCGTAAGGGCCACCGCCGCAAGCTATTTCAACAAGTTCGTGGGCGGTTCCGGACACCTGGGAGACAGGTGCTCCTGCCAGGGCGGCCCCTCACTGGGCGCGGCTTTCCTGGCGGCGATGGCCCAGGTTACCGAAAGAGAAATTGTGGCCTTCCCCCACCGTGAACTGCTGGGCGCGCTTGGCGCGGCTTTATGGCTTCGCGACTCCATTCTTGCCCGCAGGGCCCAAGGGTTGCAGACCATGTCGGCTTTTCGCGGCTGGGAGGCGATACAGTCGAACCCCGGTTGCCGCGAGGTGATGTGCCGCGAACATTTCAAGGAGCGCTCATGCGGTGTAAGAAACTGCAAGCTGACCCTGTTTGAGATGGACGACGAAACCATTGTGAGCGGCGGATTCTGCCCGGTAGGAAACAGCAAAGGGGCGGATGCCGCCCGGACAGACTATGTGCGGCTCTTCCATCTGATGCTTGAAAAGCATTTCCGGGGATCGTTGCTTGAGTCAATGGATCCGCCTACAAAGAATACCGGGCCGGTCATAGGCATAAGACGATGCGGTCTGATGCTGGGGGAAAAAGCCGTATGGGCCTCCGCGCTCTTTGAATATCTCGGCTTCACGCCGGTGCTGTCGCCGGTATCCGATGACCGCATCACCCGGGCCGGGGTGGAATCCGCGTCTCCCGAGTTGTGCATCGCCATGAAACTGTCCGCCGGGCATGCGGCGATCATGCTCGAGAACCCTGAGATCCAGCTGCTGTTCACACCGGCATACATAGAGATCGACCGCAACAAGTCGCCCAATCATACCTTCTGCATATACTCCGAGGCCGAAGGCTTTGTTCTGGAAGACGCTCTGGGTATCGACAGGGCAAAACTGGTGCGCCCGGTTTTACACCCTGGCGACGAAAACGCAATGACGGAAACCATCGCGGCCGAACTGCGGCGCGTGGGACACCCCCGCTCACGGGAACGGATAAGGAACGCCCTCGCCGGGGCCGCCAGGGCTGAACAAGCTTTTTCCGCCGCCCTTGCTTCCACAGGACGCGCGTTTCTCGATGAACTATCCGAAACGGGCGAAAAGGGATACGTGGGACTGGGAAGAGACTATGTGGTCCTCGACCCCGAGGCGTCATCGCGCACCGGCAGTATGTTCTCTTCCGTAAGGGGAATGCGTTACCTGCCGCAGATATTCCTCAGGGAGCACTATAGCGGCATCGACATCGACTCCCTGGTCGAAAACGAGTACTGGGCGCAAAGCGCCGATATTCTTAAAGCCTGTCTGTTCGTGGCAAGGGACCCCCTGCTTTTCCCCATAAGGCAGATGAACTTCGCCTGCGGTCCCGATTCCATCAAATGGTTCATGGAGGAAGATATTTTCAAACGAGCCGGCAAGCCTCTGCTTCATTTAATGACGGACGCCCAGACCAACAACGCTCCCTTTGTAACACGCGCCGAGGCGCATGAAAGGGTGGTAGACCAGACACCGCCCGGGCCTTCGCTCCCTCTCGAGGCGTTCAGCTACAGAAGGAAACGCCCTTTAACGCACAACGGCGAAAGACTGTGGCTGATCCCCTTTATGGGCGAGGCCAGCAGGCTTGGCGCCGCCGCGGGGCGTTTCAGGGGCATAGACGCCAGGGTCGCTCCGACGGCTACCCCCGAGGCAAGGGAGATAGCCGACCGGTTCTTGTCTACTGAAACCTGCTTTCCCCTGAGGGGGGTTACAGGCGACATTGCGGCCCATCTTTTGACCATGGAACGCGAACGGGGATCGGCCTTTGTGAACTCACGTTGCCTGGTGTTCATGCCAACGACCAGCGGCCCCTGCCGATTCGGCAAGTATGCAGAGATCATGGGTCTGCTGCTGGACAGGCTGGGATTCGGCGAAGTCCCGGTAATTTCACCCACTACGACCAACGGATACCTGGACACCGACGCCCTTGACATACCCGGCACATTTTTGAAGAAGGCCAGCCTTCTGGGCGATGTCTACAACGCCGTATACGCTTCGGGCGTTCTTGACGACCTTACGCTGCGTTTTCGCCCGTACTCCGACGAAAAAGTCTTTGACGAAGCCCATGCCATGCAGCTGAGGTCAATAGAAAACATACTGGAAACCAGAGGCGGTTCGTTTCGCAACATAGCTCCCTGGATATCCGAAACAGCCGAATGCTTCAGGAGCCTGAGCCGCGAGACGGAAAGGTATCCACTTGTGCTTTACTCCGGCGAGATATACATGCGCCATCACGACCCCTACACGGGATGGGTGATCAGAGCCCTGGAAAGACAGGGCCTTGAACTGGTGCGAAACCCCGTGGCCGAATGGCTCAGGTATGTCAACTGCATGGGCGGAAAAGATTCGTCGCTTCTGGGATACATGGCCGCCCGAACCTATATGGACCGTGTCGACCGCAAGGCGGACAGGGCTCTTGGAGGCGTGATCGCGGACAGGCGGGTCTTGCCTCACCCCGAGCAGTTAGTCGCCGCGCTTCAGGCGGAGGGTGTCTATCACGGTGACATCAGAGGAGAATCGGCGCTTTCCATAGGGATATTCAACGAATTTCTGAAGGGGCGTCTGGGTGCTCCCGGCGGCCCCCCCCTATGCGGCATGTTCCACATTGGACCCTTTACGTGCATGCAGGAAGGTGTCGCCACAGCGCGGATACGCGGCTTGATAAAAAACCGCAGGCGCGAAAGACCCGACCTTCTGGCTCCGGTGCTGCACGCTTTCTTCGGGGATTCGCCGAACCCGAATCTGGAGGCCGAGGTCGCGGCCTTCCGCCAACAGTGCTATCTTGTACGGGAACAGGCGCGCGAACACAGAAGCGCGGTCTGAACAGTTAGCCGGAGGAAAATCTTTTGGGTTTTATAGAAATAGCCTCTAAACGCAGAAGCGTTCGCAGTTATTCCAGTACCAGAATACCCCGGGAAATACTTGACCGATGTTTCGAGGCGGCGAGCCTGGCTCCTTCGGCCTGCAATTCGCAACCGTGGAGTTTTATGTGCGTCGACTCTTCTCCCCTGAGGGAAAAACTGGCGCGAGCCGCTTTTTCGGGGGTTTATTCCATGAACGCCTTTGCCCTCGAGGCCCCGGTCCTTATAGCTGCTATCCGCCAACAGCCAAAAACACCGGCCCGGTTGGGGGGCATGCTGATGGGTACCGATTTTTCCCTGTTCGACCTGGGCTCCGCATGCGAGCATTTCTGTCTGCAGGCGGCCGAAGAAAGCATTGGCACGTGCATGCTTGGCTGGTTCAACAAGCGTGGCGCGAGACGCGTTCTGGGCCTTGGCGGCTTTGTCAGGGTGCATCTGCTGATCAGCGCGGGCTACACCGAAGAACCGCTCCAGCGACCAAAAGCCAGAAAACCCCTCGACCAGGTACGCCGTTACGCACCCTGAACGCTTGTCTTTTACGGCTGTTTCGTTTATCACTGTAAAGAACCCTGCAGAACGCAGTTCAAGAAGGAGGTTCCTACATGCCCAAGAAGATGCTTGTTCCCGTATCCATGGGCCCGCTGGCTCAACATCTTGTGGAATATGGTCATTCTCTCGCATACCGCCTCAACGTCGAGGTGTCCTTCGCACACATACTCCCCGATCCCAAATCATGGATGGGATACGATTCCTGGATACCGGCTTCAACCATGAAACCGGCCGAGGAAAGCGCACGAAAAAAGATACTTTACTGGATAACAAAGGCGGAAGAAGACCTTCCTGAAAACCCGCGCCACAAGCACAAGATATTTTTTGATCAGGGCAACCCCCCTGAAGCTATAATCCGTATTGCAAAAAACAACGGAATCAACCTTATCGTGATGGGGTACAGAAGCACAAGCACAATAAAGACGCTGGTGCTGGGAAGCACCGCGACCATGGTCGCCCGGCACGCTCACTGCTCGGTTATGATCTACCGCCCGGGTTTTGACCCCTTCGAGTAAAATACACCCTTACAGCGTTTCCCGTGATACCATAGACGCCGCCGACCGTTCGGGCCGGCGGTTTTTTGATGCAGAGGTGAGAAAATGATCCGATTCAACTCCGTTTCACTTGTGCTGGGCGCAAGGGATATTTTCCGCGACCTGTCGTGGTCCATCCCCGACGGGAGCCGTTTCGGGCTGGTCGGCGACAACGGGGCGGGCAAAACAACACTGCTTCGTATGCTTGTAGGCGAGCATCATCCTGATTCGGGCGCCGTCGAGGTAACGCCTTCCGCTTCCATAGGCTACCTTCCCCAGGACCTGGTGGAACTGGGCGATACTACTGTAATGGAATATCTGAAAGAACGTTCAGGGACCGGGTCCATGGAACGCGAATTACGCCGCCTGGAAGAACAGATAAGCGCCCTGTCCGGAGACGGCCGGGACCACAGAACGCTTCTTCGCCGCCACCAGCAGCTGGAAGCGCTGTTCGAGCACAGGGGCGGGTACGCCTTTGAGGCTCTGGCCTCGCGCGTGCTTCACGGGCTTGGTTTCCGGGACACAAAAGGCGCAACGCCCTGCCCCGAACTTTCCGGGGGCTGGAAAATGAGGGTCTCACTGGCCGCGCTGCTTGTGACCAGCCCCGACGTACTGCTGCTCGACGAGCCCACCAACCATCTGGACACCGAAAGCATGGAATGGCTGGAGAACTACCTTTCCACTTTCAGGGGATCGCTGATACTCATCTCCCACGACAGGAGGTTCCTGGACAACCTTACAAAAGAAACGGCCGAACTCGCCAATGGACGAATTACCGTCTACAGGGGAGGTTATTCCGTCTTCCGTGAACAGAAACAGCGCAACGAAGAACTTATGGAAAGACAGCGCAAAAACCGCGAGAAAGAAAAAGCAAAAACCATGGAATTCATCGAGACCTTCCGCTACAAGGCCACCAAGGCCTCTCTTGTGCAAAGCAGGATACGGCAACTGGACAAGATGCAGGAAATGCAGGAACAGGACGCCGGAAAAACCGTAAGGATACGTTTTCCGGAATGTCACCGCAGCGGTCTGGATGTAATACGCGTTGAAAACGTGACACACAGATACGGAGACAACACCGTTTTATCGAACGTCGATCTCGTGGTTCGCAGGGGGTCCAAGGTAGCGCTCGTCGGGGTCAACGGCGCAGGCAAATCCACGCTTTCGAGGCTTATCAGTCGCGTCGAGGAACCCACGGAGGGGTCTGTCAAATGGGGGCACAACGTGAGGACGGCGTTCTTCTCCCAGGAAAGCGCCGACAACCTGAGGTACAGCAGAACGGTATGGGAGGAGACCCTTTCAGTTGAGTCGGACTGCGCCGACCAGCGCAGACGTACGCTTCTCGGGTGCTTTCTTTTCACCGCCGATGACCTGTCTAAACCGGTAGGAGTTCTGTCGGGTGGCGAGAAATCGCGTCTGGCGCTCCTCAAGATACTTTTGAACCAGACCAACCTGCTTGTTCTCGACGAACCCAGCAACCATCTGGACATCACCACCAGGGAACTGTTCCAGCAGGCTTTAAGGGAATACGCCGGAACAGTGATACTGGTTTCCCATGATCGCTATTTTCTGGACACGATAGCGGACCATGTGGTGGAGATACGTGACGGCGGCCTTATCGAATATCCGGGCAATTACACCGATTTCATCAGGAAAAGGGCCGAACGGGAAACCACGGAAGGACAACCGGACAAACCCTCCGGTCAGGCCTCCGGCTGGGACCGCAAACGGTTTGAGGCGGAACGCAGAAACAGGATATACGGCAAGAAAAAATCGATACGCGCCGAGCTTGACCCTCTGGAGGAAAAGATCACTGAACAGGAAGAAGAACTGAAGAGAACCGAGGCGCTGCTTTGCGACCCGGCAACACTGGCAAAGTCGGAGAAGGTCACGGAACTGATGCGCCGGCGCGACCAGGCCGCCAGGAACTTTGAAGCCATGATGAAACGCTGGGAGGAGCTTATGGCCCGGATCGAGGAAATTGAATCGTCAGTCTGATTATTCCGGGTCAGGTTCGCGTTTTTTAGTAACAAGCCATTTCCCGCAGGAAGAACACTTTACGGAACAATAGGGCAGCTTGGCGCCGCAGAAAGGACATGTCTTTCTGCGGCAGCATACGCAGATATTCATTAAAATACCCCCGGCCAGAAGGATAACGCCCGGAAAGCGCAATACAGGCCACGCCAGGCCGCCCAGCAGCACAAGGAACCCGGTGCACAGCAGACAGTGCGGAAAAGCAACGAATCCCTTAAACAGCATCAGGCAGCCTCATCGTTTTTTCCTCCAGGAAAGTATTTATTCCAGTTCCCTGAAAAACGCTCCCGTCAAAAAAAGCAGAACCGTTCCTGCGACCAGAGCCACAAGAGGCTTTTTGAGGAACGGGATCAGTGTTACTACACCCCACATTCCGTACCACACCAGCACCAGGCCCAAAAAGACCGCAAATGCGTACAGCACCTTGTGGTGCATTTTAAGGTCGCACCGGAACTTGCCGGCGGCCCTGTTGATCGTCGCCGTGAGCGAGGATCTGTCGCTACCGGTCTTTCTGGCTACGGCGTCCGCTATACGCTCCACGCTTTCGTCGTCAAGAGCCAGACCTTTACCTGTGCTTTGCGTTAATTCCTTATCGCGCCTATGTTTTTCGATTGTTTTTCACCTGACCTTATTATAGCAAAGAAGCGAAA
>Ga0272441_10004448_pt1 | contig 25363 bp, 16 predicted proteins | sample SSMProp6N_FD_193582 | JGI IMG/M metagenome (GOLD analysis project Ga0272441, IMG submission 193582) | Marine sediment archaeal communities from Little Sippewissett salt marsh, Falmouth, MA, United States - SSM-Prop-6N | ecosystem: Environmental > Aquatic > Marine > Wetlands > Sediment ...
CCATTTGCCCGGTGACGTGCGCGGCCCTTCGATTGTTTGCCGGACAGCGGATCGCTATGATTCCCTGAATACGTTTGGCAGAAGGAGACTGCCGCGCGGGTGCTCCGGGCCGATCGGCGGCGCCACGGCATGGATAGGTTGAACATATGAGTGAAGCCAGTAAAGACGACGCGGGCGGATCGCCGAAAGAGCTCTCTTCGAAGGGTTCGGTCAGCCGCGCGCGCGATTTCATTCGCGACATCGTGGACGAGGATCTACGCACCGGCAAGTGGGGCGGTAGCGTGCACACACGCTTCCCGCCAGAGCCCAACGGCTACCTGCACATCGGGCACGCCAAATCGATCTGCCTCAACTTCGGAATCGCCGAGGATTACGACGGCAAGTGCAACCTGCGTTTCGACGACACGAACCCGATCAAGGAGGAGCAGGAGTACATCGATTCGATTGTGGAGGATGTGCGTTGGCTCGGCTTTGACTGGGAAGACCGGCTGTTCTTCGCGTCTGACTACTTCGAGCAGATGTACGAGTGGGCCGTCGAGTTGATCAGAAAGGGCAAGGCCTACGTGTGCGACCTGACGTCGGAGCAGACGCGCCAGTACCGCGGCACGCTCACCGAGCCCGGCCGTGACAGCCCGTACCGGAATCGAAGTGTCGAGGAGAACCTCGACCTGTTCGATCGCATGCGCGCCGGCGAGTTCCCCGATGGTTCGCGCACCCTACGGGCGAAGATCGATATGGCGCACCCGAACTTCAACATGCGGGATCCGGTGATGTACCGCATTTTGCACGCGCCGCATCCGCACGCCGGAGACCGGTGGTGCGTGTATCCGATGTACGATTGGGCGCACGGCCTGGAGGACTCGATCGAGCAGATCACCCACTCGATCTGCACGTTGGAGTTCGAGAACCACCGTCCGCTCTACGACTGGTTCATCGACGCCATCGATGCGAATCGCCCCGAGCCCATCCACCATCCCCAGCAGATCGAGTTCGCTCGTCTGAACCTGAACTACACCGTGATGAGCAAGCGCAAGCTGCTGGGGCTTGTCCGCGAGGGCCGCGTTGGTGGCTGGGACGACCCGCGCATGCCCACGATTTCCGGCCTGCGCCGCCGCGGCTACACGCCGGAGGCCATCCGCGAGTTCTGCCGCCGCATCGGCGTGGCGAAGTTTGACGGCGTCAACGACATTGCCCTCCTTGAGCACTGTGTGCGCGAAGATCTGAACAAACGGGCTCCCCGCGTCATGGCCGTCTTGCGTCCGCTCAAGGTCGTCATCGACAATTACCCGGAAGACCAGGTCGACGAGCTGGATGCCATCAACAACCCCGAAGATCCCGACGGCGGCACGCGCAAGATCCCGTTCTCACGCGTTCTGTACATCGAGCGCGAGGATTTTCGCGAGGACCCGCCCCGGAAGTTCTATCGCCTAGCTCCCGGCCGTGAAGTGCGGCTCCGCTATGCCTACTTCATCACGTGCACCGAGGTCATCAAGGATGACAGCGGCCAGATCGTCGAGTTGCACTGCACGTACGATCCGGCGACGCGCGGCGGCGACGCGCCGGACGGCCGAAAGGTGAAGTCGACGCTGCACTGGGTGTCGGCCGCTCACAGCATCCCGGCCGAGGTGCGCCTGTACGATCACCTCTTCAGCACGCCGGATCCGGATGATGTCGAGGAAGGGCAGGACTTCACGGTCAACCTGAATCCTGGCTCGCTGGACACGCTGACGGAGTGCCGTGTCGAGCCGAGTTGGGAGGCCGCACCGAGCCCCGATTGCCGCGATGGTATCCGCCGCGTCCAGTTCGAGCGGCACGGCTACTTCTGCGTCGACACGGACACGACCGATGACAAACTGGTCTTCAACCGCACGGTGACCCTCAAAGACACCTGGGCGAAGATCCAGAAGAAGAGCCAGTAAACTGACAGCAGGCCGCCCACACCCGGGACGGCCTGCGTTTCTCCCTGTCATCCGCCGCGATCCTGTCGCGCCGGCGCTCCCCTAATCGTCGCTGGTTTCTTCCCGGAGCACGTGCACACGCACACGCTTGATCTTGCGCGCTTCGGCGTCCAGCACCTTCACGCGAACGTTCTCGTGCCGAAACTCCTCGCCGATCTCCGGGATCTTCCCGAGTGTGGCGAACACGAAGCCGGCAATCGTCTCGTAATCTTCTTCCTCGGGCAGCTCGATCTCCAGCTCCTCGTTGATCTCGCTGATGTGTACGCGTCCATCGACTTCGAGCGTGTCATCATCGATGGAGTTGATCGTGGGCGCCGAATGCGGGTCGTACTCGTCATCGATCTCGCCGACCAGCTCTTCGAGGATGTCTTCGATGGTTACCAGACCGGCCGTCCCCCCGTATTCATCCAGGACGATCGCCATCTGCACCTGCGTTGTGCGAAACTCCTTGAGCAGGTCCTGGAGCGGCTTCGTCTCGGGCACGTAGGGCACCTCGCGCATGATCTTCCGCGCGTCAAACTGCTCGTTCGGGTCCAGCTTCAGCAGGTCCTTGGCATAGACGACGCCGACGATGTGGTCGACGGAGTTTTCGTGCACGGGGATCCGCGAATGCCCCTTGCCCAGGATGACCTCGCAGACCTGGTCGTGCGTCGCGTCCGCCGGGACTGCGTTGATGTCCGTGCGCGGCGTCATGATGGCGCTGACCGCAGTTTCGTCGAGCTCGAAGACCGACTCGATCATCTCCTTCTGGTCTTCATCCACGGCGCCGTGTGCTTCACCCTCGGACACCGCGTCCAGGATCTCCTGCTCAACGCGTTCCGTTTCGTCTTCTTCGGTTTCCTCGGCTTTGCCGAGCAGGCGGCGCACCACGAACTCGATGGCGGCGAAGAGCCGACCCACCGGCCAGAGCACAGTGCGCAATGCGACCAGAACGGTCAGGCTGCGAGCGAGGATGGCCTCGCCTGTATGCGTCGCCAAGGCGTGCGGGATGCCAATGGCAAACACCGCGAGCAGCACGAGGGCCACTAGGGCAACTTCCACCCCGGTCAGCGCATTCACCGGCCGGGCTTTGTCAACGGTGTACCATGTCCAGATCGCCGCCAACACGCCGAGATTCAATCCCATGCGCAGCAGGGCCGTGGTGGTTTGCAGCTCGGCCTCGTGGTCATCGAGCCATCCAAGCCACCGCTCTCGGCTACCGTTGGGTAGTCTCTCAGATAGCCGCGAACGCGAGTATGCGCGGGCAGTATATGCCAGTGTGGAGATGTAGAGGCTTAGTCCCAATAAGGCCAAGCCCAGGACGATCGTCAACGCGGTCTCCAGGTGCCAACCGGGCGTCGGCCGCCAGACCCCGCCGGCTTCCGGCCGCCGCCACTCAACCCAGTATGCTATCCGTCGATGGGCCCAGTTCGCAACCCGCCGGCGCCGTGCCGGCGGCCCCGGTTGGCGAGGAGCCAAGGAGCTGCAACAGTCTGGCCCGCGTTGTCTTATGATCGGTCGTTCGGGCCGCCTGCTCCAGGAGGTCGACCTGCCGTGGCGTGAACGCGGCCGGGAGATCGAGCGCGTCGACAGACCGGCCCACGCCGTTCACCGCGGCCTGCTGCAACGCTTCCAATCCGGTCCGTTCCATGGCCGACACCGGTACCGCCCGTGAGCGCCAATGGGCCGGCAAGTCAGCCATCAGCCCGGGCGTTTCACACAAGTCGCTCTTGCTCAGCGCGACGCACACGGGCTGGATCGGCCCATACGCCGCCAGAAAGCTTCGGGGCACTTCCACGCTCGAATCCAGCACCACAACGACGGTGTCCGCATCCTGCATCAGTTGCTCCGTCCGGGCCACTGAAGCCCTCTCCAGCGGATCCGAGCCGGCCCGCAACCCCGCCGTGTCCAGCCACACCACCGGAAACCCCGCTGCCTCGCCCGGGACCTCCACCCAGTCGCGCGTCGTGCCCGGCGTCGGCGAAACAACACTCACCGGCCGATCCGCCAGCGCGTTGGCCAGCGTGCTCTTGCCCGCGTTGGGAAATCCGACCAACGCGACGCGCAAGGATCGCGCGAACCACTCGACAATCTCGGATCGACTGGCGATCTCTCGGCAGGTGTCTCGCGCATCGGACCCTGACGGGGTATCGATCAGCGGCCTGATCGCCGCACGCAAGCGCTCAGCCTGCTGCAACAGCCAGTGCCCCCCACGGGGCGTGAGCATTCGCGGCAGAACCGCACAGGCTTCGTCCTCCAGCACGTTCGGCAAGGCCCACAGCGATGTCGATTCGTCGCATTCCGGGTGAAGCCCACAGCTCTGCAGCAACTGTTCGCACTGTCGCAGGAGCCACGGGTTCCCGTGCAGGTGGAGCCGCACATCCCACGACGGTGGCGGTGCGTGCACCGAGATCAGCATGTCGTCGATCACCAGGCCATCCGTGTCCAGAAGCTCGGCCCGCCAGACGCGTCCCGGGACCCATGTAGTCTCGCTGCGCCGCCGAGTGACGCGGATGTGCTGCTCGATGAATGTCGCCGCTTTCGCCCCGTGAACCCGAACAACGGCGATGGCCGCCGGGCTGCTACCCGTCAGCAGGTGATACGCACCAGGGAGCATCGGGCTACGAGCGTTCACGGCTGTCCTGCGGCCTCGCGGTACGCCAGGGCAATCCCCATCAGGCACAGATCGGGCACGACCGCGTCAACGTACTCAGCCAGGTTGGAGATCAGCGACGCGTTGCCCCCGGTGATGACCAGTTGCGGCCATTCGCCCAGCTCGGTGGCGTAGCGTTCGACCAATTCACGCAGGGCACCCAAAACGCCATACACGACGCCATTGACGATCGCATCGTGCGTGTTCTTACCGAAGACCGCTTGAGGCGTGTCGGGATGGACTCGCGGTAGCTGCGCCGTCCCGCTGTGCAAGGCGTTGCACGCCATTTCCAGCCCCGGCAGGATGGCTCCGCCCAGGAAACGTCCGTCACCGGACACACAGTCCACGGTGATCGCCGTGCCGAATGATGCCACGGCGCAGGCGGCTTGGACGCGCTCGTAGGCTGCCGCCGCACAGCAGACTCGATCTACGCCCACCTCGTCGTGGTTCTCAAGATCCAGAGGCATCGGCAGCGGCAGGTCGTCCCGCACGCGGAGAGCCGAGAGCCCACTGACCTCTTCCGCCATCGCTTGGGCGCGGGCCGTCGACTGCGGATTGACGCTCGCGATGACAACAGCACGGCGTTCCCCGTTCATCTCCTCCCAAAGTGACTTCAGAGCGGGTTCCCAACGCTCCGGTTTATCGACAGCCTCCTGCCGCGCGTTGTGCAGCCCATCACTGTCCCAGATGCCCAGGCCGACGCGCGTGTTCCCCATGTCGATGACCAGCAGGGCGTCGCTCGGTTCCACACCACTCATCGCGTCCGGCTCCGTTCTCCCCGTCACATGCAACAAGCCCGTGGCGCACGTTATCACCGACAGTGGCGACGTCAATCGGCTTGCGAAAAGAGCTGTGCTTTTGGTCGGCGGGAGGCTCAGGGCGCGTGGCCGGGATCGTCTGGTTCGTTGCCTAGGTCCAGCCACCGAGGACCTTGCTCGTCCTCGATCTCGCGCGCCCGCTGCACGCTGGTCCACATCGCTTCGACGATCTCGCGCAGGCCGGTCCCGCTGACGCCGGATATCCCGTGCACTGGTTGGCCGAGCTCGCGCCGCAACTCCTCCAACGCCGCCGGGGCTTCGGTGAGGTCCAGCTTGTTTCCGACGATAATCTCCTCACGCTGTGCCAGCGCCGCACTGTGTTGTTCCAGTTCGCCGCGAATGATGCGATACGCTTCCGCCGGCGTGGGTGAGCCCTCCGGCGGACAGAGATCGATCAGATGTACGATCACGCACGTTCGCTCGATGTGTCGCAGGAACGCATCCCCCAGACCGACACCCGTGTGAGCGCCTTCGATCAGTCCCGGCAGATCCGCCAGCACCAGCCGTCGGAAGCCCGGCAGCTCGGCGATACCCAGGTGCGGCTCACGCGTGGTGAACGCATAATCCGCGATCTTTGGCCGCGCGTGCGTCAGGCGCGATAGCAATGTGCTCTTGCCCGCATTCGGCAAGCCCACGAACCCAATGTCCGCAATCAGCTTCAGTTCCAGACGTAGCGACCGTTCTTCACCGGGCAGGCCCGGCTCCGTTTCCCGCGGGGTCTGATGCGTCGGGGTGGCGAAACGTGCGTTCCCGCGTCCGTGACGGCCGCCCTTGGCGACGCACACACGCTCACCATCCTCGACGAGATCCTTGAGCAGGCGGCCGGTGTCGGCGTCATACACGAGCGTGCCAGTGGGCACCGTGACAAGCAGGTCGTCGCCACTACGGCCGGTGCGATTCGCACCCTCGCCCGGGCGTCCGTTCTTCGCGCGGTAATGGTGTCGTCCGGCGAGGTCGAGCAGCGTGTCTACGCCGGACTCGGCGACGAGGTAGACGGATCCGCCATCCCCGCCATCCCCGCCATCCGGGCCACCCTTGGGGACGTGCTTCTCACGCCGGAAGCTGACGCAGCCGTCGCCGCCTCTGCCTCCACGCACGTGGATCGACACTTCGTCGACAAACAAGCGAATAGTGCCCGATACCCTTTGCATGCATGCAGAATGCAACGTCCGGCGACCGTTCTGTCAAGCTGCCTGGGCGGATTTCAGCCCGGACCTCGCGACGAAAACGGCGTGAATGTCGGCGGCGTGGTTGATCCTCAACGCGGTTTCCGTTGCAATGATACCTGCCGATCGAACGTCTGTTCTGTCTGTCCGGCGAGCAGCGCGACGGTGACGAGGTAGTCACGATATGCCCCGGCGTATCCTGGTCGTTGATGACGAGCCGCTGAAACGTATCACGCTGCAGATCGAGCTGAGCGAGCGCGGCTACGAAGTGTACGAGGCCGCAGACGGTCAGGCCGCGCGCCAGGTCTTCGATGCCCACTTGATCGACGTTGTGGTGACCGATGTGCGCATGCCCGGTACCAGCGGGCTCGACCTGCTGACCTATGTCCGGCAGGTGCGGCCCGAGGTCGAAGTCATCATGATGACCGCCTATGCCACGGTCGCGACGGCGGTCCTGGCCATCAAACGCGGAGCCTACGACTACATCACGAAACCCTTCACGACCCAGGAACTCCTCGTCAAGCTCGAGCGGCTCTTCACTGGCCGCGAAGCGCAAACCTGCCAGGACGGCGTCGAGTCCTTCGGCCGCCTCGTGGCCCGCAGCCAAGGCATGAAACGGCTCTTTGAACAGGTCCGTTCCGTCGCACCGACCGATCGAACGATCCTGCTGTGCGGCGAGAGCGGCACCGGAAAGGAACTGTTCGCCGAGGCCATCCACAGCCATAGCACCCGGGCCGAGAAGCCGTTTGTCCGCTTCAGTTGCGCGGCCCTTCAGCCGTCGGTGCTCGAGAGTGAGTTGTTCGGCCACGAGAGGGGGGCCTTCACGGGAGCCATTCGCCAGAAGGCCGGGCGTTTCGAGCTCGCCCACGGCGGAACCATGTTGCTCGACGAGGTCGACGACATCCCCACCGACCTGCAGGTCAAACTGCTGCGCGTCGTCGAGCAGCAGGAGTTCGAGCGCGTCGGCGGCGAGGCGCCCGTGCAGGTGGATGTGCGTCTGATCTGCGCGACCAAGCGCGACCTGCTGGAGCTCGTCAAGGCCGGGTGTTTTCGTGAAGACCTGTACTACCGGCTGAACGTCATCAGCCTGAACATCCTGCCACTCCGTGAACGGCCGGACGACATCCCGGTTCTCGCGCGGCATTTCGTACAGAAGCACGCTGCCCTCGTGGGCGACCAGCCGGTCGAGGTTTCACCGCATACGCTGGACGAGCTCGTGCGGCATCACTGGCCCGGGAACGTGCGCGAACTGGAGCACGTTCTCGAACGGGCGCTGGCTTTCTGTGGCGGCCACGAAATTCGCCCCGAACACGTGTTGCCCCTCGGGGCGGACAGCGGCGAGCCCTCTGTCGGCGTGCTTGAACTCGGCGACAACGGCCGTCTCAACCTCACCGAGACCGTGGCCGACATCGAGCGACGGATGATTCTCCTTGCCCTGCGCCAGTGCGACAACAACCAGGCTCGCGCGGCGCAGCGCCTTGGCATCCCGCGTACAACCCTCCGGGACAAGATGGCCAAGTACAGCATCCCGGGCAGCTAGCGCCCCGCGGCGCGCATCCTGTCACCACGAGACGTGTCAAAGGGGAGATCCGGCCTTACGGGTGAATCCCCCGCTGGTGGATTTGCCCGCGGGCCCGCGTGTTTCCTGTGGTGGAGTCGCTCAGGCCAAAAAACACGCGGACCTGCTCGACGAGCAGATCCACGCGTGGTTGACCTTGGTTAGGCATGCGCCGGCATGCCTCCGGCGACCAGCGCCGCTACGAGCCCGGCGTGCTCAGTGGCGAGTCAGCCGGACTGGCGGGCTTGCTGGTCTCCTCGGGGGTCCCGCGAAGCAGGCTCTCAAGCGGGTTGGCCAGGGAGCTGCCAACCGGAATCTCTGTCGGCCCTTCCACGAACGTGCGCGGGGTCGCCTCGACCTCCGGTTCCTCCGCGTACTTCAGTTGCAGACCCTCGTATCCTTTGAACCCGGTCCCGGCCGGAATGAGCCGACCCAGAATCACGTTCTCCTTGAGGCCGATCAACCGATCCTCCTGGGAAGCCAACGAGGCCTGTGTGAGCACCTTCGTCGTTTCCTGGAACGATGCGGCCGAGATGAACGACTCGCTCTGAAGGCTGGCTTTCGTGATCCCGAGCAGCAGAGTCTTGGCGCTGGCTGGCTTCGGCTTCCGCCCCTTCGCCGGCATTGCCCCATCAGCCTCCACCTGCTCGTTCTTAGACGTAAACTCCTCTTTCGAGACGATCTGTCCGATGTCGAAGTCCGTATCGCCGGGCTCGACAACCTTGACGCTCTTGGCCAGGCGCAGGTTCTCGTCGCGGAAGCGGAACTTGTCGATGACCTCGTTTGGCAGGAACCGCGAGTCACCCTCGTTGTCGATCTTCGCCTTGCGGAGCATCTGCCCGAGGATGATCTCAACGTGCTTGTCGTTGATAGTGACGTTCTGCTGGCGGTAGACCGACTGAATCTCCTTCAGCAGGTAGCGCTGCAAATCTTCCTCACCGTTGATCCGCAAGATGTCGTGTGGGATCAGCGGACCGTCGATCAGCGGCGTGCCGGCCTCGACCTTATCGTTGGCGTGAACGAGCAACTGCTTGTCCTGAGGCACGTGGTGCTCACGCTCCATGCCACCCTCTGACTGGACAATGATCGTCATCTTGCCGCGCCGCCGTTCGGCTTGCAGCGAAACGTCGCCCGAGATCTCCGCCATCACCGCCGGCTCCTTGGGCTTGCGAGCCTCGAAGATCTCGGTGACACGCGGCAGACCGCCGGTGATGTCCTGCGTCCCAGAAATCTCCCGGGGCTGGCGAGCGAGCAGCGTGCCCGGCTGAACAGGATCGCCTTCCTTGACCTCGATTCGGGCCTTGGCGGGCAAGTGGTGGAAGTCGAGAATCTCGCCTTCCTTGTCCTCGATGATGATCCGCGGGTGCTTGTCGCCCTTGTGCTCGATGACGACCCACTTGGCCCCTTCGCGACCCTCCTTCTCGGCCCGGACTGTCTCGCCGTCGACGATGTCCTGGAAACGCACGTAGCCGGCCTTTTCCGCGAGCATCGGCGTGAAGTGAGCGTCCCAATGCACGATCACCGTTCGCGCGTCGACTTTGTCACCCGGCATGACCAGCACCGCGGCTCCGTAGGGGACCTTGTAACGCTCGAGTTCGCGGTCCTTGTCGTCGTTGACCGCGATCTCGCCGTTCCGCTTGAGCACGCGGAAGATCTCCCGTCCCGTTTCCTCGTCCTTCATCTTCACCGCGTTCAACGCGTGATAGACGATCGTGCCGGCCTGCAACGCCATGATGTTGCTCTCGACCACCGTGCGGCTGGCGACACCGCCCGTGTGGAACGTCCGCATCGTGAGCTGCGTGCCCGGCTCGCCGATCGACTGCGCCGCGAGGATGCCGACCGCCAGTCCTTCCTCGACCAGTTGGCCGGTCGACAGGTCGGCACCGTAGCAGCGGGCACACACACCGATACGACTCTCGCAGGTCAGCGAGCTGCGGACGCGAATGCTGTCCAGGCCGAGACCGCCTTCCTCAGGCTTGGCCTCGAGGCGACGCGCGATCTCCGTCGTGATCAGTTCGTTTTCTCGGACGATGATCTCGTCCGTCCGCGGATCGCGGATCGTGTCACGCGCGACGCGGCCGATGATCAGCTCCGACAGCTTCACATCGACTTCCTCGCCGCGGTAGATGGTGCTTTTGGTGATGCCCTCGATCGTGCCGCAGTCGAGCTCGTTGATGATCACGTTCTGCGCGACATCGGCGAGCTTGCGCGTCAGGTACCCCGAGTCCGCGGTCTTCAACGCCGTATCCGCCAACCCCTTGCGGGCACCGTGCGTGGAACTGAAGTATTCCAGCACGCTGAGCCCTTCGCGGAAGTTCGCCTTGATCGGCGCTTCGATAATCTCGCCCGACGGCTTGGCCATCAACGCTCGCATCCCGGCGAGCTGGCGGATCTGGTCGATTGATCCTCGGGCACCCGAGTCCGTCATCAGGTAGATCGGGTTGAGGTACGGCTTGGCGCGCGAGTCCCCGGGCTTCGCTTCGTCGCCACCCGCGGTGCGCCAGTCCGCCTTCAGCGCCTTCATCATCTCCTGCGTGATCCGCTCGCGAGCATGCACCCAGATGTCGATCAACTGGTTGTGACGCTCCATCGGCGTGATCACACCGTTCTGGTAGTTCCGCTCCACCCGATCGACAACCTTCTGAGCCGCGTCGAGGATCTTCTGCTTGGTCTCCGGGATGCGGAGATCGGTCAGGCCGAATGAAAGCCCGGCCAGCGTGCTGTGCCGGAAGCCCTGCGACTTGATCCGGTCGAGCAGGCTGATCGTCGCGCCGCGCCCCAGCCGGCTGTGACAATCGGCGATCACGCGCGAGATCCGCTTGCCCAGCGGGTAGTTGTAGAACGGCATGGCCGGGTCCAGCATGTCGTTGAAGATGCAGCGACCCACGGTCGTGACCACCACACCGTTCTTCGGCCGTGGCTCGGCCATCGAATCCCGGCTCTGAACGATCTCTGCCTGCCGGATGCGAACCTTGATCGGCGCGTGCATGCCGATCTGACCCATCGCGTGAGCCAGCATCGCCTCTTCCGGCGTCGCGAACGCCCGCTCCTGGCCCTCTTCTCGCTCGCCCTGCTCACCCGCGTGATTGCAGGTCACGTAGTAGATCCCCATCACCATGTCCTGCGAGGCGGACATGATCGGCGAGCCGTTGGCCGGGCTGAAGATGTTGTTCGTGCTCATCATCAGCACGTGGGATTCGGCCTGGGCCTCGATCGATAGCGGCAAGTGCACCGCCATCTGGTCGCCATCGAAGTCGGCGTTGAAGCCCTTGCACACCAGCGGGTGGATCTTGATCGCATTCCCTTCCACCAGGACCGGCTCGAACGCCTGGATTCCCATGCGGTGCAGCGTCGGGGCACGGTTCAGCAACACGGGGTGCTGATAGATAACTTCTTCCAGGATGTCCCAGATCTGCTGCTCCCGCCGCTCGAGCATCTTCTTGGCGCTCTTGATCGTGTCCGCCAAGCCACGCTCCCGCAGCTTGCGGATGATGAACGGCTGGTAGAGCTCCAGCGCGATCTTCTTCGGCAGGCCGCACTGGTGAAGCTCGAGCTCCGGCCCGACAACGACCACGCTTCGCGCCGAGTAATCCACGCGCTTGCCCAGCAGGTTCTCACGGAAGCGACCCTGCTTGCCCTTGATCATGTCGGTCAGCGACTTGAGCGGCCGGTTGCTCGAACCCAGCACCGGTCGGCGGCAACGACCGTTGTCGAAGAGCGCGTCGACCGCCTGCTGTAACATCCGCTTCTCATTGCGAATGATCACTTCCGGTGCGTTCAGATCGATCAGCTTCTTCAGCCGGTTGTTGCGGTTGATGATCCGGCGGTACAGGTCGTTCAGGTCGCTGCTGGCGAAGTTGCCGCTGTCCAGCAACACGAGCGGACGAAGATCGGGCGGGATGACCGGAATCACTTCCAGCACCATCCACTGCGGTTCGTTGCAGCTATGCCGAATGGCCTCCACGAGCTTCAGCCGCTGCGAGAGTTCCTTGATTTTCTGCTTGCTGTTGGTCTTGCGGAGCCCGTCGAGCAAGTCCTCCGACACCTGCGGAAGGTCGAGCTGCGCGAGCAGCTCGCGCACGGCTTCCGCACCCATCAGCGCTCGGAAACCCGTGTCGCCATACTCCTCGATCGCCCGGCGATACTCCTCTTCCGTGAGCAACTGCTTGCGTTCCAGCTTCGACGCGCCGGGGTCGACCACGACGTAGTCCTGGAAGTAGATGACCTTCTCCAGGTCGGAGGTCTTCATGTGCAGCAGCGTGCCCAGACGGCTCGGCATCGCCTTGAAGAACCAGATGTGCACCACCGGTGCGGCCAGGTTGATGTGCCCCATGCGCTTGCGGCGTACGCGGCTGTGCGTCACTTTGACGCCGCACCGATCGCAGATCATCCCTTTGTGCTTCGTGCCTTTGTACTTCCCGCAGAAGCACTCCCAGTCACGCTCGGGGCCGAAAATACGCTCGCAAAAAAGCCCGTCCTTTTCGGCTCGATACGTGCGGTAGTTGATCGTTTCCGGCTTCTTCACCTCGCCAAAGGACCACGCCCGTATGTCGTTCGGCGAAGCCAGCGAGATGCGTACCGCTGTGAAGTCGTTGACGCGATCATAGACAGTCTCGCCCATCGGCTGTTCCACCTCTTGCTTACATCAACTTCTGGCTCAACGCCGGAAGGTTCCCGTTCAGTGACTCTCACGACACGCGCGGCGCCGTGCGACATCCGGCCGAAGACGGCATTACGTCGTCCCGCCGCATTCGGGCCAGTCCTCGGCCCGCATTGTCATGCCCACCACACCCGGGGCACACTTGAATCCAAGTTCCTCGCAGAAGTCCACTTCTGTCCCGTAGGCAACCAGATCCACTCGCTGAGCACCCTCGGCAAACATTCTCTCCAGCACCCGGCGAGCCATCTCCGTCGCAATACCGTCCGTGTCATGCTCGATCCGACCATCGGTCCGCGTGATCGCCGCCGGACCCTGGTACGCGGGATCGAGCTTGCATTCGGTCAAGTACCCTCGCAGTCCGTCGCACACACCGCGGGCAATCCCGATCAACTGCCCATCCACGCGCGCCGTCACAAAGGCCACGCTGTTCGCCGCCATCTTGCGGATCTGTTCCGGCCGCGCAGCAATCCTGTGCTGCAGCCGCCGATAGAACTCCGCTAACTCCTCCGGAGTCGCGTGCGCCCCGGTCCCATACACGACCTCGGCCATCACTGCGCTCCTCGTTCCAACAGCCCGACTACAGCAAACGCTTCTTCTCAAGCTGCATGTTCAAACCCAGACCGCGAATCTCGTTGCACAACACGTCGAACGAGACCGGCGTCCCCGCATCCAGCGTGTGCGTTCCCTTCACCATGCTTTCGTATATCTTCGTCCGGCCTTCAACGTCGTCGCTCTTAACAGTCAGTAGTTCCTGCAGAATGTACGCGGCGCCGTACGACTCCAGGCCCCATACCTCCATCTCGCCAAAACGCTGGCCACCCGTCCGGGCCTTCCCACCGAGCGGCTGTTGCGTGATCAGGCTGTACGGTCCCGTCGATCGGGCGTGGATCTTGTCGTCCACGAGGTGGTGAAGCTTCAGCATGTAGATGTAGCCCACCGTCACCGCCTGATCGAACGGCTCGCCCGTTCGGCCGTCGTGCAGTGTCAGCTTGCCCGTCAGCGGCATCTCCGACAGAAGCTCGCCCGTCTTGCCGGCGTTCTGAACCACTTCCGGGTCGTCACGCCGCTCACGAACGTGCTCGTTCGCTTCCTCGACACACTGTCGAATCTGTGCCTCGGTCGCGCCATCGAAAACCGGCGTGAGGACCTGGAACCCAAGAACGGCAGCCGCCCACCCCAGGTGCGTCTCGAGAATCTGCCCCAGGTTCATACGGCTGGGCACACCCAGCGGATTGAGGACGATGTCCACTGGCGTCCCGTCCTCGAGGAACGGCATGTCTTCTTCGGGCATGATCTTGGCGATCACACCCTTGTTCCCGTGTCGCCCGGCCATCTTGTCGCCGATCGCCAGCGTGCGCTTCGTCGCCACGTACACCTTGACCATCTCGAGCACGCCCGAGGGCAGCTCATCGCCCCTCTTCATATGTCCCAGGCGACGCTCACATTCCCGCTCGATCTGCTGGATCCGCGGCCAGTATTGCTGGTAGATCTTGTCCGCGTCCGGCCGCTTGGCCGCGGGCTTGATCCACTTCAGCGAGAACGTGTCGATCTGCTCGAGAATGACGTCCGGGTTCTCGCTCTTGCCCACCTTCTGCCGTGTGTTCGGATCGATCAGCAACTGATCGGTGGCGTCGTCAATCGCCTTGACCATCTGCCGGAACAGCCGGATCCGCTGCTCGGCGCACTCGGCCTCGTACACCTTCATCTGACGCTCGATGTCTTTCTTCTGCTCCTCGTTCAGATGCGTGCGCCGACTGAAGTGCGTCGCGCCGATGACGATCCCTTCCTGGCCGGCCGGCAGCTCCAGCGAATCGTTCTTCACGTCTTCGCCGGCACGACCGAAGATCGCGTGCAGCAGTTTCTCTTCGGGGCTCAACTCGGTCTTGCTCTTGGGCGAGACCTTTCCGACCAGGATGTCGCCCGGCCCGACACGCGTCCCGATGCTGACAATCCCGCGCTCATCCAGGTTGCTGAGTGCCCGCTCGGACACGTTGGGGATGTCGCGTGTGAACTCTTCCCGGCCCAGCTTTGTCTCACGAATCTCGATGTCGTGCGACTCAATGTGAATGCTGGTGAATGCATCCATCTTCACGAGCCGCTCCGAGATGAGGATCGCGTCCTCGTAGTTGTAGCCGTCGAACGTCATGAACGCGACGAGCACGTTCCGCCCCAGGGCCAGCTCGCCCTCGTGGGTGGCGGCCCCGTCCGCGATCACCTCGTGCGCCTTGACGCGCTGGCCCGGTCGAACCACGGGCCTCTGGTTCAGGCATGTACGCTCGTTGAGCCCCACAAACTTGCGAAGCTCGTAGTCGTCCGTGTCGTCAATCACGATCTTCCGGGCATCCACGTACGTGACCTTTCCACCCCGGCGGGCCCGAACCACCATTCCGCTGTTCACCGCCACCGGACGCTCCATGCCCGTCGCGATGACCGGCGGGTCCGTCCGGATCAACGGAACGGCTTGCCGCTGCATGTTCGAACCCATCAGCGCCCGGTTTGCGTCATCATGCTCGAGGAAGGGAATCAACGCCGCGGAGACACCCACCGTTTGCTTCGGCGAGATATCCACGAAGTCGATTTCGCTGGCCGTCACCTGTTGCACATCACCCTGCACCCGCCCCAGCAACGTCCCTTCCTCCAGATGCGCCGGCTCCCGCTTGCTCCCGGTCTTTCGCCGGTGACCCAGGTAGTCCTCCTGTGACTGGATCGGTGGCAACTCGCCGGGTGCTCGATCGTGCCGCAGAACATCCGGCGGCGCCAGTGTCGAGCGCATCTCCTCATCGGCTCGCAAGTAGATGATGTCCCCGTTCACCTTGCCGCGATTCACCTTCCGGTAGGGCGTCGTCAGGAACCCGTACTCGTCGATGGAGCTGTAGATGCCGAGCGAGGCGATCAAGCCGATGTTGACACCTTCCGGCGTCTCAATCGGGCAGATGCGCCCGTAGTGGCTGATGTGTACGTCACGCACTTCGAAGCCGGCTCGCTTGCGGTTCAGTCCGCCCGGCCCGAGCGCGGAAAGCCGCCGCTCATGGGTGAGCTGTGACAGCGGGTTCGTCTGGTCGACAACCTGCGACAGCTCGCTCCGCCCGAAGAAGAAATCGATGCTGCTGGAGATGGCCTTCGTGTTGACCAGCTCGGCAACTTTCCCGATGGCATCCGGATCCTTCAGGCTCATGCGCTCCTGGACCGTGCGACGCAGCTTCAGGAAGCCCTTTCGCAATTCGTCGGTGGCCAACTCGTCAATCGTACGCAGTCGCCGGTTTCCCAGGTGGTCGATGTCGTCCACCTGCCCGTCGCCGGACCGCAGGGCCAGCATGTACCGCAACGACTCGACGAAATCCTCGGGCCGCAGCACCATCTCCGTCTCAGGAATGCCCTGCTCGAACTTGCGGTTCAGACGGAATCGGCCGACCTTGCCGAGGCGGTAGCGATTCTCGTCATAGAATTTCTCGTCGAAGAGCTTCTTCGCCTTGTCGAGCTGGACAGGGTTGCCCGGGCGAAGCCGGGCATAGATCCGCTGCAAGGCCTCCTCGTGCGATTGACTCGGATCTTCAGCGAGCGTGTTGAGGACGATCGGGTCCACCAGCTTGTGAATGACGTCCACCTGCTTGATCGATGATTCACGAATCTTCGTCAGGCCTTCGCCGATCTGCCGGCCGGCTCCCAGCAGTTCCTCACCCGTTTCCGCGTCGACGACCGGGGCCGCCGTCCACATCTCTGGCTTGAGGCTGCCCACACGCACCGTCTTGACGTTGTAGAACGCCCGGACGATCGCCTCGGTCGAGCCGTACTTCTCATCCATGGCCCGCAGGAACGTGGTGGCCGGGATCTTGCTGCTCTGGTCGATCCGCACCGCCAGGATGTCCTTGCGGGTCACGTTGACCTCGATCCAGGACCCGCGTTCCGGGATGATGCGGCACGCGTGCAGCGCGCGGTCGCCCTCGGCCGACTCCTTCACGAAGTCCACGCCGGGGCTGCGGTGAAGCTGCGAGACGATGACCCGCTCAGACCCGTTCACGATGAACTCGCCGCCGCCGATCATGATCGGGACTTCGCCCAGGTAGATCGTCTCCTCCTGCACCTCCTCAGAGTCCTTACGATGCAGGCGGACCTTCACGCGGAACGGCATGCCGTAGGTAAGCTCCAGCTCACGGCACTCGTCCGGCGTGTAGCGTGCTTCGTCCAGGGCGTACTCGATGTACTCCAAGTGCATGTTCCCGTCGTAGCTCTCGATCGGGAACACCTCGCGCAGCAACCCCTGCAGCCCGGTTTCGCTCCGGTCAGACGGCGCAAGATCGGCCTGCAGAAAGCGGGCGTACGACTCCGTCTGAATTTGAATGAGGTCCGGGATCTGGACGGCGTCGCCATAACGGCTGAAGTCGCGGACGTTGTTTAGCAGCATACGGGAATCCCTCGCGGTTCAGTCCGAACAATCGATGCTTGACCGGTTCCCCCCGGGCAGGGCACATCGCACACAAAGAAAGTGGTGTCTCCCCCCGCCCCCACGCGCTCTTCGCGTGCAGGGAAGACCCCGTCAGCCAACAATGTTGGCGAGTATTCCAACGAGCCGGTCCGTCGCGCATCGCACCTGTGTCTTGCAAGCCACGTATTGTTAGCGGAACTCTCGCTGGATTGCAAGCCGAAAGGGGTGTATTTTTGGCGTAGGGCGTCGCTGGCTCCCCGTCGGGCACACTTCGTGCGGGGTTGCCCCTGGGGTCGCACGCCGCTGTTTCTCGTCATCCTCGGAAGGAGCTCGTGTTATGGGACGTTGGGTCGCCATCGACTATGGCCTGCGGCGGATCGGCCTCGCGATCGCTGATCCCGGAGGCACCATCGCGAGCCCCGATTCCGTGCTCGATAGTACCGGGAGCGCTCCCAAAGACGCCGACCGCGTCCTCGCCTGGGCCCCCACGGTCGAAGCCGTCGGCTTTGTCGTCGGCCTCCCGCTCAACATGGATGGGACCGACAGTCAGCAGACCCGGCTCACGCGAGCCTTCGCGGATCAGCTCCGTGCCCGCGGCCCGCTGCCGGTCGAGCTGTGGGACGAACGCCTTTCCTCATTCCAGGCCGACCAAGTGCTCAACGCCGGCCAGGTGCGGGGGGATCGTCGCCGAAAACTGCGTGACGCACTTGCCGCCCAGGTGATTCTGCAGTCTTTTCTCGATGCCCGGCACCAACGCGATGCGGACGATGATGATGGGTGGCCGCTACCGTGACCGCTCTCCCCGTCCTGGGGTCGCGGTGACTGCGGGACGCTCTATAATCGCGGCCTGACGTTTGCTGCCATGGAGAACCCCCGTGGGAAAAGCTGATTGGAGTATGCCCCGGCGTGCCGACGCGTGCGCCGGTTGCCAGCGAGCCTTTGAGGTCGGTGAGACATTCCGAGCGTACCTCTACGAGGCGCCGGAGGGCTACGCGCGCCGCGACTACTGCCTGAACTGCCAGCCGCCGGATGAGCCCGAGCCGCTTGGCTCGTGGAAGACCTCCCGGCCCGAACCGGCGCCGCGCAAGATCCTGCCGTTTGATCGCGACGCGATTTACGGCTTCTTCACTCGCCTGGAGGATGCGGAAGAGCGTCCGCAGATTCACTTCCGCTTCGTGCTGGCCTTGCTGCTGTGGCGTAAGAAAGTCCTGAAGCTTGAGCGGTCGGTGACCGTTGATGATCGCGAGATCTGGGAGTTTGTCGCCATCCGCACCGGTGACGTGCACCGCGTGCAGCGCCCTGCCCTGGACGAGGCCGAGCTCCAGCAGCTCAGCGATCAGCTCGAGCAGTTGCTGGCCGGTCAGCCGGTCCAGGCCGATCCTGTCACGCTGGAAGCACTCGAGGAGGACCGCGATGGCTAGGGGCGGACTGCTGCTCATCGGACTGGTCGTTTTCATCGCCGGCTGCCCCCCGCAGCATGGCCAGGCGCCGGCCAGCCGCCGAGAGGCTCTGGACCGCGTGAACACCAACCTCGGGAAGATCCGCGACCCGTTGCAGTGTTCGGCGCTGGCTTCCTTTCGCTTCCGCGACAGCAAGGGGACGGACCGGCGGTTCATCGGACACGAGGCGCGGCTGATCTTTCAGAATCCGCAGTCGCTGCTCTTCGATGTCCGTTCGCTGGCCGGCGTGATTGCACAGTTCGGCTCCAACAGCGAGCGCTACTGGGTCTGGATCGACCCGGAGATCCGCAAGCTCTGGTGGGGACATTGGGATCGCGTCCGCCAGGACACCCCGCACGCCCTGCCGATTCCGCCCGATGACCTGCTCGATGCCCTCATGCTACGCTCGCTTCCGGCGACGCTGGAGGGTGGGCAACTGCCGGTGCTTCGCAAGCTGGACCACGACCATCGGTTGCTGTTTGTACGTCTGGGTCACGACGGCCAGCCATCGGGATTGCGCGAGATTCACCTCGATTCCTGTGAGCCCTACCAGCCGCGCGAGATTATCGACTGGTTGCCTGATGGCGAGATGGCCATGCACGCGCTGCTGAGCAACTACCGGCGGGTCGGTTCGGGCGGCCCGTACACCCCGAGGCGCTATGTGGTCTACTGGCCGCTGAGCCAGGCCGAGATGCGCCTGGACATCCTCCGAGCCACGTGGCGGCCGGATCTGCCGGCGGAGGTTTTCGAGTTTCCGGTGGGCTGGGAAGGCGACATTGAACGAGTCGATGCGCCGTTGCCTGAAAACGCGCGCAGCTCGTCGGATGGGATGGGTCGACCGTGAGTACCAAACACCCCAGACCGATGCTTCGCTGGCCACTCGTGTCGGGCCTCCTGCTCGTTGGCCTTGTCATCGAGTTTGCCGCTGCGCAAAACGGCCTCCCAGCTCCGAAAGCGGTGCGCTTCGCTGCCGATGAGGAGAACCTTTGGTTGACACGCGTTGAGCCGCGGCATTCGCGCCTGTTCTATCGCGATGTGAACTCAGCCTTCCGCGAACGACCGTCTCTGAACGCCTTCATCGACGAACTGGTGGCGACGGACGGAGCGCTCCATGCCGTTGTGGCGGGCGGCAAGTTCTGGACCCTGAGCGGGGACGAATGGCTGGTGGCCAACAACCTGCCGGAGCAGGCCACGCCGCTCAATCTGGTCGCCTTCGACAACAAGGTTTGTGCGCTCGTCCACTCGCCGCCGCCGGGGGCTTTGCCGCAGATGGAGAGTGGGGAGGTCTCGACCACGTCCCAGCCGTACGACGCCGGCGGAGCACCACTCAGCGTGGTCTGGTACAGCAGCCGCGGGTGGCAAGGTGTCGCCCCATGCCCGATCAGCATCGACGAGGATGCGCCTGTACCTCTGCGGCCGCGCCTCGCCGTCATCCACGAGTCGATGTGCTTGCTCTGGCCGACCCCCGAACGGCAGGGGATCGAGTGTGTCCGTTACGATGCCACGGCGGCCGAGTGGGTGCCCGTCGCCACAGCCCCTCCTGTTATCAATCTCGTGGGGTTCTGGGTCGCCACCGTCAATCGCGTGCCCATGCTGATCATCGCCACGCGCGCCGCAGATGGCGGGTGTGAGTTGCGCGTCTTTCGTCTCTCCGGAACGCTGCCCGAGCAGGTTGAGTGGCGCCACGCCTCCCTGCACCTGTCCGACTTGCCGGACGGCGTGCGCCCCGCCCGATATGAAGCCGCATTCGGCTTCAACCAGCATCTGACGCTGCTGATGATCGACCCGGGCGGCGAGGCCTACCTGCGTTTCGGGCGTACGGACGCCGATCCAGCGGAGAAGACCGTGGCGGTCGCGGCCGTCTTGGGACACACGGATCAGGCAGTCCGCCGCTACGAGTGGCTGCGAGGTGGCACGCTCCTGGTCCTCCTCGTCGTGCTCATGACGCTGTTTCTGTTCCGGCGTGGATCGCTCGCGCAGACCGCCGTCTTGCCGTCGGATTGTGCCGTCGCGCTCGTCTTCCAGAGGCTTGTCGGATGGGCCATCGACTGGTTTCCATTTGCCATTGCCGCCGCGCTCATGACGGGCGTACCCTGGCGGGAGGGCTTCGAGGAATTGCTGGCGTGGGCGGGAGTGAGCAGCTCAGCCCCGGACCGTTTCCCGGTCGGTACGACGCTGTTGTGGTGGGGCGTCGCCACGGGCATGCACACCGTCTACAGCCTCGTGATGGAGCTTCTGACCCGGCGCACCATCGGCAAAGCACTCACCGGCACGCGTTTGCTGTCCGATACGGGGACGATACCCAGAGCCACGCAAATCGTCGTCCGGAACGTCTGTCGGCTCGTCGAGATGCTCCCCCCGCTCTGGATTCTGGCCTTCCTCGTTGTCGTCTCGCGAAACCGCCAGCGCCTCGGTGACATCTTCGCGCACACCGTCGTCGTTCGCCGCATCAAGCCGCGGCCCGAATCGGACCAGTCGTAAGGCGGTACGTTCCCCGTTGCTCGAGCTCTCAGTGCGTCAGGCCCGCAGCCTTCAGCACCTGCTCCAGGCCACGGACGTCGTCGCGATCGAAGCTCGCTACGTCGTGACTGTCGAGATCCAGCACGCCCCAACACGTCCCATCCGGCTCGAGCAGCGGCACGACGACCTCCGACCGATCGCGTGGGTCGCACGCGATGTACTCGTCCTTCAGCTCTCGCACGTCGTAGATGACGAGCGGCCGGCGGTTGGTGAACGTGCAGCCACAGGCGCCGTGAAGCTCGATCGGCGAACATGCCGGTGTGGGCTCACGCGGGCCGAGTGCCAGTTCGTCACGCCCCTCGTGCAGGTAGAACCCGACCCACGACACGCCCGTGTCCTTCAACTTGGCCCAGAGCACCTCGATGGTGCGTTCCATGCGTTCCTGCCGGGTGCCCGAGGTGGGCATTTGCGTGGCGATTGTGTTGTAGTCGCGTGCTGACATGCGGGCATGATGGGGTCAAACCGGCAGGGGGGCAAGCGGGGCTCGGCTGCCAACGGACCGGACACATGAGGCTTGACCTCCGCCGCGCTCACTCGGTAGACTGCCACTTGGTCACTGGTGTCCGGCCACTCGGGGTGGTCGGAAGAATAGGGAACCCGGTGAGAATCCGGGACGGCCCCGCCGCTGTGACCGGGAACGAACGCTGCACCTTTGTCATTGATCGCTGCCAGCGGTCGAGAAGACGCAGCCAGTAGGTGTGAGAGATCGGCGTCGCCGATGCTCGCGAGCCCGGGAGTCAGAAGACCTGCCAGTTCGACCGATCGTCGGGTTACCTTCGCGGGAAGGTTCGGTGGTCAGCGCTGCATTCATCACCCCCCCTTTGATGTGTTGCGGTTGGTCGTGCGCCCGGGTCGCACTGCGCTCTCTGGACGCTCGTGTCTGCGCACCGTCTCCTTCCCGGCAAGCGCTGATATCGATCAGTCTCATACGAGGCTGAATCCGTTGGCTGTTTCGTGCCGACACACGTTTGCCACGCTGGTGACCCGGCCAGACTCGCTGTTGTGGGAGTACGAGGATGAATGAGAGAAAGTGCTGGTGTTTGATCGCTGGCTTGGGGCTGGTGTTTCTCGCCACGGGCGTTGCCGGGGCGGATGATTTCGGCAACTACACATTCGCCGGGTCGTTCGCGCTGCCCGCTGCGGGCGTGTACGATGTGTTTCCAGACGGCCGTCTCGTGACGCTCGATGGGGCTGACGTGTACACCGAGACCGCTGTCGGTTCCCGCTCCTTCACGCTTCTGGGAACGCTACCCGACGCCGACATGCCCGATCCGGCCTGGTCCGGCCCCGCGTTCGTAAGCGTCTCGCCCGACGGGGGCTGCATCGCCGTCGGCAACAACGGCGGCTTCAACTGGAACAACTACCAGGTCGGTGTTTTCAGCATCAGCGACCTCGACGGTGACTGGTTTGCTGCCGATCACTACGAAGCCGAATGGGTCGACGACGCGAACCTGGCCCTGACGGCGGGCACTTCGTCGTCCACGGGCGTGACCATCCTGGACACCACGACCGACCCCACGAACCCAGTCAACACGACCGTGATCACGAACATCGGCGGAGCGTCTGCGGGCCTCGCGTTTGACACCAATGGCAACTTGTTCACCGGCAACGGCTTCCAGTTTGGCGGGCCGAGTGATACGGGCTGGATCAGGGCCTTCCCGTCGACCGCGTGGCAGGCGGCTCTTGCCGGCGGGCCGACCATCGACTTCGAGACCGACGGCACACTGATCGCCGATCTCTTGGCGGCCGGGACACTCGGCTTCGACACCGAGGGCAATCTCCACGTCGGCGGCGGTGACCTCTACGGCGGCAGCGGCGACTACAACTATGCCGGCCTGGTGTGCAGCACGGCCCTGGCGGATGCTCTCGGCGGCGGCGGGGCGGTGAACCCGTTAGATCCGTCGCAGGTTCGCCGCTTCGACCCTGACCCGGGCGCGTCCAGCGTCTACGACGTCAACTGCAACACGGTCACGGGCGAGTTGTATCTCCGCCTCGGCGGCACAGTGTACGCGTATGCTGTTCCGGAGCCCGGTTCCCTGGCGCTGTTGATCCTGGGCACCTTGGTGTGCTCCATCAGGCGGTGAAGACATGACATCCCGCATGGACTCCCAGTCTTCCGCTCGCTCGCTGGCATCGGCCGAATTGCTGGTACGCGCGCGATGTCGCGCGCTCGCGGTGACGTTGATGGCCGCTGTCGCGTGGGTGTCGGCAGACAGCCCGTTTGCGACGGAGGTCGTTGAGTTCTCCCCCGCACCCGGACAGCTCGTGAACGTGCCGCAGTTCAACGACCCAAGCCGGGCGCTCGGCCCGCCGGTGGGCGGCGGCACCCACAACGCCGACAACAGCAAGATCGTGAGCCTGGGTGGGTTCGGCGGCGTGATCGTCCTGCGTTTCGACCATACGGTGGTGGACGATCCGGCCAATCCCTTCTGCGTGGACGCGATCGTTTTCGGCAACGCGTTCTGGGTGGGCCATGATCCGAATCGCCACTGGGCGGAGTGCGCGTGCATCGAAATCAGCCGCGACAGCAACGGCAATGGCCTGCCCGATGACCCGTGGTACCTGATCCCCGGCTCGCACCTCTCGGCCCCGCTGGATCTCACAACGCAAACCTGGGACGACGACCTCCCAGATATGACGTATCCGCCGTATCCGGTGGAACCCGAGTTCCCATACCAGGATTGGATTCCACCGGGGTCCAGCGGCGTGTGGGATACCCAGGTGTACCGCTTGCCGTCGGCCGTCTTCGACACGATCGTCCTCGCGAACCCCAACGGTCCGGGAGCGACGGTGGAAGGCGTGTTCGGCTACGGCGACTTCGCGCCCGTGCTGATCCTCGGCGACCTTGATGGCGACAACGTTGTGGACGATCCGGCGCTGGCTCCCGAGGACTTCTACACGATTCCGAATGACCCGCTTACGGTCGGGATCGCGCCCGGCTCAGGCGGTGGGGACGCGTTCGATGTCGGCTGGGCCGTTGATCCAGACACCGGGCTACCCGCCGACATCGATGGCTTCGACTTCATCCGGATCAGCAACGGCGTGAACCACGTGACGCCGAACTTCGGCGAGCTTTCACCCGAGATCGGCGGCGTAGCGGATGTGGCCGCCGGCCTGCTCGGGGATGGCGACTGGGATGGCGATATCGACGTTGCAGACCTGGACATCTTCGCCAACTGCACAACCGGGCCCGCCGGCAACGCCGAAGCGCTCGGTTGCCACTGTCGGACGATGGATTTCGACGACGACGGCGACGTAGACACGAACGATTTTGCGGAATGGCAGACTTCGTTTACAGGATGATGGTCGCTGGACGGGCAGCGACCCGGCCGACTTGGGGGGCGACGCTTCGGCGTGGCCCCTCGCCGCGCGGATCTTGCGCTGTGGGGGGAACGCCGACTGTCCCCACCGTTAGCCGTACCGCCTTCACGCTCGTGGAGCTGTTGACGGTGATCGCCGTCCTCGCGGTGTTGCTCAGCCTACTGCTACCCGGCTTGTCGCAGGCCCGGCAGCAAGCGCAGGCAGCCGCGTGTGGCTCCAATCTGCGGCAGGTGGCGCTCGCGAATATGTTCTACGCCGACGCCAACCGCCAAGCCTATTGCCCCGGTGCCGCTGATTTTGTGACCACCAACCTGCACCGCTGGCATGGTGCCCGCGATCGCCCCAGCCAGCCGTTTGACGGCAGCCGCGGACCGCTCGTCCCGTATCTCGGCTCCGACATGGGCGTCCGCCGCTGCCCATCCCTGCGTATCAGCCTCGCGGACAACGATCCCCGCCGGTTCGAGAAGAATTGTGGCGGGTACGGGTACAACCTGGCGTTCCTGGGTCGGCGACTTCGCAAGCGGCCCACCGGCGGATATCGCGTCCGGACCGATCTCGTCGGCGCCCAGACCGAGTGGGTCCGCCGACCCGCCCGGACACTCATGTTCGCCGACTCGGGCTTCGTCAGCGGCGGCCTGATCGAATACAGCTTTGCCGAGCCGCCGTATTTCCCGACCTTCGGTGTCCGCGCGGACCCGAGCATTCACTTCCGCCACCGGAATCGATCGGCCAACGTGGCCTGGTGCGACGGCCATGTCGACCGGCGGCGCATGGCCTTCACGTGGTCCAGCGGCCTCTACGTCGGCGACCCCGAGGCCTGCGACGTGGGGTGGTTCGGGAAGGATACCGAAAACACCTGCTTCGACCT
>Ga0272441_10004449_pt1 | contig 25361 bp, 24 predicted proteins | sample SSMProp6N_FD_193582 | JGI IMG/M metagenome (GOLD analysis project Ga0272441, IMG submission 193582) | Marine sediment archaeal communities from Little Sippewissett salt marsh, Falmouth, MA, United States - SSM-Prop-6N | ecosystem: Environmental > Aquatic > Marine > Wetlands > Sediment ...
CCTTGAGATTGCCAAGAAGCATAATTTGATCGTGATCGAAGATGCGGCTGAAGCCCATGGCGCAGAATATAAAGGCCGCAAGATCGGCACCCTGGGCAATATGGCGGCGTTCAGTCTTTATGCGGCCCATATCGTGACCAGCATCGAAGGCGGCATGATCACCACCGACGATCCTAAGATCGCCGAGGCCCTGCGTTCGCTCAGGAATCACGGAATCATCGGCAAGTTCGAGTTCCACCGCATCGGTTTTTCGGCCAAGATGAATGAGTTGGAAGCCGCGGTGGGCATCGGTAATATCAAGATTTTTGACAAAATTCTGGGCCAGCGCCGGAAAAATTTATTAAGGTTGCTGGAACGTTTTAAGGAATTCGACCCGCATTTCATCACGCTGAAGGAGGAGAAAGACGAAAAAATCGGGCCGCACGCCTTTTCGGTTATCCTGCGGCCGGGATTAGCGTTTACCAAAGACGAGATCGTGGATTTTCTGGATGAGGCCGGGATTGATTCGCGCAACCTGTTTTATTCCATTCCGACCCAATGTCCCAGCTATGAATTCCTCGGGCACAAAACCGGGGATTTCCCCGAGGCGGAATATTGCGGGGACCACGGTTTTCACGTCGGTTTGCATCAGGACCTGAACGAGGATCATATGGATTTTGTGGCTGACAAGGTCAAAGAGTTTTTGAAAAAGCAAGGATAAAGAAAAAAGGGAGAAGGAAAAAGGGAGTCATATGACACCCCAGAAACGGCCCACGAAACAAGAACGGAAGACATGACTAAACCGGTTACGATATTAGGTGTTTCGGCATTTTATCATGACAGCGCGGCCTGCCTGGTACGCGACGGCGAGATTATTGCCGCGGCCCAGGAAGAACGCTTCACGCGCAAGAAACACGATTTTTCTTTTCCGGAGAATGCGGTGCGCTTTTGCCTGGAATTCGGTAAGGTCGCGATCGATGAAGTGGATTATGTCGTTTTTTACGATAAGCCTTTTCTGAAATTTGAACGCATCCTTTTTACTTATCTGCAGTACGCGCCGATCGGGCTCATGTCTTTTTTAAAGGCCATGCCGCTGTGGCTCAAAGATAAGATCTTCATGAAGGAACTGGTGCGGCAGAAACTCAATTATCCGGGGGAGATCCTGTTCTGCGAACACCATGAATCCCATGCGGCCTCGGCCTTTTTTGCCTCTCCCTTTGATGAAGCCGCGATCCTGACCATCGACGGTGTCGGTGAGTGGGCCACGGCCAGTTACGGTATCGGAAAAGGCAATCAGATCGATGTTTTGGCCGAGATTAAGTTCCCGCATTCCCTTGGCCTGATGTACTCGGCTTTTACGTATTATACGGGCTTCCGGGTTAATTCCGGAGAGTACAAGTTAATGGGGCTGGCGCCTTACGGCGAACCAAAATACGTGGATTTGATCAAAAAAGAATTGGTCGACATTAAGCCTGACGGTTCGATCAAGTTGAACCTGAAATATTTCAATTACTGCGCGGGCCTGACCATGACCAACGATCGTTTTCATAAACTGTTTGGCGCTCCTCCGCGCCGGCCCGAATCCAAGATCACGCCGTTTTATATGGATGTCGCGCGTTCGATCCAGGAGGTCACGGAAGAGATTATGCTGAAAATGGCGCGCCACGTGTACCAGGTCACGGGCAAGGAAAATCTGTGCCTGGCCGGCGGCGTCACGCTGAATTGCGTGGGTAACGGTCGCATCCTGCGCGAGGGGCCGTTTAAAAAAGTCTGGATCCAACCCGCAGCCGGGGATGCCGGGGGCGCGTTGGGCGCGACGCTGTTTGTCTGGTATCAGTATCTGAACAACGCCCGTCAGGCGGACAATATCCAGGACCAACAAAAAGGCTCTTATTTGGGACCGGTATTTGACGATCAATCAATCGAGCAAACCGCGCAGGCCTTGGAAGCGGTTTATGCCAAGGTTTCGGAAGACGAGCTTCCCCAGAAAGTAGCGGAATTGATCAAGCAGAATAAGATCGTCGGCATCCTGCAGGGTCGGATGGAATTCGGGCCGCGCGCCCTGGGTTCGCGCAGTATCATCGGCGACGCGCGTTCGCAGGAAATGCAGTCTGTTATGAACCTGAAGATCAAGTTTAGGGAATCGTTTCGGCCGTTTGCGCCGAGTGTCCTTGAAGAAAAAGCGTCGGAATATTTCAACCTGGACGTACCCAGCCCCTACATGCTGTTGGTGGCGCCGGTCAAGGATAATAAGATCAATCCCGATTCCCGGCAGGACCGTTCCGAGGGGATCGATAAATTAAAGGTGAAGCGTTCCGAGATTCCGGCGGTCACGCATGTGGATTATTCGGCCCGCATCCAGACCGTTTCGGCCGATACGCATCCGTTGTATCATAAAATTATTGAGGCCTTTGACGGTATGACCGGATGCCCGGTGATCATCAACACCTCGTTCAATATCCGCGGCGAGCCGATCGTATGCACTCCGCAGGACGCGTATCGCTGTTTTATGTGCACGGATATGGATTATTTGGTGATGGGGTCGTTCATTTTCGAAAAACAGGCCCAGCCGCATAAAGACCGCTACAAAAAAGAAGATATCTCCCAACAATTGGATTAGATATGAGCACAGAGAAGATCAGTCAGGAAAGAAAAAGATTATACGATTTCGGTTACGGGATCGCTTTACTGTTCCCGTTTTTGGTGCTGCTGCACGCCTATAAAGAACCCTGCGGATTTGGCTTGTTTGTGCTGGCCTTCATCGTTGGACTCATCGCCCTGGCCTTTATCCTGGAAAAGATCAGCCGTATCAAGCCTGTAAACAATTTATGGATTTTTGTTTTTCAGCTTGCCGTGATCGGGATCAAAGTCCAGCGTGGGACCGGTATTGTTCCTATGGTCTTGATCGGGTTTTCCGTTGCTATGCTGGTGATCACGATCTGGCGGGTCGAACGTCTGCAGGGCTTTTATACATATTGGATGAAGGTTGTTCAAGGCATTGGGACGGTGGTCTCGGCAATCATATTAAGTTTGATGTTTTACCTGGTCTTCGCGCCGGTCGGGCTGATATTACGGTTGCTGCGCAAAGACCTGCTTAACCGCAAGCTCGAGCCGGAGAAGGAATCTTACTGGATTAAGCGCGAATATGTTTTTGATAAGGATAACTACAAAAGGCAGTTCTAAAAGATCAGAGAGGGTACCGCGGGATCCTATACGTCTCAGACATTTGAGGAGGCCTTATGCGAAATAACAATTTAAAAAGAAAAAAGAGCGCTGTTTTTCTTTTTATTCTTTTTATTGGGATGGCCTGCTGGGTTTCGGCGCGGCTCAAACATTCTTTTGAATTTTATATCCATGCGGCGAATCATTATACCGAACATATTTACCAAGAGATGAAAGCCAAGATCGCCGATATAGAAAATAATATGCCGGGCGAGATTCAGGGCAGTGATTTTCAAAAGGCGAAAGGATTTGTTTTCGAATACGAGCGAAGTGAGATTACCCCATACCACCAGGAAGGCCGGATCCACATAAGACACTTAATCTTTTTCGGGTTTGGGCTGAGTACGATCTTATTGTATTTAACAGCCGCGGTTGGGGTGATGGGGTGTCTTTCGTGGCATATCAAGACGGCCTGGGCTGCCTTGATCAGCCATTTTTTGTTTTTTTCGGTTTTTGTGTATGAGTTGGTTTTTCCGGTGCTGATCTTGAAAAAATGGCAGGCGATGCTTGATCCCTTCGGAGAGTCAATCGCCCCGTTGCCGAAGCTCTCCGTTTTTAGCACGGTTTTCAATTCAGCAACCATTATCCCTTTGATGGTCTTTGGGGGCGCGGCCGCATTGACCGTTTTGTGTCTTAAAAGAAATACAGAAAAGGGATGCCATAAAACAGCCATTTCGTAATTAGAGCGGTTCAGCCAAAGGATATTTTTATGACTTTCAACAATATAGAAGCCCTGATAGTCCTATTAAGTGTCGTTCCGATGTTTGTAATGATAGTATTATATGGGCTGTCTTATAATAAAGTCATTAATTATGTCAAAGGTCGTTATCAAAGAAAATGGGAGGAGTTCGGGAGACCTGCTTCGGTGTTCCGCCTAGGATTTGAAAATCCTTTTGATCTTACGAAACCTTTTACGAAAGCAGTCAACCGTAATAAACTGCTGGCTTGGGCAAGTCAAGGCGGCGACGACAATGATGAGGAGCTTGCCCGGGCTGGTCGATTTTGTTGGAAAGTGTTCCAAATCTGGCAAATGACTTTTTTAGCTTACATTGTTGTCGTGATTTTGATTGTGCTGTATGAGGCTGTTCAAGGGAGTATATAGCATTCAATGTCTAATCCTTAAGTCTAATAATCTTGTTTCTAGGAGGAGATCGTCAATGTCCAAGTTGTCCATCATTAAGGAATTCTGGGATTTTTTAAAAGTCCGCAAGCGGTACTGGCTGGCGCCGATCGTGATCATTCTGGGTGCCTTGAGCTTATTGGTTGTCTTTGCGGAAAGTTCGGCGGTCGCGCCGTTTATTTACACGCTCTTTTAATCAACAGCCGGCGTGCGGGAATTCCCAAGGCGGTTCCCGCATTTTTCCCTTCCTGCCGTTGGTGTTCAAAAAACCTTTAACCTTCAGCGAGTGCCATGCGTATCGGGATCAACTGTCGTTCTTTTACAAAGAAGCATTCCGCGGGTATCGGCCGGTATGCCTTCAACCTGGTCAAATCGCTGGCCACAATCGACCGGGATAATCAATATGAATTATATCTTCGGAAAAATTTTTTTGATTGGAACCGGACAGCCCCCAAACCACCCGCATCAAATTTTGCCGTCCGGGTAGATTATTTCAACCGCGGTCCGGAAAAGATCCTTCAGGACCTGGATGTGTTTCATTCGCCCAGCCCGGATGATATGCAGCCAGGGAATGCCAAGCTGGTGGTCACGATTCATGACCTCATCCACCGGGCTTTCCCCGAGGCGCACACCCAGGAAACCAAAGAGACCGTTGAACGTCAGATCCAGACCGTTGTGAAAAAAGCAGCCCGGATCATCTGCTGTTCCCAAAGCACGGTCGATGATCTGGAGCGGTTTTACGACGTGGATGCGGAAAAAATCCGACTGATCTATCAGGGGGTCGATAAGGAAGTTTTTCGCCCCCTTTCCGGGGATGAGGTTGAACAGGCCCGTCAGCGAGTTCGCTCAAAAGGGGTGCGGGAGCCCTTTATGCTTTTTGTGGGGACGCGCGAGCCGCGCAAGAATCTGAAAAATCTCCTCAAGGCCTTTGCCCTCCTGAAGGATCAACATGCCTTTGCGGGTCAATTGGCCGTGATTGGCATGCGGGGATGGAAGATGGAACAGTTTGAGGAAAACCTGAGGGCAAGCGGCGTGGGCGAACATTGTGTCTTCCCGGGTTATATCAGCGATGAGGAGTTGGCTGCCTTTTATAACCTGGCTGAAATTTTTGTTTTCCCGTCTTTTTATGAAGGCTTCGGCTTCCCGATCGTGGAGGCCATGAGCTGCGGGAGCGCGGTCATTACATCCAATGTCGCTTCCTGCGCAGAGATCGCTCAAGAGGCGGCCCTGACCGTTGATCCGGCTGATCCCGAAGCCATTGGGACAGCCATGATGCAGTTGTTGCAGGACCAAAACCTGAAACAGGATTTGCGGCAAAAAGCCCTGAATCGGGCGAAGATGTTTTCTTTCAAAAATACGGCTGAAGAAACGCTTGAGGTCTATCAATCCGCGGCGGAATCGGTTTGAGATATATAATTTGTATAATTCTGTATAATTCTGTATAATTCGAACGTTTCCAGGAAAGCCATTGCGGCTCATACGATTATGTTCGAAGTGTCCGTCAGAAATAATAATCAAAACCCTAACTGAGACTTCCGATGGACACTTTGGTCATAAATGATTGATTCTTTAGGGGTAAATTAGAAACGTTCGGTTTCTAGAAACGTTCGGTTTCTATTATTATTACAATGATCGAAAAAGATAAAGAATACTGGCTGAACAATCCGGTTTTTATTAAATTTAAAGATCGGTTTGATTTTTCACGGATGCAGCGGGTTCGCGAACTGAAAAAAGTCTTTGTTAATGAACGGATCATTGAGATTCCTTTTGCGATCCGGGGGCTGAGTCAGCTGAATGAGCGCGCGCGTGTTCTGGACCTGGGTTGCTCGGAAAGCCTTCTGCCGTTATATTTATCTTCCCTGGGTTTTCGGGTGACCGGATTGGATTTTCGCGCTTTTCCGTATCCCGCAGCGAATTTTGAATTTGTCCGCGGAGATATCTTAAGCATGCCATTTGAAGACGGGAAGTTCGATGCGGTGACCTGCGTTTCAACACTCGAGCATTTGGGCTTGGGTTTTTATGCCGATCCCAAAGAGGAACAGGCCACCGACGGGAAAGCCGTACAAGAGATCAGCCGGGTTTTGAAAAACAACGGCCGACTTATTTTGAGTGTCCCGTACGGCAAGGCATTTCAAGGCGAGCATCAGCGCATCTATGATGATCAACGGTTGACCGTTTTGCTGAAGGGATATCGGATCGAGAGAAAAAAATATTTTGCCAAGGCATTTGTTCAGGGATCCCGCAGTAATTATTGGAAAGAGACCCCGGGGACGGAGGCCGGGCGCATCGACTCCGGTGGCAAAACAGAATGCGTCTGCTGCATTGAGGCGGTCCGCTCATGAAGATCAGCGGCTTCACGATTGTCCGCAACGCGATCAAGTACCAATACCCGGTTCTTGAATCGATCCGGTCGATCTTGCCGATCTGTGACGAATTCATTATTAATATCGGGGATTCTGAAGACGGGACAGAGGATCTGATCCTTTCGATCAAGGACCCCAAGATCCGCATCATTGAAAATGCCTGGGATTTCTCTCAGGGCAAAGAGGTCCTTTCTTACCAGACTAATCTGGCCCTGAAAGAATGTCGGGGGGACTGGGCTTTTTACCTCCAGTCCGACGAGGTTGTTCATGAGCATGATCTTGACGCGTTGGTCAGGGTTTTGCGCGAGAATCTTGACCGCGAAGATATCGATGCCATCCGTTTTCGCTGGTTGCATTTTTTCGGGAGTTATTACCGTTACCGGATCGACGCGGGATGGTATCAGAAACAGGACCGCGTTATCCGCAATAACGACTCAATCGAATCCATGGGTGATGCCTGGGGATTTCAACGCAAGGATCGGCAAGGGCTGAGACGGCTGCCGACGCGTTTTTTTATTTATCATTATGGTTGGGTGCATCAGGGTGATGTTATGACCCAACGCCGGGTCAACGCCGAAAAGATCGGATTCACGCGCTTGCAGATTAATGAACGCCAGGGCCGATATGATTACGGTGACCTGGAGCGTTTTCCGGTTTATTTCGGATCCCATCCCGCGGTAATGAAGGATCTGATTACCCGTCATGATATCAGCCGCCGGGACTGGGCACAGATCCGGCGAAACCGTTGGTGGCATCCCATGCGCTGGCTGCGAAAGAGATATAAAACGTGGCGACGGGTCAAGCAGAGAGTTGTATAGTTAAAGTTTAGAAAGGCAGACATGAAGAAGAAGAGTTTGAGGCTAAGAAAAAAGAAGATCGGACAGCATCATTGCCAGGACTGCAAATCGGTTTGCTGCACGGATTTTGCCATGATCATCCACCGGCCGTACAATAAACATGACATAGACGAGGTGAAATGGTATCTTCACTATGACACGGTCAGTGTCGCGATCCGTCATCACCGGTGGTTTGTGGTGGTGAAAGGCCGTTGCATCTATCTTGACGGACATCATATGTGCACGATCTATGACCGGCGGCCCGATAAATGCCGCAATCATCAGCCGCCAGAATGCGAGCGTTATGGCAAATGGTATGATAGAATATTCCATACACCGGATGATCTGGAGGCTTTTTTAGCCGGGAAAAAGCGCACACGAAAAAAGGATTCGTCAAAGAAAGCCCGGCGGTGATTTAAAGTCCCCCGGGTCCCCTGGGCCCCAGAGCCCCCAGTCTCTGGGTCGCTGGGGAACCGGGGAACAGGGGCACTGGGGAAAAGATTAAATTCTGATTTAGGAGTATACATGAAAATAAATAAAAACATGTATGCCGTCATCCTGGCCGGCGGCAGCGGAACGCGATTCTGGCCTAAAAGCCGTGTGGACAATCCCAAGCAGTTTTTGGACATCACGGAAGGGGGTTCTTTATTCGGCCGGACATTACAGAGGATATCACCGGGCATTCAAGGCAGCCGTATTTATGTGGTTACGAATCGAAAATACCGCCGCATCGTACGCGAACAGTCCGCATTTTGTCGTATCCCGGCATCCCATATCTTGCTGGAGCCTGAGGGCAAGAACACCGCGCCTGCGATTTGCTGGGCCGCGTCCCGGATTTACCGCAAGAATCCGAATGCGATCATGGCGGTTTTACCGTCCGACCATTTGATCGGGAATAGCGCGGCCTTTATGATGGCGCTTCAAAAAGCCGTATCCTTGGCCGGACGGGATTATCTGGTAACCTTCGGGATTACGCCCACCCGGCCGGAGACCGGTTATGGTTATCTTCAAACACAGACGATAAAAGAGGGCGGCATCCGGGTTGTGCGCGTGCGCCGGTTTATCGAAAAGCCGGCCCTGAATAAGGCCAAACGGTTTGTGCGTTCCAAGAATTATTTTTGGAACAGTGGTATGTTCGTCTGGAAGGCCGGGGTGATTTTGAAGGCTTTTCAGAAACATCAACCGCTAATTTTTAACCTGATCGGCCAGAACGCTTCAAAGACGGTTATTGAAACAGTCTGGGCCAAACTGCCGTCAATCTCCGTGGATTACGGTATCCTGGAGAAGGCCGGGAACGTGGCCGCGGTCCCGGCCGGCAACCTGCGCTGGTCGGATCTGGGCAGTTGGGAATCCCTGACAGAAGTCCTGGAAAAAGACCGCCAGGGGAATCTGATCCAGGGTAACGTGATTGCAGCCGGTTGTCATCAGACAGCGGTTTTCGGTGAAAAACGTGTTATCGCGACCATCGGTCTGGAAGACTTGATCGTGGTGGATACGCCGGATGCCTTGTTGATCTGTCGGCGGGAACAATCCCAACGGGTGCGGGACGTGGTAAGTGTGTTGAAGGAAATAGATAAGTCGAAAATTTAATCTGATGTTAATAAAAGTGTCCCAGTTCCTCAGCACCCCAGCGTCCCTGAAAATGATTTTATTTGCACTGGGGTTTTGGGGTACAAGGGCACTGGGGTACTGAGGAAGAGGGTTTCTTGGGACGGATAACTTATCAGAGATTTTAACTTTTAATCTAACCATGAAAAAGAATAAGAAATTTCTCATCATCAACATCTTTGGTATCGGGGACGTTTTGTTCACGACCCCTATGATCCGCTGCATTAAAAATGCTCATCCTGATGCGGTTATTGGCTATGTATGCAATCAGCGCGCCTTCCCGGTGCTGGAGCATCACCCGGACATCAGCCATTTTCATATTTATGAGCGTGATTTTTTCCGCCAGGTCGGCCAGCTCTCCCACCGGGACCTCATCAAAGCTTATTACCGTTTTATTAAAGAAATCAGGGATCAACACTATGATACGGTTTTTGACTTGTCATTGTCGCCGTTCATGAATTGGGTGACTGTCTTGGCCGGTATTCATCGGCGTATCGGATACAATTACAAGAACCGCAGTCTTTTTTTAACCATGCCGGTGCGCTTCAAGGGGTATGAAGATAAGCACGTGGTTCAATATTATCTGGACCTTGTCGCCCGGGCCGGGATCCCGGTGTCATCCCAGCGTTTGGAAGTGAACGTTTCGGAGGGTGACCGGCAATGGGTTCATCGTCTGGTCAAAGAAATTGATTTCAAAAGTTCGGCTTATCTGGTCTGCCTGGTCCCGGGCGGGGGTGCCAGCTGGGGCAAGGACGCGGGATATAAGCGTTGGCCGCCTCAACGTTGGGCCGAGTTGGCGAATAAAATTATTGAAGAACTTGAAGCGAACGTTATACTGTTGGGGAGCGAGGATGAGGAGCCCCTCGGCCGAGAAATATGTGAGGCGATGAAACGCCAGCCGCTTAATATGATCGGCCGTTTATCCCTGGGGCAGTATTTGGCCTTTTTGTCCGGTTGTCAGCTAGCCGTGGTTCACGACGGTGGCCCGCTGCACATGGCGGTGGCCGCGGGGGTACCCACGGTTTCGATTTTCGGCGGGGTGGATGAAAAGGTCTACGGCCCGTATCCGCCTGAGGGGCATACGGTGGTAACCCATGCCGTACCCTGCCGGCCTTGTTATCGAAAATTCCGTCGCCAACCTTGCGACAATGTCCAATGTTTGAATGAGATGAGCGTGGCTGAAGTTTTTGAGCCGATCCAGCGGCTTCTTAAGGCCGCCAAACAAAACTAAACCAAAAGGATGATCCCATGAGCGTTCCATTTGTCGACCTGAAACCGCAATATCAAACCATCAAGGATGAAGTCCTGGTTAAGATCAACGAGGTCTTCGAAAAGGGGAGTTATATCCTCGGGCCCGAGGCCAAGGCCTTTGAGGAGGAATTCGCCGCGTATTGCCAATGCAAGTACGCCGTAGGAGTCAATTCCGGAACGGACGCCTTGTATATTTCGATCTCGGCCCTAGACATCGACGCCGGCGATGAGGTGATCCTGCCGACGCACACGTTTATCGCCACGGCCCTGTGTATCTCTTATACCGGGGCTACACCGGTTTTTGTGGATATCGAGGACGAGACGTATAATATCGACCCGGTCTCTTTTGAAAAGGCGATTACGCCAAAGACCAAGGCGGTCCTTCCGGTCCATATTTACGGTCAGCCGGCCAATATGGACGAGATCAATGCGATCGCGCAAAAGCACGGCATCAAGGTCATTGAGGATGCCTGCCAGGCTCACGGCGCGCTTTATAAAAACAAAAAGGCCGGTTCGCTGGGGGATATCGGTTGTTTCAGTTTTTATCCGACCAAGAACCTGGGTGCTTTCGGGGATGCCGGGATACTGGTGACCAACGACCAGAAAGTTTATGAAACAGCGCAGATGTTGAGGGATTACGGGCGCCAGGGACGCTATGAACATAAAGTGAAGGGATATAATTCGCGCCTGGACACGGTCCAGGCCGTGGTCCTGTCCGCCAAACTGAAACGCCTGGATGAATGGTCGCGCATGCGCCAGGAGGTCGCGGCGTATTATCGCGAATGCCTGCAAGACGCCGAAGAAGTGACGATTCCAAAGGTTAAGGACGACCGCACGCACGTTTATCACCTCTACGTTATCCGCGTCAAGAACCGGGACCAAGTGCTGGAAGGCCTGAAACAGAAAAACGTCAACGCCTTGATTCATTATCCGATACCGATCCATTTGCAGACAGCCTACGCAGATCTGGGATATACCCGCGGCCGGTTTCCGGTGGCGGAACAGGTAGCGGATGAGATTATTTCCCTGCCCATGTTCCCGCATATGACCAAGGATCAGGTTGATGAGGTCTGCAACAGCCTGAAGGAAGTGCTCAAAGGTTAAAAAGTCGGTAAAATACGTTTCTGAAGAGGGTCTTGATGATATCAAGGCCCTTTTTTGCTGATTTTTGGACTCAAGTCCGGATCAAAAAAACTTCCTATTTGCATTGAATTCCCCTTTATTTTTTTAGTATACTGATACGGTTAAGAGCGACCGCAGCAGAGGCGCCTGAGGCACTTTATCCACTGGTTTTTGAATATTCCGAGCCTAAAAATGAGCCGAACCAAAAAATTTATCTTTTTGGACCGTGACGGAGTCATCAATGAATTCCCGGGCAACGGGAATTATGTGACCAAGGTCAAGGATTTTCATTTCATTCCGCGCGCCTTAGAGGCTTTGCGCATTCTTAAAGAAGCGGGTTACCATGTCTTTGTGATATCCAACCAGGCCGGGGTCGGTAAAGGCGTGTATTCGCAGGATAAGTTGAACCATATCAACCAGCGCATGCTCACCGAAGTCGAGAAAGCGGGCGGCAAGATCAAGAAGGCTTATTATTGCGTTCATAAGGCCGATTCCGGCTGCACCTGCCGCAAGCCGGGCATCGGATCGATCGTCAGGGCTCTGAATTCGCTTTCGCTGCCTGTGGATGCGGCCAAACAATCCTACTTTGTCGGAGATACCAAGGCCGATATCGAGGCTGGGTTTAAGGCCGGATGTAAGACCATTTTTGTGCTTTCAGGCCGTGAAAACCGGCGTTATATGCGTAACTGGCTGGTCAAACCCGACTTCATCGTTAAAGACCTGTATGATGCTGTCAAGCTGATCGTTAACGGGAATGCGAAACCGTCATCCAAAAATCATCATCCGAAAAAATTGTTCAATATCTGATCAAACCGCGACCACTCTTTCATGAAAATTCTCGTTGTCTATGCTACGGCCGGTGCCGGCCATAAAAAAGCCGCGGAAGCCCTTTATAAGGGCTTGCTGGACCGCGGATATAACGACACGGTCTATCTGGATGTCTTAGATTATACCAATTCTTATTATAAAAATTCTTATAGCCAGCTCTACACGTATCTGATCACGCATCTGCCCTGGCTGTGGGGGCTTTCGTTTTGGGTTACGGATGTCCAGGCGGTGAATCCTCTGATCCGGATCCTGCGCCGGATTCATAATACGATTCATGCGAGCCGCTTCCACCGTTATCTGATCGAACAGCAATTCGACGTGATCCTCAGCACTCATTTTTTTCCCAATGAAGTCGCGGGCCATCTTAAACAAAGCGGACAGATCAGCGCGAAAGTCATTTGCTCGGTCACGGATTTTGATGTTCACCGTATCTGGATCACGCCGGGAGTGGATATGTATACGGTGGCGAGCGAATGGACCCGCAGGAAGATGATCGCGATGGGCATCGACGAGAACCGCATCCTGGTTACGGGGATCCCGGTCTTGACGAAATTCGCCGCGCCTAAGGATATCCCGGGCCTGAAAAAGAAATTGAATTTGGATCCGCAAGCCTTCACGCTTTTATTGGCCACCGGCTCGTTTGGTATCGGACCGATCGAAGCGATCATCGAACAGCTGAAGGGTTTTCAGATTATCGTGGTCTGCGGACATAACCGCAGTCTGTATGAACGCCTTTCGGGTAAGGAAAAAAAGCTTGTCAAAATCTGCGGCCTGGTTGACAATATGGATGAACTGATGGCGGTTGCGGATGTCATGGTCACCAAACCCGGCGGACTTTCGATCTCCGAAGCCTTGATTAGCGGTTTGCCGCTGATATTCTTTAACGCCATTCCGGGCCAGGAAAGCCATAATATCAAGGTTCTTGATGAGCACGGGATCGGCCACGCCCCCCGCCGGATCGAAGATATCCGCGTTATCCTGACCGCGTTGCGCGATTCACCCGAGGCGTATGGGACCGCGCAGGAAAAAATCCGTTTGCTGGCGCGTCCGCAGTCTGTTGAGAGTATTATCAATTTTATCGGCTAACCTTCATTTTTCCCGACCACGGTTCCCATGAGAAACATGATTGCCCAGGTTGTGATCGGTCTTCCGGTGGAAGGCCCGTTTGATTATTTGATCCCGGAATCTTTTCAAGCTCAACTAAAGCCGGGGAGTCGTGTTTTGGTCCCTTTCGGGCCCCGCCGTCTGGTCGGATATGTGGTTAAATTATTAGCGCGCAGTCGTTTTAAGAAACTCAAGGCTGTTTTAAAAGTCCTCGATCCCCATCCGAGCCTTGATCCTTCAACATTAAATCTGACCAAGGACTTTGCCGCCATGTACGGGTGTTCGTGGGGTGAGGCAATCGAGACCGCTCTGCCGGTCAGCCTGCGTCGTAAGAAATCCTTTGATACCCCCCCCCCGGAAACCAGAAATATTGATAAAAAAAAGAAACCGGAAATAATCTATTATCAGGATCCTGCACGCCTGGACCGCTGGTCTTTTCTGATTAAGCAAATTCGCGAGGTTCTATCGCGTGGGCAGGGTGTGTTGGTACTGGTTCCGGATAAGGTGGCCTGTGCGCAATTAGAAAAAAGATTGAAGGACGAATTGGATGAACCCCTGGCCCATTTGGATAAACAACTCACCGCGAAAAAGGAAATGGAACATTGGCTGGCGGTTAAATCCGGAAAGTGTCAGATTGTTCTTGGTACGCGATCCGCGGTTTTTGCTCCCTTGCTGCGGCCGGGTCTGATTGTTATGTTTGATGAAGATCATTCGGCGTATAAACAGGATCAAACGCCTTTGTACCACGCGCGGGATGTCGTCCTGCTGCGGTCACGGCTGGAAAAAGTCCCGGTCCTGTTTATCAATACCGCTCCGTCGGTTGAGCTATGGCATTTGGCCAACAAGGAAGGCGTCCGGAAGATCACAGCTTCGTTGCAAGGTCTGGCACCGATGAGGATGATCGATTTATCGAACTACAAGATGCGCAAGCGAGGCAGCATCTCGTTTGTTTTGCAAAACCATATTCAGGATGTATTGGCTCGTAACGGTCGGGTGGTTCTTTTGTTGAACCGCCGCGGTTTCAGCACCATGATCCGCTGCACCCAATGCAATGCCACGGTTCAATGCCCCCGTTGCGAGGTTAACCTTACGTATATCTATGACAAGAACAAACTCCTGTGCCCGTTATGCCACACATATTCCCAGCTGGAGGATAAATGTCCAAATTGCCAGGCCCCGTCTTTGCGCTATACCGGAGCTGGGATCGAAAAGATCGAAAGTGAAGCCGCGCGCCTTTTCCCGCAAGCGCAAGTCGGGCGGTATGACCGCGATTCCCGGGATTTCCCTAAGGATGCTCATATTGTGATCGCCACTCAGGCGGTCCTGCGCCTGGCCGATACCCTTAAGGCCGACATGATCGGCGTGCTGGATATCGATGCCGAACTCAGCCGTATGGATTTCCGTTCTTCCCAGAGGGTTTTCAGCCTGCTGATGCACCTGCGGGCTATGGCGCGGGAACAGGTCGTTGTCCAGACCTTTTGGAACGATCATGCCTGTTTCCGGGCGGTGTCCGCATGTGAGTATAAACAATTTTACACTTCCGAGTCCAAGATGCGCCGCGACTGTCATCTGCCGCCGTTTGTTCAACTGGTCAGTTTTTGTCTACGGGGAAAAGAAAAACAAAAGGTTTTTGACCGAGTGCGGGCTGTTTATGATAAGCTGAACGCAGCGAAAATAAAAGGGCTGGAGGTCCTGGAACCCCAGCCCGATATCACACCCAAGCTGAGGGATCAATACCGGTTTACGATTATGCTCAAGGGAAAATCCCTTAAAACCATTATTACCGCGGTCAAGGCCGCATCGAAAACCGGACGCAGCAGGAGCGGAATCATAGAAACGATCAATGTGAATCCCTGATGGCAACCAGCGGAAGCCGGGAAAAAGGGACCTTGGGAGACAGGGGAACTGGGGCGCTCTTATGAATATAATCTTCTTCGGCAGTGATGACTTTGCCGCTTTTAACCTTGAGCAACTGGTAAACGGCCCGCATCAGATCAAAGCCTGCGTGACGCAGCCGGACCGGCCCAAGGGACGCGGTATGCATGTCTTGCCGTCGCCGGTTAAAGAGTGCGCCCGGGAATATGATCTTCCGATTTGTCAGCCCGCGAATTTAAAAGACGATAATATCATGCAGGAATTGGCAGCTTATCAAAGCGATCTTTTTATTGTTATTGCCTACGGCCTGATCTTGCCCCCGGCCATCCTGGATATCCCGAATCTGTTCTGCCTTAACGTGCATGCCTCGCTTTTACCGAGATATCGCGGTGCGGCCCCGATCAATTGGGCCATCATCAACGGCGAGACCGAAACCGGCATTACCATGATCCGCATGACGCCGCATTTGGACAGCGGGGATATCATTGCCCAGGAGGCGATCACGATCGATCCGGAGGATACCGGTGCCACGCTGAAGGAGAAATTAGCCGAGCTCAGCGCGGAATGTTTGATAGAAACCCTGGACAGGATCGAGGCCGGACAGGTCAGCTTTATTCCGCAGGATTCTTCAGCCGCAACTTATGCGCCCAAATTGGATAAACAAACCGCGCAGATCGACTGGACGGATTCCGCATCCCGGATCCACAACCTGATCCGCGGGCTGCTCCCCAAACCTGCCGCGCATACCTTTCTTAACGGTACGATGATTAAACTCTTTAGCGCCGAGGCTACCCCGGTATCCCCCCAAGCGGCGCAGCCCGGACAGATCCTGGATATCTCGCCGGCCGGGATCCTGGTTGCGACCGGAGAAGGAACATTATTAATCGTTGAGGTTCGCCCTGAATCTTCACGCAATATGACCGCATCCGCTTTTGCTTCCGGGCATCAGATCATGCTGGGGCAGAAATTCGGCTGATTACCGGTTTTCCCGACGGTCACTCCCGGTACTTATAGGCTTAAGTTCTTCCCTAAAAACCTTTTGCATTCGTTAAGCATTGTGTTATAATCGGTCGACTTTCAGCCGCATGACTGATTTTTTAGCGTACTAATTCACATCATATAACGTACGGTTCATATGTCTGAACTCCGTAAAGATCCGCTTTTAAGACGGTGGGTGATTATTGCCCGGGAACGCGCCCGGCGTCCGGGTACGTTCATTGACGCGCACATGCGTATCCACCAGAAAAGTGTGCCGGCCGGGGAATGTCCGTTTTGTAATAATCAGGACCCGGAAATTTTTGCTTTACGCGACGGGGACGGCCCCTGGAAAATCAAGGTCGTGCCGCACGAATCGCCCACGCTCCGGATTTACGATAAGTTTCATCGCCGCGGCCACGGTCCGTATGACGTGATTAATGCCTACGGCACGCACGAGGTTATCATCGAAACACCGGACCATATCCCGGGGATGGCGGATCTGAGCGAACAGCAGATTAAAGACGTCCTGTCGGTTTACGTCCAGCGCCTGACCGAGATGCGTAAGAACCACAACCTGCGTTATGCCGTGATTTTTAAGAATTACGGCCTGGCGGCCGGCGACCGTCAGATCGGGCACGCGCGTTCGCATATCCTCGCCACGTCGGTAACCCCGATCCGTATTAAAGATAAACTGATCGGGGCCAAACGGTACTTTGATTATCATGACCGCTGTGTTTATTGCGATATGGTTCGCCAGGAGCTGGAACAAAAAGAGCGTATCGTGACTGAGACCGAACATTTTGTGTGTTTGACGCCGTTTGCTTACCGTTTTCCGTTTGAATTGATGATCCTGCCCAGAGAGCATAACAGCGATTTCACCAAAGGCATTAAGGGCAAGGGAGAAGATCTGGCGAAGCTGCTTAAGGATATCCTGTTGCGATTTAAGATCGGCCTTGACGATCCGGCGTTTAATTTGGTGATCCAGACCGCGCCGTTTCGCCGGGCAAGAAAGAATGTCAAATGGCAGTCGCTGGATGAAGACTATCACTGGCATATCGAGATCATGCCACGCCTGGCGCGGGCCGCGGGATTTGAGAAGGGTTCCGGATTTTATATTTGTGCGATCCCGCCTGAAGCGGCCGCTGAATATTTACGGGAAGTTGATTTGAATCAAGACGCCGCGCCGTCACAAAGTTGTGCGGCAATGACTTAATCGAAAAATCAAAGCATGGCAGAATTAAGACGAGATCCGATCATCGGTCAATGGGTGGTCGTGGCCGCAGATGACGAGTCAGTCGGGCCCGACAGCTATGACAAGGTCGACCAGACCCGCACCCAGCAAGCGGTGTGCCAATTCTGCGAAGGTCGCGAGGAGCAGACCCCGCCCGAGGTCGAATGCCTGCGCGGGGAGGGTTCGGAAGCGAACACCCCGGGCTGGTCGGTGCGAGTTATTCCCAACCGTTTCCCGGCCCTGCGGATCGAAGGCGACCTGGATAAGCGCGGCATTGGTCTGTACGACGTTTCCAACGGCATCGGCGCGCATGAGATCTTGGTGGAGACCAAAGATCATGACCGTGACCTGGCGGACCTTTCCGTCGAAGAAATCACTGATGTTATCAGGCTTTATCAAAACCGTTTACTAAATCTTGCCAAAGACAAACGTTTCAAGTATATTATGATCTTCAAGAATTACGGTAAATCGGCCGGCGCGTCGGTTGAGCACGCGCATTCCCAGATTATCGCGTTGCCTATGGTGCCGCACAGCGTTCAGGCGGAACTGGACGGCTCGCATAATTATTTCAGTTTCCGCGGCCGATGCGTATACTGTGATATTATTCAGCAGGAAGTGACGGACAAGAAAAGGATCGTGATCGCGAACGACACCTTCATGGCGTTTTGCCCGTTTGTCGTTCGTTATCCGTTCGAATGTTGGATATTGCCCAAGGAACACGAACCGAACTTTTGTTCCCTGGGCGATGAGACCCGGCGGCAATTGGCCATGGTGCTGAAAGAGATGCTGGTCAGGATGCAGGCCTGCCTGGCGCAGTGTTCATATAATTTTTATCTGCATACGATGCCGGTTCATTACAAAGAACCGGAGAATTTTCATTGGCATATCGAAATCGTTCCGCAGATCACCCGCGAAGAGGGCTATGAATGGGCTACGGGGTTGCACACGGTGCGCACGTCGCCTGCCGCCGCGGCCGGATTTCTGCGCGATGTGAAGATTTGAGCCGTTAATAAGCAACAACAAAGAAGGAGGCAGAACAATGGCAGTTAAAATCGGAATCAACGGATTCGGCCGCATCGGCCGTATGGTGCTTCGGGTGGCCATGAACAATCCCAATGTTCAGATCGTCGGGATCAACGATATTACCGACGCCAAGACATTGGCCCATCTGCTGAAGTACGATTCCACCCAGGGGAAATTCCAGGGGACCGTCGAGGCCAAGGAAAACGCGATCGTCGTAAATGGCAAATCCATTCCGATCACCGCGATCAAGGACCCGTCGCAATTGCCCTGGAAAGATTACGGAGCCGAGGTCGTGATTGAGTCCACCGGTGTATTCCGTAAAAAAGAGCAGTGCCTGATGCACGTGCAGGCCGGGGCCAAGAAAGTGCTTTTAACCGTTCCCCCCAAGGATGCGATCGATAATATGATCGTGCTCGGCGTCAATAATGATGCTTTGAAAGCCACGGACGTGGTGGTTTCCAACGCGTCGTGCACCACCAACTGTCTGGCGCCTATGGTCAAGGTGCTTAATGACAGCTTCGGTGTGGTCAAGGGTTTGATGACCACGATCCACGCTTATACCAATGATCAGCGCATCCTGGATCTGCCGCATTCGGACCTGCGGCGGGCGCGGTCAGCCGCTTTATCTATGATCCCGACCACGACCGGCGCGGCCAAGGCCGTGGGCAAGGTTATCCCGGAACTCAACGGCAAGCTCAACGGTATGGCTATCCGCGTGCCCACACCGGTTGGTTCGGTTACGGATTTCGTCGCCGAGTTAAGACGCGAAGTTACGGTGGAGGAGATTAACGAGGCCATGAAGAAAGCCGCTAACAGCGATCTGAAAGGCATTATGTTTTATTGCGACGAACCGATCGTTTCGGTGGATATCATCAACGATCCGCATTCCTGCATCTTTGATTCGCTGGCGACCATGGTTAATGGCAACATGGTCAAGGTCATCGGCTGGTATGACAATGAGTGGGGTTATTCCAACCGCGTTGTCCAGCTGGCGGAGAAGCTGGGAAAGTAATTTCAGGGAGAGACACTTTTTGTTTTGTAAAGAAAGTGTCTCTCCTTTAGTTTTAAAAAGAGCAGCCATCTGGCTGCTCTTTTTTTTCGCTCGCGGCCGGGGGATTGCGCTCGTTGAAAAAACGGGCCGTTTGTATTGGATTTCAAATACTTCAGGCGTAGAATAAATTAAAAGGCCGTTATTTTAGGATAACGGGGAAAAAGATGAGAAGAAAAACAATCATTCTCTGCACAGCCTGTGCGACTATTTTAATTTTTTTGTTCATTGTGCCCGTATTCTTAAGATTTCAATACGGATCGTTAAAGAAACAAGCAGACAATTTATGTGTTAATGCGGTTGGACTCTCGCGGAAGGAAGTATTTGAAACGGCGCGCAAATTAGGGCTTAAAAAGGGTGACCGTGATCAGGGAAGCCAGGAGGGCTTGGTCTCGTGGTCAGGGATAAAGATGCCGGATTATGAGGTATTCTGGGCTGGGTTTGAGTTCCCCGTTCCGAATCTTAATTGCTGTTTTGTCGAGTTTGAGGGAGATCAAGTTGTTAAAGCGAAGGCAACTTATACGGATGGCGAATACTGCTCTTGGTACTTGGAAGATTTCCTCGAAGAAAAAGGGCAATGACAGGGGTGACGGCGCCCTATTTGACTAATGTGATATAATTTAGCTATGACAACGAAATTAATGGCTTCTCTTATTCTCTCGGCATGTATCTTATTGCTCGGCAGCGGCCGGCCAGATGCCTTTGCTTTGAGTACTTTTTATCAAAAGCGTTTTCAGGCACATGACCAAAATAATGACGGTGTTTTGGATAAGAATGAATATCTTGCTGTATTGAAAGTTACCCAAGACAGCGCGGGCAGAAGAAATGCCCTGATGAAATTCTCTGCTTTGGATGAAGATGGTGACGGTTATCTGACCATGGAGGAATTTTTTAACACGCAGCCAAAAGACACTTCGATCAGCCGGCAGAGGATTAAGGGCCCGTCCGCATCAACCGAAAAAAACCCATCGCAACCAAACCCAGACTCGTCCGGGCAAGATCAGCCTCGCTGGGCAGGGGATAACAATAGTACGTCCCCCAATCCCCCCGTCCTCAAATCCACAATTCCTGCAGGAACAGACAAACAGGTTTATCAAGGAATGGTGACCAACACTTTTTCTTTTTTTGACAAAAACGGTGACGGCATCATTGTCCGTGAAGAAGCGGCCGGGGTTTATGGTATGTCCGAAGGCAACAACCAAAATCAACTCCAGACACAACAGATGGTTGATAGTTTGTTTCAGGGGATGGACGCGAACCAGGACGGGATGATCTCATCGGGAGAGTACCGGCAAAACTTCCCCAAGTCTTTTTCATTTTAAAATATTTAAAAGACAGGACCTTAAAGGCATTAGGCGCAAACCGTTGATTTCTTTCTGCCGCCCGAGGCCTCATCAAGAGCGGTTTTGTCAAAATTTTTCCCTCAAGAGTATAAAAAATAATAAAAAGGGATGACCCCGTCTCATTCTTTCCCTTTAGTTGCTACGAGGAAGGTTGTCAGTGCCCCCGAGGTGCGGAAAAGATGGGTAAAATCTGCCCTCGGACAGGGAAGCTCATCACAGCGGAAGAATAGTCATCTGATTTTTTGGGGAGAGACAGGCTGCTGGTCCATCAACCTGTCTTTTTTTTACCTGGAAAATAAAATAGTGACAGACCTGCATTTTTATAAAACAAACAAAGGCGACAGGCATTTGTTTGAAAGACATTCGAAATCTTACAGATAGGGGGAGAAAATGAAAGTTAAAGTTGACCAGGATGCTTGTGTTGGCAGTGAGGATTGCGTCCATACCTGCCCGGAAGTTTTTAAGATGCAAGGGGAAAAAGCCGTTATCATCAGGGAGGAAGTTCCCAAGGAGGTGGAGGATAAATGCCAAGCTGCTTCAGACGCTTGTCCGGCTGGCGCTATTACGATCGAACAATAAGAGTCGGGGGTCTTTAAGCGCTGTGCATCTGTTATTTTCTTTCCTGCGAATACCGGCCCGTCATAAAACGGGCCGTTTTTATTGGGTTTTCCTGAATCAAGGCTCATAATATAAAAGTGATTATTTAAAAGAAATCACACATTGATGAATATTTGTTTATCTTAAAAACTAAAGGGACAGACACGTTTTTTCATTTCGTGCCTGTCTTTTTTTTATCGTCTAACCCGGGCCGATCCGCTTACGTGCTTTTTTAATGGATTTACTCGCCTTCCTCGCATAGAATAATAGGGAATAAGACCCTGTCCGTTCATTCGAACATGAAAAAGAAACCCGCTTTTTTTAGAAATTTCCGCTGGAAAGTCACCCTGATCTTGATCGTCTCTATGATCCTTGCTGGGGGGCTGTTTAATTTTTTCATCTATAAATACGCGCTTGATTCGCAATTCAAGCAGCTACGGGAAAAGCTCATGATTATCGCTCAGACGGCCGCGTTGTCGATCGATGGTGATATGCTGATGAAGATTCCTCTCGATAAAGAAGGTATGAACACCCGGCCCTACCGGATTGTTCTGGAACAATTGCACAGCATCAAACGGATCGATCCCATCCTTAAATATGTCTATACCATGGCGAAAACCGATCAAGAAGGCATCTGGCAATTCATCGTTGATCCGGATGCGGCCGAGATGGAGGAAGAAGGCATCACGTCGTTCCCGGGCGATGAATATGATGCATCGCGGTTCCCCGAGATGATGAAGGCCTTTGACGGGCCATCGGCGGATTGGGAGCTGGGGGTTGACGAGTGGGGTGTCTTGTTGTCTGGGTATGCGCCGATACGCGATCGGATGGGGAAGACCGTTGCCATGATCGGCGTCGATATCGATGCCTATGATGTCTATGCCATCCAGCACGAGGTTCATAAACGGGAAATTTTTGTTCTGGTGGTCGGCGTCATCTTTTCCGTTATCGTGGGGTGGTTGTTTTCAAGAAAAATTACCCAGCGGATCAATAAATTGGTAGAGGGCACGAAGCGGATCAGGGATGGGGATTTCCGGCATCAGGTCAAAGTGGGCGGGAGGGATGAGATCAGCGAGTTGGCTCATTATTTCAATATCATGGCCAAGGGCCTTTTCATGTCGAGACAGAGAATGCATAAATATTTTTACCGTGCCATGCAATCGCTGGTCAGGATCCTTGAAGCCAAGGATGTTTATACCATGGGCCACTCCGACCGGGTCGCTGAATATGTGGAAAAGATCGCTTTAAAAATTAAGTTTCATACCGACGAAATAGAGTTATTGGTCGACGCCGCACGGCTTCACGACATAGGAAAATTGGGCATTCAAAAGACGATATTGAACAAAAAAGGCAAGCTGACGGAGGAAGAATGGAAAGTCATTCGGGAACATCCCGTCATCGGCGAGGATATCCTGCGCACGGTGGTTTATGATGAACAGATGCTGGCCATGGTGAGGTACCATCATGAGCGGTATGACGGGAGAGGTTACCCTGACGGATTGAAAGGCAAGGATATTAATAGATTTGCCCATATTATTGCCGTTGCCGATGCCTATGACGCCATGACATCCGACCGGGCGTACCGGCCGGCCATGAGCAAACAAGAGGCCCTTGAGGAATTGCGCAGAGGAAAGGGGACACAGTTTGATCCCAAAATCGCGGATGCGTTCATTGAGCTCTTGGAGGGAGAAGACAACAAGCCTTAACCGGGATGGGCGTTTTGCCTGACCGGCCCGGTAAAAAACGGGCCGTTTTTGTTGGATTTTTCTGACCGAAGGCTTAAAATAAAAAAATCATCAGTTGTCTGCAATCTAATTGTGAAACTTGTTTTTTGTTACGGACAACGGTTCATATTTTTATCAACACATACATGCTTTTATTTAGCCTCATTCCTGTTCTAAATTTTTTCCTTCTTTATGTTCTATCTTTAAATATTTTACCTTCCGGCCCGGGGATACGCCGGCAGTCTTTTCTGTGCGCCGCCGCTTTTTGGGCAACCGAGGTCGTGGGTGCATCGGAAATTCTGAATCTCTTTGACGCACTTCATTACGGTCCGGTCTTGATTTTTTGGATTTTATCCAGCTTGATTCTCGCCGCGATCCTATTCAGGCATCCGCCTTCGGTCAGGCCTGTACCGATCCCCGATTGGAAGATTTTTACGGCCCCGGAGAAGGTCATGCTGGCGATCATCAGTATGATTATTTTACTGGTTGCGATTGTGGCCTTCATGAGCGCGCCTAATGGCTGGGATGCCTTAACCTATCATATGAGCCGTGTATATTTCTGGCACCAAAATCACAGCATTGATCATTATCCGACCGTTGATTGGCGGCAGTTGTTTTATCAGCCGTTCAGCTCGTTTGTTCATTTGCATTTTCAGATCTTGACCGGGACAGACCGTTTTGCCGCTTTAACGAGCTGGTTCAGTTTCCTGGGCCTTATTTTGGGCATTAGTTTGATCGGGGTAATGCTGGGACTTTCCCGAAGGGGACAAATCCTGGCCGGCTTTTGTGCCGTGACCATCCCGACCGCGATCGTTGAAGCCTCTGGAGTGCGAGGGGATCCGGTAGCCGCTTTTTGGCTGGTTTGTTTTGTCAGTTTCCTTTTATTATTCAGAAAAAATCCCGCTTTTATTTATGTTTTCATAATGGGATTGATTCTAGGGGTAGGCGCTTTAACCAAAGGAACCTTTACTATTTCTTGTGCCCCGTTCGTGGTCTGGTTTCTTGGAATGGCCTACCGCCCCTACCGTTGGCGCCGGTGGCTGGGCGCGCTTTTGGTGATGGGATCCCTGGCCCTGGTGCTGAACGCCGGTTTTTTCAGCCGCAACATGCTTTTGGCGGGGGATATTGTCGATACGGAACATGTCGGCCAAAATGCACCAGTATGCCTGAATTCGGATCCCCGTTTGTGGATATCCAATATCCTGCGGACCACGGCTGCGCAGTTGGCAACACCGGTTAAGCCTTTGAACCGTTTGGTACTCAATTTTGTCGAGCAGACTCATTCATGGATGGGGATCAGCATGATTGACCCGCGCAATACTTATACGAAAATAATGTTCGCCATGAACGTATCCACGTATGAAGACAATGTCACCAACTTTCTTCAAATGATATTGTTGATCGCCGGTCTGGTCATTGTCTTTTTTCACGCTCCCCGATTCCGGAATACGCCGCTGATTCTTTATTTGGGCATCGTTATTTTTTCTTATGACGTGACGGTCTCGGTCATGAAGTGGAGTCATCATTTTACCCGTTACGTCCTGCCCCTAGGGGTATTGGGGATGATCGTTGTCCCGGTCGCGGTTGATAAGATTCTTCAGAAGGGAAAGAATTTCGTCCTTTTTGCCTTGATCCTGACCCTGACCTGCACCGCAACGCCGTATGTATTCAAAAACAATTTGCGACGGCTCGTTTCGGGTCATAAGCAAACCGTTTTTACCGCATCCCGCCGGGAACTGTATTTCCTGAATGACCTGTCGGTCCTGGAGGCGTACACCCAAGCCATTCAGCAGCTTCCGCCAGGATGCCTTCAAATCGGCTTGTATATGGGGCTCTTTGATTGGGATTATCCTTTGGCCGTGATGCTGCGCGAAGAACTAGGCCGAGATGTACGCATCGAACATGTCAACCCGGCTGCCTTTTCTCCTGCCCAGTATCCCTTGGGCGATTTTAAGCCGTGTGCGGTTATCACTCGGGCTTATCAGGAAGACCGTTTATACGTGGCTGGTTACGAGTTCGAGAAGATTCAGGAAATTTCCAAAGGCGCGGTTTATCGGCAAAAAATTAAAGAGCCAATTCAGGAAAAAAAATGAAATTTATTTTGCGCCT
>Ga0272441_10004450_pt1 | contig 25355 bp, 18 predicted proteins | sample SSMProp6N_FD_193582 | JGI IMG/M metagenome (GOLD analysis project Ga0272441, IMG submission 193582) | Marine sediment archaeal communities from Little Sippewissett salt marsh, Falmouth, MA, United States - SSM-Prop-6N | ecosystem: Environmental > Aquatic > Marine > Wetlands > Sediment ...
CTCAGTTTCCCTCTTTGCAAAGGGGAATAAAGGGAGGTTTCACATGCCGAAGCCCTCCCCGCTTCCCTTTCCAAGGGGAGGGGAAAACGGCTTGATAACAGCTTTCACGTTCTTACGTTCTGTATGAAACTTCACGTTTGATGACCCCGTAAGAAGTGAAGCTCCCCGCCCACAGGGCGGGGCTTCCCGGCAAGGAATTGTTTAATTATATTGTGTCCCTTAACCCCGCCTGCCAGGCAGGACTTGCGGAAGCACTCCCGGTCAATGTGCAATGGCAAAGTAAAAAGCTTCAAATGCAAGGCGCGCAAGCCCTGAGGACTGCGGCATAGGTACGGCACGCCGCAGAACCTGCCCCCGCGAAGGCGGGGGCAGGATGCAGCGCAATGCAGCAATTGGACTTTTTACGGCACCATTACGGTTCACCGATCCAGGATACCCGTTGAGGCGACCGCACACGATATACCGGTTCAGCTCCTCTGAACCAGACGTCCTCCTGTCACGTAAAAATGCTCCTCTGATAAAAGCCACCCCCGAGTTTGCCCACGCCGAATCAACTGCAGCTTCGAGACTTTAAACCTTGACTTTGCACATATGCCATACTACAGTTTATGAAAATCGATCCCGGGGAAGTCTGGTTCCGCCGGGATTATTTATCTAAATACTTAATTTTGTAGTGCAAAGAAAGCCACCTGTCTGCAGAGTTCGGTGGCTTTTTTGTATCAGGAGCTGTGCCGGTCATGTCGCGGTCTGTGTGCCGGCATGGAATCAGAAACCCTATCATTCCCTATCATCAAAGAAAGGTATTCTTCATGACACAACCAATCAAAGAAGGTGACACCATCAAAGTAAACTACACGGGGAAATTCCCCGACGGCGAGGTTTTCGATTCCTCCGAGGGAAAGTCCCCGCTTACCTTTACCGTCGGAGCAGGTCAACTGATCAAGGGATTCGATGATGCCGTCGTCGGCATGAAAATAGGTGAGAAGAAAACCTGCACCTTTTCTCCCGAAGAAGCATATGGCGAACGCAGTGAAGATCGTATCATCGACATGCCCAAGGCCAATATCCCTCCTGAGATGACTCTTGAAAAAAACATGGTGGTCCAGCTGGTGGATCAGAATCAAAATCCCATTCCCGCCGTCGTTCATGAAATACGCGACGATGTGGTCCGACTGGATGTGAATCATCCCCTCGCGGGCAAGACCCTGGTATTCGACATCGAGATCGTCGAAAGGGAATCGAATATCATTGTGTAACGGGAGTGCACCGCATCGCAACATCATGAGAACCTCTGCGGAGCTTATTAAATGTGAGGCGCGTTCATCTTTTACGCTTCCTTTTTCAACCGGAAATGGTCGAAAATGAGGCGTGCCGCTTTTTTGCCGATACCGGGAAGGTTTGCCAGATCGTCCAGACCGGCATCGCGCACCCCGTCGGGGCTCTTGAAGTGGCTCAGCAATATCTGTCTCCGTTTGACCCCCACACCGGGGATGTCGTCAAGAGACGAGCGGAGGTCCTCCTTTTCTTTAACGGTACGGTAGTACGCCACGGCAAAGCGGTGGGCTTCGTCCCTCACGCGCTGCAGCAGAAAGAGCGCCTTCGGATGCTTTGTGAGATAGAGGGGATTCTTCCTTTTGGGCAGATAGACACGGTCCTCGTCTTTTCTGACAATCCGGCGATCCGTCCCCGGCATGATCCGTGATTCCTTGGCCAGCCCGATTGCATCGACATGGCTGATGCCGAGGTCCGCAAGCACGGAAAGGGCAATTCCGAGCTGTCCCTTTCCACCGTCGACGACGATCAGGTCGGGCAGATCGTTTTCCCCCCGATACCGCCGGGTGAGTACCTCGCGCATCATGGCGTAATCATCGGCGTCGTCCTTGGTCCTGATCCGGAAACGCCGATAGCCCGCTGTATCGGGCTCTCCGTCCCTGAACGTCACCATGGACCCCACGGCGTATCGTCCTCCGATATTTGAAATATCGAAGCATTCAATCCTCCGGGGAAGCCGGGAAAGGTGGAGTATCCCGGTGAGTATTTCCAGCACTTTTTTCTTTTCCTCCTGGCGATCCCTCGCCTCCGACAGGGCATTTTCGGCGTTTTTCTTCGCCACGTTCAGCAGGTCGATCCGGGCACCCCGCCGGGGAATCACGAGAGAAACCTTTTTGCCTTTCTTTTCCGTAAGCCACTCTTCGATGACGCCCCCGTCATCGATTTCAGACGATATGACCACCTCCTGCGGAAGGGAGACCGCCCCGTCATAATACTGTTTCAGGACGGAAGAAAGTATCTCGGCGTCGGCATCCTTCGAGGTAAAGGGAGGAAACTTCCGCTGTCCGATGATCGTACCCTTCCGGACGAAGAGGGCGTAAAACAGGATCTGCTCACCCGAACGGACAAAGGCGAATATATCCTGGTCCCTGAAGGAAGCGGATACGACACGCTGCTTTTCAAGGGTCTTCTCGATGGCACTGATCCGATCCCGCAGAAGGGCCGCTTCCTCGAAGCGCATCTGCTCCGAGGCCTCATGCATCCTGGTACGGAGGTCCCTGACAAGCCGTTTCTCCTTCCCTTCCAGGAAAAGGATCGCCTCCCGGACTATCCCCTTGTAGGCGGCCGCAGACACCTTCCCGGTACAGGGGGCGAGGCACCGCTTTATCTCGTACTCGATGCAGGGCCTGGTGCGCGTTTTGAATACGCTCTCCTTGCAGCTCCGGAGCGGGAACACCAGGTGAAGGAATTTCAGCGTTTCCTTGACAGCCTGGCTGGAAGAGAAGGGTCCGAAATAGCGGGCACCGTCGTTCTTGATGCGCCGCACCAGTTCAAGGCGGGGAAAGGAGTCCCTGAGATCGATCCGGATGCTGAAGAAATTCTTGTCGTCCCGGAGGGTAACATTGAAACGGGGTTTGTGTTTCTTGATAAGGCTGTTTTCAAGGATGAGGGCCTCCTTCTCCGTTCCCGTCACGATCCATTCCACGTCGTGGATTTTCGGAAGGAGAAAGGGGATCATGGGCCGCGTATCCTTGGCGCCCGCATAGGCCCGCAAGCGGGTTCGCAGATTGCGCCCCTTACCCACGTAGATCACGGCATTTTCCCGGTCCTTCATCAGATAGACGCCGGGTTTTGCAGGCGCGCGGGCCGCCTTGTTCTCCAGGATGCTCTTATTCGTCATTGCAGTCATCACAGGTCATGCCCCCCCTGCTATCCCCACAAGCCGATTTCCGTTTCCATTCGTGAGAGTTCGCCGATCTCGTCCCGCAGTTCCGCCGCCCGCTCGAATTCAAGGTTCCGGGCGGCTTCCTTCATCTCTTTGGTCAGGGTTCGTATCTCCGCCTGGATGTCTTTCCCGGTCATATACCGTTCTTCCCGGTCCCCCACGTTCACGGTCATGTAATCGGCCTCGTATATGGTGGCCAGGAGATCATTGATCTCCTTTTTGATCGATTCGGGGGTAATCTGGTGTTCCTTGTTGAACCGTTCCTGGATGGCCCGACGCCGTTCCGTTTCATCAACGCAGGCGCGAATCGACGCGGTGACCTTGTCGGCATACATGATGACCTGCCCGTTCACGTTCCGGGCCGTCCGGCCGCTCGTCTGTATCAGCGAGCGCTCGGACCGGAGAAATCCCTCCTTGTCCGCGTCAAGTATCGCCACCAGGGAGACCTCGGGGATGTCGAGCCCTTCGCGGAGGAGATTTACCCCGATCAGGACATCGTATCGCCCCTTTCTGAGATCGCGGATGATGGCGACCCGCTCAAGCGTCTTGATATCCGAATGCAGATAGGTCGCCTTGATGCCGAGCCCCTGGTAGTATTCGGTAAGGTTCTCGGCCATTCGCTTCGTCAGGGTGGTCACCAGTACCCGTTCACCGCCCTCGATTCTCCGGTTGATTTCACCGAGCAGATCGTCCACCTGGTGTGTGACGGGCTTGATGATGACTTCCGGATCCATCAGACCCGTGGGCCTGATGATCTGTTCCACCACCCGTTCACCGGATTTGTCCAGTTCATATGCCGCCGGCGTGGCCGACACATAAATCCTCTGGTGGACGAACCCTTCGAACTCCTCAAACATGAGCGGCCTGTTGTCGAGTGCCGAGGGGAGGCGAAAGCCGAATTCTACCAGTGTTTCCTTACGTGAGCGGTCTCCCCGGTACATGCCGTTCAACTGGGGAACGGTCACATGGCTCTCGTCGATAACGACAAGGGCATCGTCGGGCAGATATTCCATGAGCGTCGGCGGCGGCTCTCCGGGCTTCCGTCCCGTAATATGGCGGGAATAGTTTTCGATTCCCTGGCAGTAGCCCATTTCTTCGATCATCTCGATATCAAAGAGGGTGCGCTGTTCAAGCCGCTGGACCTCGAGGAGTTTCTCCCGGCTCCGCAGGTCTGCCAGGCGGTCCTTCAGCTCTTCCCGAATGTCGGCAACGGCGCGCCGCATGTTCTGCCGATCCGTCACGTAGTGGCTTCCGGGATAGATGGTAACGGCCTTTTCCGTACTGAGAATCCGGCCCCGCAGGGGATCGACGAGGGAAATACTCTCGACGGTGTCACCGAAAAAGTCGACACGGATCACCCGGTCTTCGGCATAGGGGGGGAAAATCTCCACCACATCGCCCCGCACGCGGAAGGTACCACGGTGAAAATCGATATCGTTCCGCTCATACTGCACTTCCACGAGCCGCTTGAGCAGGGTATCGCGGCCGAATTCGGCATTTTCCTCCAGGAAGATCTGCATTGCCGAATAGGTTTCGGGAGAACCGATACCGTAAATGCAGGAGACGCTCGCCACGATAATCACATCGCGCCGTTCCAGGAGCGACCGCGTGGCCGAATGGCGGAGTTTGTCGATATCGTCGTTGATCGAGGCATCTTTTTCGATATAGGTGTCGGTGGACGGAAGGTAGGCTTCCGGCTGGTAGTAGTCGTAATAGCTGACAAAATATTCAACGGCGTTGTCGGGAAACAGCGTCTTGAACTCGTTGTACAGCTGCGCCGCCAGGGTCTTGTTGTGAGCGATAATAAGGGAGGGCCGCTGCACCCGTTCGATGAGGTTGGCCACCGTAAAGGTCTTTCCCGAACCGGTGACGCCCAGCAGCACCTGGTGGGGAAGCCCGTCGTCGATGCCTCCGGCCAGTTCATCGATGGCACGGGGCTGGTCGCCCTTCGGCATGAAGTCGCAGACCAGGTGAAATCTGTTTTCGGCATATTTCGGATTATAGTGTTTCATTGCACCTCACATCACGGCAGGTTCGCAAAACACCTGCCCTCGCCCCCTCGCCTCATACAGAAAAGGGGGACCTGCGTCCCCCTTTTTATCACAGCCCGTCCCGGTAAATCCATCCGCTCAGGACAGTGCAATTTTCAGTACGTCGCTCATCTCGCTGACAGACCGGAATTCGACATCACGTTTTACGTTTTCGGGGATATCCTCCAGGTCTTGCATGTTCTGCCTGGGGAGGAGGATCGTTTTGATGCCGGCCCGGTGCGCGGCCAGAACCTTGTCCTTGATCCCGCCGACGGGAAGGACCAGGCCCCGGAGGGTGATCTCTCCCGTCATGGCCAGGTTTTTCCTGACGGTCCTGCCCGTCAGCAGCGAGGCCAGCGCCGTGAGCATGGTGACGCCCGCCGAAGGCCCGTCTTTCGGAATCGCACCGGCGGGAACGTGAATATGGATATCCGTCTCGTCAAAGAAATCCCTGGGGATACCCACGGTCTCCGCATTCGCCCGGATGAAGCTGAGGGCCGCCTGGGCCGATTCTTTCATCACCTCCCCAAGCTGACCGGTCAAAGAGAGCCCTTTTCTCCCCGGCATGGACGTTGCCTCGATGAAGAGGAGTTCGCCTCCCACGGGCGTCCATGCGAGCCCGACGGCCACACCCGGTTTCGATATCCTCGTATTGATCTCGCGGGTTATCCGTACCGGACCGAGATAGGGATGGAGGTTCTTCATGGTGATGGAGTATTTTTTCTTCACCCCTTCGGCGACCCTGCTGGCAACGCCGCGGCAGATCGTGCCGATTTCCCGCTCAAGGTTCCGGACCCCTGCCTCACGGGTATATCCCGAAATAATCTGCTTCAGTGCGGCAGGGGTAAAGGAAATCTGTTTTTTCGTGAGCCCGTTCGCCTCGATCTGGCGCGGGATAAGGTAGCGTTCGGCAATCTTGATCTTTTCGTCGAGCGTGTACCCGGACAGTTCGATCACTTCAAAGCGATCGCGGAGCGCCGGGGGGATGGTATCGAGAATATTGGCCGTGGTAATGAACATGACAGGGGAAAGATCGAAAGAGACGTCAAGATAATGATCCATAAAGGAAAAATTCTGTTCGGGGTCGAGCACCTCCAGGAGCGCCGACGAGGGATCGCCGCGGAAATCGCTTCCCACCTTGTCGATCTCATCGAGCATGAAAACGGGATTGTTCGATTCGGCCCGGCGGATACCCTGGATAATTCGGCCGGGCAGGGCGCCGATATAGGTCCGGCGGTGGCCCCTGATTTCGGCCTCATCCCGGACGCCGCCCAGCGACATGCGGATGAATTTGCGACCCAGGGCCCGCGCAATCGACTGTCCCAGCGACGTCTTGCCCGTCCCCGGGGGGCCGGCAAAGCAGAGAATGGGTCCCCTTGAATCGGGTTTCAGCCGGCGTACGGCAAGATATTCGATAATGCGGCGCTTCGGTTTTTCCAGCCCGTAATGATCTTCGTCAAGGATGGCCCGGGCGGATTTGATATCGAGATTGTCCTCCGTCCGTTCGCTCCAGGGAAGGGACGTCATCCAGTCAAGATAGGTCGCCGCCACCGTATACTCGGCCGACGAGGGATGCATCCGCGCCAGCCGTTCCAGTTCCCGGTCAGCCTCTTTCCGGGCTTCCTCGGGAAGATTTTTCTCCTCGATCCGCGCGCGGTATTCCTCGACTTCCACGTTTGCTTCTTCCGATTCACCCAGCTCTTCCTTTATCGCCTTCAACTGCTGGCGCAGGTAGTATTCACGCTGCTTCTTGTCCATATCATCTTTTACCTGCGTCTGAATTTTGTTCCCCAGTTCAAGGATCTTTACCTGGTGATTGACCTGACGCGTCACCGCCTTCATACGCTTTTTCACGTCCAGGATCTCAAGAATTTTCTGCTTTTCCTCGATGGGAGAATTAATGATGGACGCGACCAGATCGGCAAGAATGCCCGGTTCGCTGATGGACTTGGCGATAAAACTGAATTCCTTGGGCAAAAATGACGAAAGCTGCACAATCCGGTCAAAGAGATTGACGAGATTGGCCATGAGGGCCTCCGTCTCCACATCTTTCACTTCCTGGTCTTCGAGCACTTCGATCCGGGCCTGGATATAGGGTTTTCCCGGCAGGATCTCGTTGATCCGGAACCTTCCGATTCCCTGCATCAGGAGCTGTGCCTTTGTATCGTCGGGTTTTGCCATTTTCAGAATGGCCGCACTCGTTCCTATTTCGTATAAATCCTCAGGGCCTGCTTCCTGCGGCGCTTTTTTTGACGTCACAAGACCGACGAGACGGTCTCTCGACATGACCTCATCCACCAGGGTGACCGATTGCACCCCTCCGATCTCCAGGGGAAAGGTCATGGTGGGGAACACCACGGAGTTAAAAATGGGAATGATGGGGAGTATGTCAGGTATCTTTAGAGCTTTAAGTTCTTCCGGCGGTTTCTGATTGATCATGGGAACCTCCACGCATAGTCATGATGTTCTCGGGAAGCAATTACCCCTCACATCAATCCATTATCTTCTGCGCACTGAAATCCTGTGGACCATTTCCACGGTTACTTTGGACAACCCGATCTGGAGAATTCCATCGGCATAGGTTGCCGTGACCTGATCCCGGTCAACGGTCCAGGGAAGGGACAGGCTTCTTTCAAAGTATCCGTAGGGAATTTCCGCGACGCGGTACCGGATATCGGGACCGAACATTCCCGGTCTCCGGATACCGTAGATTTTAATGGTCCGGTGGGCGACTTCTACACGAATATCCTCCTCCTTCACACCGGCCAGTTCGACGACGACCAGGACCCCCTCGGGCGTTTCATAGACGTCGAGTTGAGGCCGCCAGGTGTTCTGGCGCCGCTTATGAGCAGGGCTCACAAGGTTGAACATGGCATCGAGCGTTCCCTGAAATTCGGTGTCTCTCTTCCGGAAATCATCACCAAACCTGATTTTGATGTACTCCATGATTGGCTCCTGTTTCTCCATGTGGAAAATCCGGGGGAAATAACGAATAGGGAATTTTATCTTTATGGGAAATGATTGTCAAGAAATGCCGTATTCCGCACCGTTAGGAACCTACTGACATGTTGACTTTTCGGCCAAATGACGATAGTGTGGTGACATTCAAATTAATACATTCATTGCCCGGGAGGCATTTTACAGTAATTGGACTACGCAATTACATTTAAATTAAGCCTGTTAGCCCTTCTCCTGGCATTCTCGGGGTTCTTTTCCGGCTCGGAAGCTTCCTTCTTCTCGCTCACGACGCTCCACCTCTATAAAATGAAAGAGGAGCGGTTTCCACTGTTCGGAACGGTGCAAAAGCTCCTGTCCCTTCCCCGCCGGTTACTGATCACCATCCTTGTGGGCAATGACTCCATCAACGTGGCATTCAGCGCCCTGATGACATCCCTCTTTATATTCGTCTTCGGGACCGAGGGGAAATGGGGTTCCATTGCCGTCACCACCCTCATTCTGATAATATTCGGTGAATCGATCCCGAAGATATTCGCCGTGACCCACCCCATGAGTTTTTCAAGCGCCGCCTCACTGCCACTCACCCTCTTCGCGCGGATACTCTTTCCCGTGGTGTGGCTTCTCGAAAAAATTTCCGACATCTTTGTCTTTATCTCCGCGCGAAAGGTCCCCGAATCGGCGGGAATCATCACGGAAGATGAATTCCGGACCCTTGTTGACGTCGGCCACGAAGAAGGCGCCCTTGAAGAGGGGCAGAGAGAACTGATCCACCGTATCTTCGAACTCGGTGACATCAAGGTCTCCGACTTCATGACCCCTCGTGTCGACATGTTCTGCCTCCCCCTGTCGATGAGCATTCGTGATATGGAACAGGAAATCATCGCTGCCCGGCACTCGCGCATACCGATCTACGGCACCGACAAGGACGACCTCCTCGGCATTCTCCATGCGAAGGATCTCCTGGCGGAGCTGGCGAAGGGCAGGAAAAAATTCAATGTCAAGGCGCTGCTCAGGAAACCCTACTTTGTGCCCACCGAAAAAGAGGCCCACACATTGCTGGGGGACTTCAAATCGAGGCAGCTGCAGATGGCCATCGTTGTCGACGAATACGGGGGCGTGGCCGGGCTGGTGACGTTGACGGATATCCTGGAAAGCCTGTTCGGAGAAATGTACGACGAGTACGCCATGCGGGAAGAACCGCTCCACCCCGTCGACGAGCGTACCTTTATCGTGTCGGGCATGATGGATGTGGAGGATTTCAACGAACGCTTCGGGGTCTCCATCTCAACGGACGACTTCGACACCATCGGCGGATTTGCCTTTCACCTCTTCGGCAAGCTCCCTGCCAAGGGTGAGGAAGTCGATTACGAGGGGTACCGTTTCACCGTGGAAACCATCAGAAAGGCAAGAATTCTGACGCTGAAGGTAGCGGAGAAGGTTGACGCATGAGCCTGAGTTTCCTTTCCATCGCAACGATCGTGTTGTTCCTTCTCCTTGAAGGGCTCTTTTCGGGAGGAGAACTCGCCCTGGTGGCCTCGGACCGCAACAAGCTCCGCCACAAGGCGAAAGCGGGTTCGCGTTCTGCCCGAATAGCGCTGAAATTACTCGACAGGCCGGACTGGTTTTTTTCGACGACCCTGACGGGCACCAATTTCTGCGAAATAACCAATACCGCACTGGCGACGGCCCTCTTTATCGGCATTTTCGGGCTCGAACGGGGCGAACTGATTTCCATCGCCATAATGATCCCGCTCATCCTCATCGTGGGGGAAATCATCCCGAAGAGTATTTTCCAGCATAATGCGGATTTTATCGTCCTGAGGATTGCGTGGTTTATATGGATCGCCTCCTTCGTCCTCTATCCCATTGTCTTCATGCTCTCAAAAATCAACAGCGGGGCGGTGTACCTCTTCACGGAGCAGCGGGGAAGCCTCTATCCGAGATACATCACCAAGTCCGGCCTTGAATACCTGCTGCAGAACGGCAGTGACCGGAGCGACATCATGGAATCGGAAAAGAACATGATACGGCGGATCTTTGATTTCACCGATGCCACCGTCGACGAAGTAATGGTCCCCCTTTCCAATGTCACGGCCCTTTCCGAAAAAACCTCCCTCAAGGAGGCGACGACGCTCGCCGCTGAACGGGGTTTTTCACGCCTTCCCGTCTACCGCGATCAGATCTTCAACATCATCGGCATTCTTCATTCATTCGAACTCCTCAAGGTTCTCCATGAAAAGGATGCAAAGACACCGAGTTTTGAAAAGGGAAACCTCGTAGAGCATTGCATGAAGCCCGACATTCTCTATGTGCCCGAAACAAAACTCGCGGGAGAGCTGTTTCTCGAGATGCAGGACCGGCGACAGCATATGGCCGTCGTGGTAGACGAATACGGCGGTGCGGTAGGCATCATCACCATCGAGGATATCCTTGAAGAGATCGTGGGGGAAATAGACGACGAATATCACAATGAAGGAAAAGGATTTTACCGGAAAATGGGGCCGGGAAAATACCTTTTCAAGGCCTATACGAAGATCGACCGTTTTCGCGAGCTGATTCCCTTTGATATTCCCGCCGGCGACTATGAAACGCTTGGAGGGTTCCTCCTGCACAGGATGGGGCGGATACCCAAGCGCAATGAAACGTTGAAAGAGGGTCAGGTGCTTTTTGTCATCGAAGATGCCGACATGAAATCGATCAGGGAAATCCGCGTCGTGCTCCCGCCCGGCACAGAGATAGGGAAACGGTCATGATCCTCCCATTGGCCGTGACGGGACGCTTTCCGGGAAAACTCCGGGCAACGGGGGCCGTGCTTTTGATTGACATCGCCGCAACAAATCCGCTACGTTTCCGTCATCACGGGATTATTTTACCGATGCCGTCACGAAAGGAAGGATGATGAAGGATAGACAGAAGAACGCCCCGGCCGCCGTGATTCTGGCCGCCGGCAAAGGAACGAGAATGAAATCGGACCTGGCGAAAGTGCTGCACCCCCTGTGCGGAAAACCGATGATCCACTATTCCGTCACCCTCGCGCAGAATATCGGCGCGGAACGGATCGTCGTCGTGGTGGGGCACCAGGCCGATGCCATAAAAACATTGATGAACGGCACGGGGGTACTCTTTGCCGACCAGGAAAAGCAGCTCGGTACGGCCCATGCCGTCCTGCAGTCACGGGAAGCACTCCGGCATTTCACCGGCACGGTGGTTATTCTGTGCGGCGACGTCCCCCTCCTCGAAACCGCCACCATAGCCGGCCTCATGGAACGTCACTATAGCCGGAACGCCGCCCTGACCGTTCTCACGGCGGTCCTCGACCACCCCGGCAGCTACGGCCGCGTGGTGAAAGAGGGTGACCGGGTACTGCGGATTGTCGAAGCGCGGGACGCGGATGCGGAGATACTGAACATCAGGGAAATCAACACGGGCATTTATTGCGCCGAATCAGACTTTCTTTTTGATGCCCTCTCCCGGATCGACAATGACAATGCCCAGGGGGAATACTACTTCACCGACATTTTTGAAATTGCCGCCCGTGACGGCCGCGGGACCTCTTCATTCGTCATTGAAAACCCCGTGGAGGCAATGGGCATCAATACGGTGGCCGAACTCGCACGGGCCGACGAAATCATGAAACAGAAATCGGTCTCCCGGTCCGACGGACGGTAACTGCAAAAGCGCCCGCACGCGGCACCATGCCTATTAAACTGATTCTATTGGTATTGCACGGTCATATCATCTTTTATTTATTCTTGACGTGATGATATAAATACTGGTATGAAAGTTGTTTTTGGAAAAGGCAGTGATAAAGTAATGAAAAAGAACCCGGCTTTGTCAGCGATCTTGTTTACCATCATTGATTTCAAAGAGGATTACCTTTCTTTACACACTTATCAAACAACACAAAACATACCAACACACTGTTCAGGAGGATTCCTATCATGAAGGATGATAAACTCGTTTTATGGTTTGATGAACTGGAACTGGACGACATTCCCCAGGTTGGAGGAAAAAACGCATCACTTGGCGAAATGAAACGGGAGCTGACGCAGAAAGGTGTCAGTATCCCCGACGGATTCGCCGTAACGGCGTACGCCTATCGCTACCTGCTGGAATCAGCCGGCATCAGGGAAGCAATTGAAAAGGTCCTTTCGGATCTCGATACCCATGATATACATAATCTGAGCGAGCGGGGAGAAAAAGTCCGCTCCCTTATCTACAACGCGGAATTACCCGCCGATCTTCATACCGCCATTATAGATGCCTACAAGAAACTCTGTGACGAGTACGGTGAGAACACCGACGTCGCCGTCAGAAGCTCGGCGACCGCCGAAGACCTGCCCGACGCCAGTTTTGCGGGTCAGCAGGAGACATACCTCAACATCAAGGGAGAAGCCGCCATCATCGACGCCTGCAAAAAGTGCTTCGCCTCACTGTTCACCAACAGGGCCATTTCATACCGTGAAGACAAAGGATTCGACCACATGTCCATCGCCCTTTCCATCGGTGTCCAGAAGATGGTGCGTTCCGACCTGGCTGCGTCCGGGGTCATCTTTTCAATCGACACCGAATCGGGATTCAGGGAGGCGATTCTGATCACCGGCTCATACGGCCTCGGAGAAATGGTGGTACAGGGCACGGTAAATCCCGATGAGTTTTACGTCTTCAAGCCCACCCTGAAAGACGGCCTCAGGCCGATCCTGCAGAAAAAGCTGGGCACCAAAGAGGTAAAGATGGTCTACGCGACCGACGACGGGGAAGACTCCACCGCTATTGTTCCCGTACCGGAAGAAGACAGAGCACGGTTCTGCGTTAACGAGGACGATATCCTCACCCTCGCCAGATGGACAAAGATCATCGAAGATCACTATTCCGAGAAAGCCGGGTTCTTTAAACCCATGGATATCGAATGGGGAAAAGACGGAAACACGGGCAATCTGTTCATCCTTCAGGCACGGCCCGAAACGGTCCAGTCCCAGCGGGATGGAAGCGTCCTCGAGAATTACGCGCTCCTTGAAACGCAAACGCCCATTGTCACGGGAACGGCCGTGGGTTCCAAGATCGGGAGCGGGCCCGTCCGCATTATTGAATCCGTCGAGAACATCAAGGACTTCCGGAAAGGGGAAGTGCTGGTCACCGACATGACCGACCCCGACTGGGAACCGATCATGAAAAACGCCGCCGCCATTGTCACCAACAAGGGGGGCCGCACCTGTCACGCCGCCATCGTGAGCCGCGAACTCGGCGTACCCTGTATTGTCGGTACGGGAGACGGAACGGAAAAGATCGTCGGTGTTGCCGAAGCAACCGTATCCTGCGCCGGCGGCGAACAGGGAGAGGTCTACGAAGGCCTCCTGAAATTCGATGTACAGCGGATCAATCTCGAAAACCTGGAACGCCCCAAGACGCAGATCATGATGAATGTGGGAAATCCCGACAACGCATTCTCTCTCGCATCGATACCGAACGACGGCGTCGGCCTGGCCCGCCTCGAATTCATCATCAACAATTTCATCCGCATCCATCCCATGGCGCTGATCCAGTTTGACAAGGTAACCGACCAGGCCGTGAAGGACGAAATCGTCACGCTGACCCGTGGATACGATACCATGCCGGACTTCTTCATCGACAAGCTGGCACAGGGCGTGGCCAAGATCGGTGCCGCCTTTTATCCCAACGACGTGATCGTCAGAATGAGCGATTTCAAGAGCAACGAGTATGCCAACCTCATCGGTGGCCGCTACTTTGAAGCGGACGAAGAAAACCCCATGATCGGTTTCCGGGGCGCCTCCCGCTACTATGACGACCGCTATCGCGACGGGTTTGCCCTTGAATGCGAGGCCATGAAAAAGGTCCGCAACGACATGGGGCTTACCAACGTGAAACTGATGATCCCCTTCTGCCGGACCGTGGAAGAGGGGAAACGGGTCATCAAGGTCATGGCCGACAACGGACTCGTGCAGGGTGAAAACGGTCTTGAGCTCTACATGATGGTCGAGATTCCGAGCAACGTGGTGATGATCGAGGAATTCGGCAAGATATTCGACGGATTCTCTATCGGTTCCAATGATCTTACTCAGCTGACCCTCGGCCTCGACCGGGATTCGTCACTGGTCGCCCATATTTTCGATGAAAGAAACGAAGCCGTCATGGAACTGGTTCAACAGGCCATCACCAAGGCAAACGGGATGAAGAGAAAAATCGGGATCTGCGGGCAGGCGCCCAGTGATTATCCCGAGTTTGCCCGATTCCTGGTCGACTGCGGTATCAACAGCATCTCGCTGAATTCCGACACGGTCATGAAAACCACCATCGACATCCTGAAACTGGAGAAGGAAAAGGCGAAGTAGGAAATTACCGGGAAGGGCCGGTCACGGCACCGGTGGAAATTGCTTCCTCATCAGATAGAAAGGGTGCCCCTCCCACGGGAAGGGCACCTTTTTTTCGTATTTTCGCTTCACGGCACTCCGGAAGACTCATACCGGCTGATCCGGGATACAGCGGCGAAGGCCGGCTCCGCCGTCACGAAATCGAAAAAGTATCAAAGCAGATCTGTAAGCCGAGTTTTGTTCCCCCCTGCGGTCTCCCGTCAAAGGGGCGATGATCATTCATCTGGGACAGCAGTTGCCTGCTGCCTCAAGCGACACTACCCGAGAACTTCGAGCGGGCGACTCTCAGCGTTCTCCTATTTGGTCTTGCTCCGGATGGGGTTTACCAAGCTTTCCCGGTCACCCGGGAAACTGGTGAGCTCTTACCTCACCTTTTCACCCTTACCTTCGCGACACGGCCTTGCGACCGCATCACGCGGGCGGTATATTTTCTGCGGCACTTTCCTTAGGGTTACCCCCAGTCGCCGTTAGCGACCATCCTGCCCTGCGGAGCTCGGACTTTCCTCCCGTCCGCTCCAGGCGGACCAGCGATCATCCGATCTGCTTTGATAGGATTCCATTGTATAAAAAACCGGGCCGATAAATCAACAACCAATGCAAAAAAACACTGCCGGGAAAACACAGAACAATTAAAATAACCCTTGACTTAGAGCAAAAAAACCTTATATGGTCATTTCCAGCGTACAGACGCAACGGATGGTTGGCAGGGTACGGTAAAGTCTGGATTGAAACATTTTGAAGAACGAAATGGAACAGCTGGAAATTCAGTCTTCGGTATTTTTCATACATGTAGGCGATCCAACTTTAGAACACTGAGGAAAGGAGGATAGCCACATTGTACAAAGGTACCGTAAAATGGTTCAACGAAAGCAAGGGCTTCGGCTTCATCGAGAATGATGAAGGTGGCGACGTGTTTGTTCATTACAGCGCCATCGAAGGCACTGGTTTCAAGGCGCTGCGGGAAAATCAGCGGGTATCGTTTGATATCGAGCAGGGCAAGAAGGGTCCGGCCGCGACGAACGTCAAAGTAATCTAAGCGATTGTTAGTGTTACAGAAAGGCACTCTGTGATCACACCGGTGATGGGGTGCCTTCTTATTTGGTACTTCCCCCTGAACGCCTTTCCCCCGGCATGATCTTCCTCCCCTGAATCCTACCCGGTCCGTACCTTCAACGCAGAGGTGCCTGCAGAACCCGGTCAACCTTCCAGCCCGTCGCCCCTTTTCCGGTCATCGCCACACCAACAGCAGAGGACCGGTACGCCGAATCACGATGCGTCAATTTGTCCTGTCACCCCGTCAATTGAGTCGTCCAAGGGCGGCGTCGAAGCAGATCCACCTGGTTACTTTTTACCCAGGTAACCAGATAAAGTGGTTCTTATGTATCCACTTGAGTGAGTCACAAAGTTTGGAGGTAAAAAATGAGGACAAACAATACATTTCATATCAGATACTTATAATTATTATTACTACCTCACAATTTTGGCACAGACATTGCTAAATAATAAGTAACAGCCAATACAAACACGTTAATCACTTTATAAAGATCAGTCTTGGTTTACTCCTTTTTCCAAGTACTGATCTTTTTTTTGGGCAAAACCCTACCGATGCACCTTCATGATAGACTCAAGGGCCCATTGCCGCGGAAGGCGACTCTCTTGGAAGCGCATCGCTGCCGCGCCTCGATCCGTATCCGTTCCGTCCCAACGTACCCGAAATCATCATTTTAACTCTTTCTCCAATCAAGGACTTGCAGTATAACAGCACTCATGGGGCGGCCGGCCGCAGTCACGTCATATTCCACCGGCAACCGGCACAATTGCAGCGTATTCACGATGGCAGGGACGGGAGAATCGAACCTGCAAAAACGGCGGTAACAATGAAGGCGATGAAACTCCTCATCCGCGGAGGAAGCATTGCGGCAGGGTATGGTGTTTCGAGAAGCTATGTGGACATTCTGCGGGATCACTACGCATCATGGAACGTCAGCGTAATCAACCGGTCAAACCCCCAGGAAACGTCCTTCGAAGGGATCTGGACCTTTCAAGAGGAGATTGACCCCTACCGCCCCGACATCCTGCTGCTTCACTTCGGAATTGATGACGCCTTTCTCTCCGTCTATCGTTCGGAATTCAAGGAAAACCTGGTGAACATCGTGCGCCTGGCAACGGCACGCTTTCAGCCCGCCATCCTGCTCCTTACCTCCCACACCTTCGACAATCCCCACGATATGAATTCCGTCAGCATATATTACCGTACCATACGAGAGGTGTCGGTGGAACTGCACTGCGAGATGGTTCCCATCCACACTTACTGGGCGGGATATCTCGACGATCACCACCTGGAGAACGTCACGCTCGTGCAGGAAGACGTGCGATATCCCAATGAAAGGGGGCATGAAATTTTTGCCCATGCCGTCATGGCAAGGCTGGACAGGATCATCCCCCTGATTGCGGGAACGAGCGGCACCTCGCCGCTTCGGCATTAGCGGCCGTCGATAAAGGTGCGGGCGAGTGAATCGCTCAGTACAGCCAGTCCCTGATGCCGAAGGCGTAGATATTCATGAGGATCGGCACGGCGTAGATAACCCCGATCGTAATGACCTTGGTCTTGATTTTCTTCATACCGATCACGATAAGCGCCGCCACGAAGAAGTGGAAGTAGCCGATCAGGAAGATGAGCCAGATCCCCCCGAAGGAGCGGTACCAGCAGGGATATTCCCAGACCAGGTGGCCGCCGATGTTCAGGAGCACTTCCACGAAGACACAGAAGGCCGCATAGGTAATCGCCCAGAACCACCAGTTCGGAATACCCATGATCTTGATCTTCCGGTCCTCGAAGATGGTGTTGCAATAGATAATGCCGAGGATTGCGAACATGAACATGATCTCGATGTTCCATCCCACCATGGTGCGCAGGGCCGTGTCGCCGGGCGTGGTCCAGAAGGCCGAACGCTGGGTAAAGTGGAAGATCCATCCGTTCCAGGTCTCGTTGAAAAAATCCATGCCGAAGATCGTGAAACCGGCAAGGACGGCATTCCAGTTGCCCGATGCCCAGGCCTTTTTCATCTCGTAGGTATAGATGTAAAAGACAATGGCGAGCAAGGGTATCACGTACCACTTGATGGTTGAAAGGTCCCGCAGTCCTTCCAGGGCAAGTCTTGAAGCTTCCGTCATATCGTCCCCTCCTTTGGAATGTGATGGCACGCCTCACCGGCACCGGCTCTACGGTCCGGATACATCCACCCCACCGGGACAGGATTGCGTCCCGATAGAATCTCCGATTGTTCTGATTGTTAGTGTTGAACAGCCCCAATTGACAGGAACTATAGGGAATTATTGAAGACCTGTCAACGAGAAAGAGACTCCCCGTCGACGGGCACGGGCACGCTTTTTCAGTCAAGAAGGGGAGCAACCAGCGTGGCGACATGCCGCGCGATTGGAACACAGGCTGTCAATCCCGGCGATTCCATACCGATCAGGTTGATCAGGCCGGCATGGCCGCGGGAACTCTCTTCCCGTATGAGATAATCCCGTACCGGTTCACCGGGGCCCTGGAGTTTCGGTCTGATGCCGCTCGTATCGGGATGGAGGTATTCCTCATTGATGCCGGGAAGATAGCGGGAGACGGCCCGATAGAAATCCCGCTGTTTGTCTTCATCCACACGGTAATCGACCGCCTCCACGTACTCCGTGTCGGGCCCCAGCCGCACGCGCCCGCCCAGATCGAGGGTGGTATGAATGCCCAGCCCCACGATATCCTCCTGCGGCACGGGATAGACCAGGTGCCGGAGCACCGGGGCGGGGGACAGGGAAAAGTAATCGCCCTTGCAGTATTTCAAGCGGTATCCTTCACGGTCCGGATCGATGCCGGTCAGGGCCGCGATCCCGTCGGACAACAGACCGGCGCAGTTGATAACGATGCGGCTCTGAAATCGGTATTCACCGCCGTTGAGCGTAATTTCCCACCATGGACCGTCCCTTTCGATTGCCGTCACCTCGGACCGGCAGACAACCGTCGCCCCCCGTGATTCAGCGCTGACACAAAAGGACCGCATCAGGCCGTGGGCATCAATGATACCCGTGGAAGGGGAAAAAAGCGCGGCCCGGGCCTGGACTTCCGGCTCGAGGGTTTGCAGCTGTCTGCGGGAGAGCAGGGACAGGGTGTCGACACCGTTCCCTTCCGCCTGCGCCTTGAGTCGCAGGAGTTCCGCCTCTTCATTGTCGCTGACGGCCACAATCAGCTTGCCCGTCTTCTGATGGGGAATGTCGCGCTCCGCACAGATTTCGTAGAGGATCGGGTTGCCCTCGACACAAAACCGCGCCTTCAGGGAATCGGCGGGATAGTAGATCCCCGCATGTATGACCCCGCTGTGGCGGCTGCTCGTTTCCTGGCCGAATTTTTCATTCTTTTCCAGCACCAGCACCCCGTCGTAACGGCGGGACAGCTCCTCCGCCACAGCCAGCCCGATCACCCCGGCACCGATGATGGTTATGTTGAATCGATCGTGAACCATAATATTCTCCGGTATTTTCCAAAAGCACTCACATGTATCATCATTTTTATGATGCCTCAACTGACGATTAGTACAAGTTTGAAGTTACCGCCCCTCCCGGGGCGTTCTGTTACTCAGGGACTCCGGAACTTTGTCGCTTTGGTACTTGTCTTTTCTTCTTTCCCTCTGTGCCTGTGTGCCTCAGTGCCTATGTGCCTTGTTTTTAACTGTGCCTTTGTGCCTCGCTTTTAAACATTGGCAAACAAACCTAAAGGAATCCATAAAAAATCAGCATTCTGTTCCTTGAATTTCATCTCTGCTAACCAACCATATTTACTGAAAATTATAAGCAACAAACCCGATTACAAAACGAGATCTCTCATAATTTCCTTGACAGAAAAGTGAATCGCGTTAAAACACATTCACCTTTCAAAGAAGTTCTTTTATCTTTCTGTACTCCCACATGACAACTCAAATTATAGGCCGACGGCGTTGGTGTAAGAGAATGTTCGCAATTTGAGGTATTGCAAGAGGCCATCGATATCTCCTAAAAGGGTGTTTGCTACAACACTAATGAAAGGAGACAGAGCGATGGCCGGGAAGAATGATACCGCGGCGTACAAGAAATTACTACTGCATTTTATGGGAGAAGCGGATCCTCTCTATGCAATGCTCCAGTGGTTGGCGGAAGAGATGATGAAAGTGGAGGTGGAGTTGAAAGTGGGAGCGGCCAAGGGAAAACATACAACAGAACGGACCACGCACTTTTCAGGTACTCGTGTGCGGCGTTTTGATACCCGGTTGGGCACGTTGTATCTGTTGGTGCCGAAGCTCCGTCAGGGCGGCTATATTCCCTTTTTTGTCACCGAGAAGAAGCGATCGGAACAGGCGTTGATCCAAGTAGTGCAGGAGGCATTCATAAACGGTGTCTCCACACGGAAGATGGAGCGATTGGCTCGCTCATTAGGTATTGAGGGTATTTCAGCGGGCCAGGTATCGGCGATGACGAAGGAACTGGATGAGCAGGTTGCCCGGTTTCGTTCCCGCCCCCTAGAGCGGGAATATCCGCTCATCTGGGTTGATGCACTCTACGAGAAGATTCGCTTCGATGGCCGTGTCGTCAGCATGGCGGTACTCGTGGTTGCCGGCATCACCGGGGAAGGACGTCGGGAGATTCTGGCCTGTGAACCCATGGTGAACGAATCGGAAGAGACCTATCGAATCTTTTTCGAAAACCTCAAGAAACGGGGGCTGGAGAAGGTCTGGCTCTGTGTGTCCGATGCCCATGCAGGGCTCAGAAAGGCCGTACGAAAGGCCTTTCTCGGGTGTAGCTGGCAGCGGTGCAAGGTTCATTTTATGCGGAATATCCTGGCGCACGTCTCACACCAGGAAAAAGGTCCCTTTGCCGCGAAACTGAAAACGATCTGGCTGCAACCGACGAAGGAGGCAGCCCTTCGTGCAGCCCGGATGCTGATTGACGAATACGGCACTCGTTTCCCGCAGGCCACCGCCACACTTGCAGAGGGGCTGGAGGATGCCTTGCAGTATCTGACCTATTCCTGTCTTGATCACCGTAAGACCAGTTCTACCAATATACTTGAGAGACTGAACCTTGAGATCCGACGACGCTCACGGGTCGTTGGCATCTTTCCCAGTATGGATTCCTACCTGCGGCTTGTGACGTCTTATCTCATAGAGTATGCGGAAGACTGGTCAACGGGAAAATGTTATGTCAGGCAGTCCCTCATTGAGGAACAGCGTCTTAAACTAGAACAGGCAGCGTAACCCGGGGGTGTCGATGGTTTCGTTACCCGAAATTGCGAACATTCCTTGACGCGGCCGACATACCAGACCGGAAATGACACGACGATATGCTAAAAGGTCAAATGAGAGCATAACCGAAATGTTGGTTAATAGGCGTGCCAAGATAATTGAAGTAGACATTAACAATATGAAAGGGATTTGATAAAATGCTTTATGTTAACGTTTGACTGGTAGTTGACAAAATTGAATATAATAATAATTCAACAAATAAATTACCTAATAACCATAAAGATTTATTGAATCCTTTGCAAGAGATTGTAGGTCAGGGAAAAGTCTTACACTATAAAATCCGGCGATATGAAGTGCGTGTTTCAAATGAGGTCGGTCTGTCTGTGGAATAATAATCTTAGATAAAAATTCTTCGCAAGTTGGTATCTCTTCAATTTTAAGATCGGTTGAGTGTATTGTGTAAGCTCCCCATTGCACTAACATTCGGAGGTCTAACTCCGGACCGGTCATAGCTAAAATTTCAACCTCAGGGGTATCGCCTGCGGTCTTCGCCTTAAAAGCTCTATCTATGTGATTTTTAATGTCAGTTTCTTCATGATTCAGAACACCAGTTATACGATCGTCAGTCATTTTCCTGTTTAATTTTACCGGATTAAGCGCCCACAGAGCAGCATCCTTATCATTGTAATTGTCATCACCTACTGCAAAATAAAGGGCTGTGAGAACTCCCATGGTCCAGTATAACAACCTTGTTGGAAGTCCGTAATGTTGCATTAGCAAAAGTCGGTGAGATTTCTCTAAAGGCCAAGCAGGATAACGAAGATGGGCTTGACGATCGAAATTCAGGACCATGTTAATCTCTCGATGACGTGGATTAGGTCTTCTATATAATCGCGGAATAAGATTTAGCCCTGCTTCTGGTTGCCCGCGCCACCAAAGATTTTCTGTGCCTAATTGATCATAGACCTCGGAAATTTTTTCTAGAATATCATTTAGTGCTCTGAAAGATTCATTCACAACAAACCCTCCATTAGAGGTCATTCAGAGGTCAAAAATCAAGATTCAAATAATTGATATTGTTGAATAAATTGGTGGAGGCGGCGGGAGTCGAACCCGGTAGTATACTTATAAATACAAGTACATACGCAAAGACTGCACCAAGAGTGCAACTATTGCTACTTTTTAACGAAAGATTTGTGGGATGATGGATGTACGAAGTTTTTTTAAGAAATATAAACAAGAGTCAAGCGTGACCATTTAGTTGTCGAGAATAATATGGAAAGTAACCCTATATTTTTTTAATGGATTAGATTGGTATAAAGCGAAACTTTACCTTTAGTGTCATTTTGACTCACTAATGCTTTTTTCATATTCACTATTTAACTGCAAGTTTAAAGCATTTGCCGAGATATATAAATTAAATCCAGAAAGGATGACTCCCGTTTTTCTACCAAAACCAAGACTATCATCATGTGCTAAGGTAATAAACAAATTGCCATGCTTTAAATTGTATTTATGTTCCCCAATCACATCAGAAGGTTCCATTTTTTTCGGTATTTATCCTCTATATATTCTTTTAGTTGGCTAAAGACCTGATCTTTATTGCTGATATATGGTGTAAATACTACAGAAACATGACTTAATTTATTATCTGTTATAACACATACAGTAAGTTCGGAACCATCAAAAACATGGTTTTTTTTATAGTACAATATTTCATTACCTAGATTATCAGTACTCTTTTTAAACCATCTCGCCCAATAAATACTATTAACAGCCTCCATTGCGTCCTGTGTCTCCATAATGCTTGAACCAAAACGAAGCCCTAGAAATTCATTGTCAGGTTCGGTGGTTGCTTTTTCACAACCAACAAGAAAAAGTATAAGGAGTACTGACACCGTAAATAATTTTCTCATAGTATTTCCCTCTTTATTTTATAAATTACATTGATGGCACAGGCACAGGTGCTTGTTGAGTAGCATCTATTTAAATTGACACATTTCAACCCATATAAATTATTGTTTCATTCTTAGCTGATTCTCCGTTTAAAGAGAAACTTGTGATTCAAAAATTCTATCAATACGAAGTTGATCAGTTACGGTTGGTTTTATGTAAGTATTCTTTAAATAGTCTTGCAAAACAAGTTTGCTTCTCTCCCAAATGTTAAGGAACATTTCAGGAAATGCAACGTCAGGAACTGAGTAAAGATATAGCTGAATTATTTCAATGCCACCCAGTATATGCCGTTTAACAGCCCGTATATATTCGGGATCAAGATCTTCGAAAACTATTATTTCGCCTAAAAGAAGATTCGCAACGAAAACCGATAGAAAAAGGACTCGTGGATAATCGACTTTTTGAGGAGTACACGAAAAACTTAACGGATAATTTATGTTTTGATAATGGAATGAAGTGATAAAATTAGGATGTGTATGCTCACATAGATAGCCATATAGTTCTTCATGAATTTTTTTATCTAAATCACAATGCCTTGTACTGATACTCAAATCTTTGATCTTGATATATTTATATTTTTTGCCAGCTTTTTGCTGAGATTGATGAATGTATTTTCCAGTCTCGTCGTAAATATTCAAATTTAAAATAGGGTTTATTACTGTAAGTTTAATTACGTCAGATATGTCGTTATTAAGAGAATAAGAAGATAACAAATAAGATTCATAGGCACTGCGAATTAACACAATGCAATCTTCATAGAAACCAAGATCGTATAATAATCGGCTTGCCTTCAATGACTTGCATGCTTTTGATATCGCGAAATAAAATAAATCATTTTTATACGAAATGAAATTTTTTATAACCATCCCTTCGCGAATGCCACAGCAATCAACGATATCTGTGATACATCTCGTTTGTAATTTTTGACGATACTTAAGTTTAGATACTATTGTAGGTATTGTCATGGGTTAACCACTCTTGTTCATAATTCCAGATGATATTTTTTAAAAACGTTTCAGGACAGTAGAAATATGATTTAAAAGCCTCAATTCTCTTGGAGAAAAACAGGGCTTAATAATTCAAGCAGATTTCAACTAGTTGTTTGCAGATATATTTTATGGAATGCTAAATCACTAACGCTATTGAGATTATATGTCAAGAAGTAATGATAGCTTGTAATAATTCAATGTGGACTGGCAAGTATAATAATTAACAGGACTTGGTAGCAACGACACGGCCGTCAATTCGGTAAAGGCTAAAAATAAAACCCTCTTTCCGGAGACTGACGGATCGCCACCCCCTCACCGTCGCCTGATTACCATTAAGCAAGAGTAAGACAGTCATGTCAAGGTCGAGCGTAGCGAGCCGAAGGAAAACCTTGACTTGACTGGCGCTCTTGCTATGCCGCCATAAGGGCGGTGGGAATGGGTTGATGTAACACAAAAAAAGCAATTGAATGAAAAAATAAATGTTGCAATATACAAAATAATTACATATTGTAACTTTAATGTTTACAAATATAAATTAAATGGTAATTCATATGAACACAAAGAATAAGGAGGTAATTGAAGATATGAGATATAGAATACCCCGTATTCAACGTAGTGATCCAGGGACGTTCGAGGAATATATAAAAGAAAAAGAGGTATTTGGCAAACTTGTAGCAAGTTTGGATGAAACTAGCGTTCCCATAACAATTCGACTTGATGCGGCGGAAGTGGCTATTTTGGATCATCTTGTAGAAAGATGGAAAGAAAACAGATCAAGAGTAGCATGCGAGTTGTTAGAGATCATGATTTGGCGATCTTTTAATGAACTCTATAAGGACGTTGACGAAAAAAAACGTGATGAGATGGCTGGTTATTTGATTTCAGAATTTGATAAGAAAAGAAAAACGAAGAAAAAAAAGAAGTAATTATTTTGGAATATGATGAACGGGAGATTCAAACAATATCATTTGTGATCAATGAAGCAAAAAATGATTCAAAAAGATACGAGGAAGTGAAAGGAGTAACCGTCAGTTAAGAAATCACATAAAAAAAGCGTCCCGAACTATGCGCCAACATAGCCCGGGACTAGAAGCATTCCGGAAGTACAAACACTTGGAGGTGTGACTAACGAGAACGCTTCCCGATTAGTATAACAATTTTGGGAAGGCTGTCAACAAACCTCTTCTGGAATGCACCAGAGGAGGTTTGTTATGTTGAATGCTAAAACACGAGGATTACTGCAGTCTGTCTTGACGATCTTCACCGGATCGTCGGTTCCACCCACTAACGAAATCAAAAGATTCAAAACAAAGGGAAGAAGGATCATCAATGACGAAGTGCGCCGGTCGCTCGAAACACCCGGTTACGGGTGGTTGAGAGCGAAACGGCATACGCATGTTGATGAAAGACAGATAGAACTTTTTCCAAAAGCGAAGGGGTCAGGAAATGAGTGAATTAGCCCCCGTTGGAGAAGAGTTCAGAGGCGGACCGGAACCCACTGCTTGTATAAGTGACATAAAAGCCCGTAATGAAAAATCAGTAAATCGTAA
>Ga0272441_10004451_pt1 | contig 25355 bp, 17 predicted proteins | sample SSMProp6N_FD_193582 | JGI IMG/M metagenome (GOLD analysis project Ga0272441, IMG submission 193582) | Marine sediment archaeal communities from Little Sippewissett salt marsh, Falmouth, MA, United States - SSM-Prop-6N | ecosystem: Environmental > Aquatic > Marine > Wetlands > Sediment ...
GATCATCCTCCACGGCCAGGATGTCGCCAGCGGGAACATCCTTCAGGGAACCCGCGATGTCAGCGGCGGCGAACTCGCCGCTGATATTGATCACTTCCCTTTCTCCAACGATATGGACAAGCTCCTCCAATGTTCCCTGGGCCAGGATACGGCCGTGATCCATGATGGCCACCCGGTGGCACAGGGCTTCCACTTCCGCCAGTTGATGGGTGGTGAAGACCACCGTGGTGCCGTTTTCGGCGGCTTTGCCGATAATATCCAGGATCTTAACCTTGGCCTGCACGTCGATTCCCACGGTGGGTTCATCCAACAATAAAAGCAACGGCTGATGAATCATGCCGATGGCCAGGTTGAGCCGGCGTTTCATGCCGCCGGAAAAATTCTTGATCGGTTCCCTGGAACGGTCGGCCAGTTCAACAATTTCCAGCAATTCATCGGCCCGGCGCCGCAGTTCGCGCGTCTCCAGGCCGTACAGGCCGCCCCAGAAGAGAAGATTTTCCCGGGCGCCCAGCTCCTCGTAGAAAGCCATTTCCTGGGGGACGATTCCCAGATGACGGCGCAGACGCCGGTCATGGAAGAGGTTCTTGTCCTGGAAGCGGATGCTACCGGTGAAATCCTTGACCGTCCCGGAGATAATGGATATCAACGTTGTCTTGCCGGCGCCGTTGGGGCCGAGCAGGCCGAAGATCTCTCCAGGCAGCAGGTCCAGGCTCAGGTTGTCCAGGGCCTGGATATCCCCGAATTTCTTGGTCAGGGAGTTGATTGTCAGAATTGTCTCGGTCATATGCTATCAGTAACGTATCAAGTGATGAATTGCAAGGGCCTTTTTGTTGAGATTATGTAAATAAAAGCGTATATTCATTTACATGTCTGCAGAAAGTGAAGCACGAAATCTGAATGATTTTCTGGATATTCTGACTGAGAAACATTATGACCGTCCCGCCCTGAGCTGGTACGGCGAGACCCCGATTACTTATGGGGAGCTTCTGGATCGGGTTACGCGAGTATCGGAATTGCTTCGTGAGTCCGGGATCTCCCAGGGAGATCGTGTGGCCATTCTGGGCGAGAATTCTCCCAATTGGGGGATCTCCTATTTCTCGATTGTACGGCTGGGGGCGATCGCCGTACCCATCCTGCCCGATTTCCCCGAAGCCGATATCCGCCACGTGCTGATGGATTCGGAAGCAAAGGTCCTATTTGCAACCAAGAAGCAGCTTGAAAAAATGGATGATCTGGGAAGCTGCAACTTGAAGTACGTGATCACTCTGGATGATTTTCATACGGAACGTCCGGATGTCACGGTTCAAACCTTCTCGCTGACACTGGATCGGGCTCTGGATTTTATCAAGAAATTTCCCCGCTCCATCGGTCTGAAATCAAAGGATGTACGGACGGATGATGTGGCGTCGATTATCTATACATCCGGCACCTCCGGAAACTCCAAGGCGGTTATGCTGACCCACGGCAACCTAATCTCTAATGCTTCCGGGGCGGTGGGTCTGGCTCCCCTGGATTCGGACTCCATTTTCCTCTCCATGCTGCCCCTTTCCCATACCTATGAGTTCACCGTAGGATTTCTCTATTCCCTGATCCACGGGGCCCAGGTGGTTTATATGGACAAACCCCCCACTCCGCGCATACTGGAAGAGGTATGTAAAACCATTCACCCCAACGCCATATGCACGGTGCCCCTGGTAATGGAAAAGATATTTAAAAAAAAGGTACTTCCCATTCTGGAGAAAAAGCGGATCGTGCGCATGATGACCAAGGTTCCCCTTATTCGGAAGCAGATTTACAAAAAAATCTACGATTCCCTTATGGGATTTTTCGGAGGGGAGTTGACGGTAATGGCCATTGGGGGCGCCCCGTTTAATCAACAGGCGGAAGGCTTTTTCAAAGCCATCGGATTCCCCTATCTCATCGGGTATGGACTGACCGAAACGGCACCGCTGCTGGCCGGAGGTCCCCTGGGAGAAAAAACGCTTCGTGTCGGCGCCATCGGCAAAATCTTTCCCGGGGTGAAACTGCGGATTGATAACCCGGTAGGCAAAATGGGTATCGGGGAGATTTGTGCCAAGGGACCGAACGTCATGAAGGGTTACTACAAAAATCCCCGCCTCACCAGCGAAGTGTTTGACAAGGACGGCTGGTTTCATACCGGTGACCTGGGCTATTTTGATCGTTGGGAAAACCTGGTGGTGACGGGCCGGTCCAAGAATATGATCCTCATGTCCAACGGGGAGAACATCTACCCTGAATCCATTGAGGATATTCTGAACAGTATGCTCGAGGTATCCGAATCCCTGGTACTCGAAAGGAATGGCAGGCTGGAAGCGTGGATCTACCTGGACTACGATCTGGTGGATCAGGAAACCCCTGGTAAATCGGAGGATGAGCGGGCCAGGTATATTGAGAGAACCCTGGCCCGGATCAAAAGCGAGGCCAATGCCAAACTGTCCACTTTCTCCAAGCTGGCCGCGGTGGTCGAACGGGAAGAGCCGTTTATCAAAACCGCCACCCGCAAGATCAAGCGTTACCTCTACACCAAGGAAGGATGAACTTAATCCCGTACTTGCCGCCGGCGCAAAAGAAAATGGTAGATAAAGTCGCCATACAAATCCATTTTTCGTCTGCCTTCCACTGACTCGGCGAAGCGCCAGAACCCGTAGATCTTGGCAAGTTTGAGAAGACGTTTGCTATAGGTGTTCCAACTGAAATCTTCGTGGATCCGGTGGATCCCGGCCAAGGAGATCCGATGCCACAAATCGGGATCCCGGTCCAATTGGAGAAAGAATCCTTCCAGTGAGGAGGCAATCAACGCCGGATCCCCCGTATTGAGAAGGAACCCGTTTTTGCCGTGGTCGATGATCTCCGATGGTCCTCCGAACTTGGGTCCGAACGTGGGAAGACCGCTGACCATGGCTTCGAGAATGGTCAGTCCGAATGCTTCGAAGAGGGCCGGCTGCACGAAAATACCCTTGCGATCGGCAATAATGCGGTATATCTCTCCGGTATCGGATTTGGGAATGCTGGGGATCCAGCGGATGCTGTTTTTCAATCCATGGGCAGCGATCAATTCGTGAGCCCTGCTGATCTCCGCCTTTTCTTCCTGGTCACGGGATTGAGCGGGATCAATCGTCCCGGCTGAAAAAATCAGGTTGCAGCGCTTTCGCAGTTTTCGGCTGAGCCCGAACGCCTCGATCAAACCGGTAATGTTCTTGATCCGGTCGAAGCGCGCCATGGTGAAGATTGGTGTTTTCTCCGGGTCTTTCAGATGTCCGAGATTGTCTCCGGCTTGTTCATGAAAAACTCGGTTTTCCAGGCGGGCGGTCTGGGCCGCCACCCGCCGGGAGGATTCCGTGTATGGGAAGTAAAGGTCAAAACTGACCCCCGGAGGAATGACATTGAATTTGGGGCTGAACAGGTCGATTCCGGAAAGCACCTGAACATATCCGGGCATGGTGAAATGCTGGTAGGATTCATATTGTCCCATATGAGAATCCGTACCGACGATCTCCTGGCGGGTGCTGGTGATGATGAAATCCGATTTGTTCATGCTCAGGATGTCCGCGATGAATTGGGTCGAGAAATTGTATTCCTTGTCATATGCCCGCCATTTCAGGTCGGCTTCGGGATATTTCGTTTTTTCCAAGGCATGAGAGATGGTACATTGGATGACATCGAAACGGTCCGCCAACAAGGTGGATACCAGGTTACCGTCTGAGTAGTTTCCGATTAAAAGGTCGGGCTTGCCGCCGAACTCTCCCGACAGTTCCACGGCTGAAGCATTGGCGAAACGTTCCAGATACGGCCAGACCTGGAAACGGGAGACCCAATGGGGCAGGATATTCATCTGTTCATCATGGAAGGGTACCCGGAGGATCCAGCTGTTCTCGGTACGGTAAATGCGTTCCCGTTTGACATCACATCCGCTGTCTCCGGCTTCGGGAATCAGGCGTGTCAATACCACGATATGGGGTGATACATTCAGGCCGCTGCGTTGCAGGCTTTTTCGCAGATGGGCTTCCAGAGCCCGCACCTGATCCAGGATATAGATGACTTGTCCTCCCGTGTCCGGCCGTCCCAGCACGTTGTTCTGGCCGAACCAGCCATGGGGGGAGACGATGGCGATTCGGGAGATCATGGGCATGGGTACCCGGGAGATAAACCTTTCCAGCAGGGAATCATCCGGCGCGTCAAACAGGTCGATGAGGGTCTGCATGGTCTCCGAGATCCGTTCCAACGTGTCTCCCCATCCGGGCTCCAGACCACTGCGGCGTAAGCGGCTCTCCACTTTTCCAACCGGCGTTTTTCCCTGGGATCGATTCAGCCATTCCGTGGTATTGCGCAGGCGCTGAATCAAGGTGTCCACATCGCCGATCGATTCCCGGTTGATCAACAATTGACGACCATCATGCTGATGCAGTTTGAGGAATTCGAACAATTTGCGGTTCCATTCCTCGGGATTCTGGAACATGCGGCTGGAGAGATAACGGTTCAGAAAAAGGATTCCATTGCCGATGTTTTGGAAATGCCGGATCCTCGGGGCGAAATCGTAAAAAGGCAAAAAATCGATGCGCAGGGGATTGGGATCGGGGGGATTCCCGGAGAAGCGGTCCTTTTGTTGCAGGTATTCTCCCGGTGGAATCATCTCGAGGTAACTGCCGTTGGCGTTTACCCGATAGTATTCAAAACGGGCGGTTTCCGGACGGTGCATGACGTACAGGTATTCGCCTTTGAGAAAGATTTCCTGGATATGGCTCAGAAAAAGAAAAAGCGGCGATTTCTGGCGCCTGGAACGGGAGTTCCCGGTTTCGTCGCAGTAGTGGAAGTAGCGCAGCAGTATGTCGTTCTGGCGCAATAATTGCGGCGGATCCGCCATGAGAGAGGACATGAACTCCCGAAAATCCGGTTCTTCCCGTCGGGGGATCAGTTTGGAAAGTATGTTGCTCATGATGATTGATCTCCAGCAGCCCGGCTCCACCAGTTGTAATGCGAGATGCCTTCGAGGATGCCGGCGGCGTAGGCGGAGCGGGCGAAGTAGACTCGCCGGCTTTGCCGCAGGAAATTCAACTCCGGTTGGTGATTGGCTACGACCACGGCGGCGCAAACGCCCCGCAGCATGCCGGCGTCATTGCCGCTGTTTCCGCAAACCAGAATGTTCGCCGGAGGGATATCCCATTTGCGTGATAAATAGCGAACGGCTTTTCCTTTGGAGGCTCTGTAGGGCAGAATATCCAGGTCCCGTTGTGAAGAGTATTCCAGGGAATAGCGCAGGTGATTGTCCGAAAGTAACCTGTGAATATGGGCCAGTCGATCCTTGCCGGGCTCCATGAAGTAACTGAGTTTAAATGGTCGCATGTTTTCGTCGGGTTGAGGAGTAAGATAGTCGAGTTTTTCCAGCAGGTCCCGGATCAACCGGGGTTTCCATTGGTGCTCCAGATAACTGCTCCAGCCCCGGTCTTTAATCATCCCGTCACCGTAATAGATCTCCGTTCCCACTGCGGTGATCATAAGGTCGGGAATCGGGACCCCGTGGAGTTCCAAATGGTCCAGGGCGGATTGAGGATTGCGGCCCGTGGCTACCCCGAAACCCACGGTTTCTACGTGGCGGCGGATCTCATCGATCAGTTTTTTCAGATCTTCCGCCGGGCCTCCCGTGAGGGTATCGTCTATATCGCAGATCAGAAAGTAGCGCAAAGCCGCCAGGCGACGGCCCACGGGAAGGCGTGCGGGTTGCTCGCGAACTCCGGGCTCCGGAGGCTTGAGCAATGCCAGGATTTTCTTTTTGTAGGATTGCACGTGGGCGTCCCATGTGTAGTACTTTTTGACATTCACGATGCCGTTGCGGGACATGCGTTTCCACTCCTCGGCGTGCGTGATGACGCGGCGCAGTGCGGCGGAAATCTCGTCGCTGCGGGTGGCGTCCACCAGCACTCCGTTTTTCAGATTGGCGATAATGTCTTTCGGGCCACCGTCCCGGGTCGCCACCAGGGGAACCCCGCAGGCGGAAGCTTCGATTAAAGTCAGGCCGAAAGGTTCCGTAAGGGCGATATTTACGAACACACCGCGCTTCTCCCCGGCGATGCGGTAGAGTGCCGGTACTTCGTATTCGAAATCATGTCGCTTGGGAATGGCCATGCGGCCGTACAGGTCATACTGATCCATGAGCAGCAACATTTCGGTAAGTACTTCTCGTTCATTCTCTTCCTTGGCTTCGATATCTTTACGGACCCCGGCAAAAATGGCCAAGTTGGCCATGGCCTGAAGATCGGGATCCTGTCCATAGGCTCGAATCAGTCCGGATATGTTTTTGCGTTTCTCCGGGCGGCACAATGTCAATACCAGAGGGCGGTCCGGGTGGGTCAGAAAACGGTGTAACTCCTCCAGCAGGGATGCCTGGGCGAATTGCTGGGCATCGTGTTGACGGCTCTCTGGAAGACTATCCATGTAATAGGGGTAAAATTTTTCCAGGTCGACTCCGGGGGGAATGACTGCGAATTCGGGTTTGCCTTTGCCTTTATACAATCCGTATTGGGTTTCCACTTCCTGGTTCGTGCTGGCGACCACCAGATCGGCATGTTGCAGGATTTCTTCTTCGGCGGCTATGCGTTTCCCGATGGAATACCGTCGCTCAATTTCGGGCATTCCCATCCCGCTTTCCAATAGCCGATCCTGCTTGGATCTCCCCAATGAATGGCCGGTAAACACAAAAGGTATTCCAAAAAAGCGGGCCAGTCTTCTCGATACATATCCGGCATCGGCGTAATGACCATGGCAAAGATCGGGAACTTCACCCTGGCGTTTGATAAACGTAATGGTGCGGTTGATGAACTCATCCAGGTGAGCCCAGAGGCGTTCCTTGCGGATGTATTTGAGTCCTCCGCAACGGATGCGAATAATGCGGCATTTCGGTGAAATCTCCTCGATTTCCCGGGCATAATCGTCGGAAACCCGGGGATCGGAAATCCGGCGGGTGAAAAGGTCAACCCGGCGGATTTCCGGACAATTGCTGAGTGCCTTGGCGATTTCCAGAACATATAGGGTCTGACCGCCGGTATCCGCATCCCGGCCGAGTTCCGGATTGTGACCCCGGATCAAACCGTGAATACTGAACATCTGGACGTATAGAGATTTTTGGGGCATTGGTTATTTCTCCTTGCCGGGTGCGGAGGTGAAGTTACCGGATTCGGCGGTTTCCTGGGGAACGGCTCCGGGGATTCGGCATACCTCCGTGGCCAGCCGGCCCGCCGCGTCCAGGATGTTTTCAGGTTGTTCCCCGCGCAGGATGCCTACGGCCAGAGCCGCGGCGAAAGCATCCCCGGCGCCAACGGGATTCACCGGACCATCAAGGGAAATGCCCGGAGTGGAGAACAGGCGTTCTCCAACCAGCAGTTTGCTTCCGGACTTGCCCAAAGTCAATGCCGCGTACGGGATCGAGAAGCGGCGGCAAATGGTTGTCAGACGTTGCGGGATCGATCCGGAAACATGGTATTCATCCGCCAGGAAATCGAGTTCGTCGGCATTGATTTTCAGAATATCGCACAATTCCAGAGAACGGGTCACCCTGGACGCAACCACATTGCCCTTGCGAAGATTGAGGTCGCACATCAATAAGCAGGAATCGTTGACTTTCTTTGCGAGGGAGTCGATGATTGCCGCCCCCTGTGGCGTGCGTTGCATCAGAGTACCGAAACACAGCATTTCCGGGGAAAAATCGGTTAACCATGATTCCGTTTCGCTATCCAGACGGATATGGTCCCAGGCCGCCGGCAGGATTTCATAGGTGGGTTCGTTGCATTCGTCAAAGCGAATGTGTACGGAACCGGTAGGCGCCTGAGGATCCTCCTGAATGGGCGTGGGATCGAATGCATAGGTCGATAACAAGCCGCGGATCCGGGAACCCTCCGTATCATTCCCGAGCCTGGTCATAATCTGGGCGTCTGCGCCCAGGATCCGGGCATGAATGGCGAAATTGCATGGCGCGCCGCCCAGACGCTTTCCATCAGGGAAATGGTCAAACAGAACTTCCCCTACCGCGAGTATGGAACTAGGCATTGGATGGAGCGTTGTCATGGTCGGAAGATTTTGAATGGCGGCGCTTTCGCCGCGGCCGGGCGGGTTCGACTTTGATTGCGCTTCCACGTAAAATAATTCCGTTGAGTCCTTTGATGGCTGTTTCGGCCTCTTCGGGACGGGCCATTTCAACGAACCCATACCCTTTCTGACGCATCAGGCGTACATGGCGAACGCGACCGAAGTATGAGAATTGTTCGAGTAACTCCCGTTCCGGAAGATCCTTGGGAATATTGAAAACGAACAATGTGCGCTGACTCATTTATCACCTCCTTTTACGTGATCCGCCCGGAAACTCCGCCGGCATTGGTGCACCTTTCCGAAAAAAGCGCGTGGACTCTGGATATTCGAAAACGGCGGTTCCGGGCCTCCGGAAAGGCGTTGGAGGTGCTAAAAGAAGGTAAACTCTCTCACGCAAAACATATCTTCTAGTATAGCAGAATGACGGATGCTTTGGAAATCCCGGGCGAATTGGTGGGTTTGAATGTGAATTGTGTTAATATATTGGTTGTTCCGCGGGATTTCGTTGAATTTTGATCCGCCCGATGTTACACTATCGGTAAATAGTTTTTCCGGTTACTCCCTTACTCCGGATAGAAATTTTCGAGAGGTGGGCCGGGCCGGACAGGAGGCAGACCATGAAAATGATTAAGGATATGTACCAGGCGGCGGATTGGAAAAGTGAGAAGCACGCGCCGGTGATTCAGGCTCCCGGCTTTACTCCCGGGGAGCCCATGAACATTACCGTGAATATCGGTGAGGAAATCCCTCATCCCAACACCACGGCGCATCATATCGCCTGGATTGAAGTATACTTTCTGCCCCGGGACGAGAAGTTTCCGTACCTGATCGGCAGGTATACGTTTGACGGCCACGGCGCGTCCGTCCAGGGTGCCGATACCAGCACGGTCTATTCGGAACCCTATGTGACCCTGCGTTTCCGGAGTGAAAAACCGGGCACCATCATGGCCAGCTCCTACTGCAACATTCATGGCCTGTGGTCCGGTTCCGCGGAAATCGGTTAACCCCGAGACGGTTTGCTGACCGCCGCCGTTCTTTTCCCCGGCGGCGGTTCCATACATGAACATGGCGGCCAACGTACACGACGGCACCGGGTATCGGGGAACCATCGGTATCCTCACCGGGGGCGGCGATGTCCCGGGATTGAATCCCGCCATCCGGGCGGTGACACTGCGCGCCCTGGGGGAGGGATACCGGGTTGTCGGCATACTCCGTGGCTGGTCGGGACTTACCGGGATCCGGCGCGAGAAGGGCGCGGACAACTCCTCCCATTACCGGGAGCTTACCGCGGAAACCGTACGGCGCGTGGGACGTACCGGCGGCACTTTCCTGCATACTTCCCGCACCCTGCCCAGCAGCATCCCCGCGGCCCTGGTGCCGGCGCACCTGGCTTCCCGCTACGCGGAGGACGGCAACGACCTGACCAAAGAGGTCTTGAAAAACCTTGAATTTCTGGGTATCGACATGCTGATCGCCATCGGCGGCGACGATACCCTGGGGTATGCCGTGCGTTTGCACAAAGAGGGCGTTCCCGTCATCGGTATCCCCAAGACCATGGACAACGATGTGCCGGGAACCGATTACTGTATCGGCTTTTCTACCTGTGTGTCCCGGGTGATTTCCCTGGCCGATAGCCTGCGCACCACCGCGGGATCCCATGAACGTTTCCTGGTACTCGAGGTTTTCGGCCGTTACGCCGGTTTCACGGCCCTGCTGCCGACCCTGGCGGGGGCGGCGGATCGCTGCGTGATTCCCGAGTACAGGTTCCACATGGAAGACCTGTGCCGGATCCTGGTGGAGGATCGCCTGAAGAATCCCAGTCGGTACGCGGTGGTGCTGGTTTCCGAAGGTGCGACCTTTCACGGCCAGGAGATGGTGTTCGAGGACACCGAAAGGGACATGTTCGGTCACGCCAAACTGGGGGGTATCGGCGAGCTGGTGGCCCGCCAGTTGAAACGCCTGTCTCCGGAATTCGGAGAAAAGAAGGCGGTCAACTGTATCTCCCAGAAACTGGGATACCTGGTGCGGGCGGGAGAGCCCGACTCCCTTGACTCCATCGTTCCCATCACCTTCGGGAATCTGGCCCTCGACCTGATCCTGCGGGGTCGGGGGGGGCGCCTGGTGGTCTTGTGCAATGGGCGCTATGGAGACAAACCCATCGAGGAATCGGCATCCCGGCGCAAACTGGTCAACCTGGATGAGTATTACAATCGGGAACGCCTGCGTCCCCTCTACAAGAGCTTCACCGATAAGCCCTTCATGCTGATGACCGGGGGATAAGGGCGAGCTCTTTTATTTTCGGCTCCTGACTGGACTCTGCCGTAAAAGCGGCCTCTGAGAGACCGGAACCTGATTCCATGGTTTCCTGAACATTTGTTTGGTTGGGACGTACCATTCCATGTTGTTGAAATTCCGGTTTCATGACAAAAAACAATCAGGGGGATATCGTGAGTAAAACCGGGTTTGCCATGGGTTTGTTGGTTTTCGTGTTTCTCGTGAGCGGAATAGAGGCTTCGGGAAAAGATACAATTGCCTTCAATGCGGAGAATTGGCAGTTTTTCGGGGGCAAAGTGGCGGAGCACGGGGGAAGGGAATGCCTGAAGGGTTCCGCCATGCTGAAAGGAGTTGTCTTTGAAAACGGAACAATGGAGTTCGACGTATGGGTTACCGGGAAACGGTCTTACCCGGGGGTCCGGTTCCGCGCGGTTCCCGGGGGAAACGCGGAAAACATCTATATCCGACCCCATGTGATTGGCTTCTCACCGGACGCGTTGCAGTACACGCCGGTATTCAACAATGCCGCCTGCTGGCAATTGTACAACGGCGAGGGGTTCACCTCGGGTATCCAGATGCCGCTGAACCAATGGGTGCGGGTGAAGATAGCGGTATCCGGCTCCCGGGCCCGGGTATACCTCGGGAACTCCGGCGAACCCGTTTTGAAAATTGATCACCTGAAACACAATGTACGGAAAGGCGGGATTGTCTTGACGGCTCCCCCCGACGGGTCCGCCTATTTCTCTGATTTCAGAATGGATCAGGAACGCACCCCCGACTTCGGGGAACCCGTGGAAGAGGATACGCATCCCGGTATCATCACGGACTGGGAAATCTCGCAACCCTTCAAATATGGGAAAATCGATGTAGAGAAAACCTATGACCGGCAAGTGCTTAAAGAAATCCAATGGAAGAAAGTGAAACCGGAAAAGTCGGGGCTCGTCAATGTATCCGGTCACATCAGGAGAGTCGGCACCGAGCCCGACTTCATCTTCGCCCGGACTTTTGTCCATGCGCCGGAACCGAAAGACCTGGAGTTGAGATTCGGATATTCCGACTGGGTTTTTGTGTTCCTGAACGGGAAACAGCTGTTTGCCGGCAGCAGCCCGTACAAGGGCCGGGGCGGGATTTTTCAGGGAATTATCGGTTATTATGACACCCTGGTACTGCCCCTGGAAAAGGGGAAAAACGAACTGCTGTTCATTGTGGGTGAAACCTTCGGCGGCTGGGGATTCATGGCCAAGGACGGAAAAGCGGAATTCATGGAACCGGGAATGCAGAAAATGTGGGAGTCCGAGCGAAGGTTCATGACCTCTGAATCCGTATTGTATGATTCACGAAGAGATGTTCTGTATGTGACCAATTTTGATCAGTTCAATGTCCCTGATCCAAAATCGGAGCAGTTTGTTTCCAGAGTATCATTAACCGGCAAGATCCTTGATTACAAATGGGTGGAGGGTTTAAACAATCCGCTGGGAATGACCCTGTTCAAGAACAGGATATATGTGGCCGAGAGGAAGGGGATTGCCGTTATCGATCCCGATAACGCCGGGGTGATCAAAAGAATTCCCATTCCCGGCTGCCTTTTCCCCAATGATATCACCCTGGATAAGAAAGGCGCAATCTATGTGACCGATTCCAGGAAGAACGTGATCTGGCGGGTTTGGGAGGGAAAATCGGAGGAGTGGCTGGCCGGGGAGGATGTCCGCGATCCCAATGTGATCTATTATCACAAAGGAAAGATCCTTTTCGGTAACAGCTACGACCGCAGCCTCAAGCTCGTTGAACCCGGAACAAAGAAAGTAAGCGTTGTCGCGAGGTTTGAAAAGGGATTCATCGACGGCTTGAGAATCGACAAAAACGGGAATTACCTGGTTTCCCTCTGGCATGGGAAGGTATTCCGGGTCACCCCCGGCGGCAGTGTGACGAAGATACTCGATACCACCACAACGGGAAAACATATCGCCGACTTTGAGTATATTCAGAAGAATGGCATGCTTGTGATCCCCACCTTTTTCGGCAATACGGTGTCGGCTTATCAATTGGATTAGAACGGGCCGCTGTTTTATCTTTGAATCCGTTGTTTCCGGGTGGAGGCGGCTGCGACCAGGATAAGCGGGATGATGGCGGGGGGCGGCGGACCGGGTTTGCCGGCACCGGCGGCACGGATCAAATCAACAAATCAGCCGTCGGGCTTGAATGCCCAGTCGATCTCATCGGCGAAATATTGGAATTCGATCATCCGGCCTTCCGGATCCCGGGCAAAGAAGTGATAGATGCGGTACTTTTTGTTCATTTGCGGCGGGGTCCGGGCTAGAGCCTTAAACTGTTCATATGCCTGGTCCACCCGCTCTTTGCGGTCATAAAAGAAGGTAATCAAGCCTTCCATGTCGGCTTTTTCCCTCTGACAGAATCCGAAGAGCATATTTCCGGATCGAAAGATCAGGCAGTCGGCCTGCTCCATCCAGAGTTCGCAGCCGACCTGCCGGGTATAAAAGTCTCTCAGTTCCGCCAGCTTCTGGGTCTTGAAAAACACGATGCCGTACATCCCCACCTCCTGTTTGGCCTGAACCCCTCCTGTAAAGGCCGCCAGAACCAAGGCCGCCAAAACCAACGATTGTATTTTTTGTTTTGTCATCATCACTCTTTTGAAGGACTCCGGAAGAATCTATATTGAAACCCAATTGATCTTTCGCGGGGTGTGCGGTGGGTATCCCGGCGGTGATGGCCGCGGCGGCCACGGCCAGAATGAGCGCGATGATGGTGGGGGCCGCCCATTTCTCCCATTCCCGGCGAAACTCCGCCTCCCGGGGATGGGGTTTGGCGAATATGGACAGGCCGTAGAGGCCGCGGACGGAGGACAGGATCTGTAGGGCCATGGTCGACAGGGTGGAAGCCATGACCAGGGATTCCATTTCCCATATTTCCGGTACCAGCGGGCGGCCCAGGACGAACAGCAAAGATCCGGCCGCCGCCAGGGCTGCCGCGGGGATGATCCATGCGGAGGGGTGCTTTTTCCAGGGGCGGATCAGGTGAAGGAGCATAAAGAGGGCGCAGATTACCACCGCCGCAAGGGATGTGTAGAAAGCCGCGTAAGCCGCCAGGGTCAGGGATCCGCTTCCGAATCCCACCAGCAGCGCCTGAGTCGCCATCCCCGCGGTAAGCCGCAGGGCCGGCCCCGGCTCCAGGGGGAACCGGTACATGGACAGCAGGGCCTGGGCGATGAGCCACAGCAAAAGAAACACCGCGCCCATGACGATTATCACGGCGGGAATGTCTCCCCGGGATTTCAGATAGACCGCGGCCAGGGGGAGGGAGAGGGCGTGCATGCCCAGCCAGGCACTCTTGACCCAGAGATAAAAACCGCCGTGGTTTTTTCCGTTCATCCTGGGACCTCCCGGGGACGCAGGATAGATCAATCGCTCCCGGGATTCGCGTTCCCGGGAGAATCGAAGTACACTTTCAGGGTCATGATCTCGAAGGGGCCCAGCTTGAGGGGGAGCTTGGGGCCGATACCTCCCAGGGCACGACTGGGCGTCTCCATCAGGTCTGTTTCCAGGACCTTGCTGGGCGTCCTGGTGAAGACAAGCGCGGTCCCCGCCGGGTTCCCGCTGCTGTTGAACAGCCTCAATATCATGGCGTTGTCATCTTCCGCGGGTTTGATGGTTTCCAGGATGACCGGAGAAGGTTCGATCTGAATATGAGAGTAAACCGGAGGAACCGGGCCTTCGTGATGATCCGTGAATATCGCCCGCATGGGCGTGTTCAATTCCCGGGCCCGTTTGACCGTATCCGCGTTTTCCCAGGAGCCGGCATGGGGGTAGAGGGAGTAGGTGAAGGCGTGCCTGCCCCGGTCGGCCATGGGATCCGGCCAGGTGGGGGAACGCAACAGGGATATCCGCATGATGTTGTCATGGATATCGTGTCCGTATTTCCCGTCGTTGAGCAGGGAGATACCTCCTTCCCGGTCGGACAGGTCCGCCCAGCGCAGGGCGGGGACTTCAAAACGGGCTTTGCGTGCCAGGGTATCTCTGCGAGTGGACCTGCGGATGGCCGCGAAAGGGATTTCATACGAAGCGGAATCGGCGGTGACGGTCACGGGAAAAGCGGCTTTCAGCATCATGTGATCTTCCCACCAGTCGGCCCGGGTGTGGATGTCCAGGCGGTCCAGATCGTTCCAGAGAGAGATTTCCTGGGTAAAGAAAGAGGAGGGAAATTCCTCGGTAGGCCCGCGGCGTGCCTTGGAAAGGCCGAGGAAGCTCTTTTTAATCCGGATTATCTGGCGTACCGGGGTGCTGCGCAGGATTTCCACTTGATCCGCCCGGTCGAGAGTCCAGCGGCGTCCGGTGTAGCCGATATTCCAGGCGTCCCAGTCTTCCGGAAGATCCTCGTGGATCTCCAATACGTTTATGGCTCCATGGGCGGGAACGTATTCCCTGCCGGTACCGCGGTGTATGAAACTGGTAATATGTCCGCTTTTCGGATCCACCTCGACTCGCAGAAAGCGGTTTTCCATGACCGTGGCGGATGCGGGGGCGGATGATGGTTTCTCCGGCGCGTCCAGGGCAACCAGGGAGTAGCCGCGGTGTCCCAGGGAGGGCACGTGTGCCGCCACGAAAACAAGTGTTTCCGGTTTTCCCCATTCATCACATTCGATCTCCGCGGGAACCCGGCTCCCGGTATGATCCAGCAGACCAGGATTCCGGGGAGGAGAATTTCCAAGATGCAGACGAACGACATCGGATCTTTTCCAGGCCAGGGGATTGAATACGACTACCGGCCGGCCCTTGAGGCCTTTCGTATGAATCCGTTCGCAGAGAGCGTTCAGGGATTCCCGGTCGATGCCGTCAAGACAGCGCCGCACGCCGGCGTAGGCCTCGGCGGCGTCCCGGTACACCGGAGTGATGGAAGAACCCGGGAGAATGTCGTGAAACTGGTTGGTGAGGACGGTCTTCCATGACTTTTCCAGTCGATCCGCCGGGTAATTGCCCTGGTCCGAACTCGCCAGGGCCGCCCATTTCTCGCTGCTTCCCAGGCGGGACTCCAACTCCCGGTTGGCCCGTTTAACCGCCGCCTGGGTGGTAAAAGTTCCCCGGTGATATTCCAGGTATAGCTCGTCCCGCCAGGTGGGGATATCATTTCTCATTTCCGAGGTGATGCTTTCCAGGAATTTCCCGGCCGGGGAATGGACGAAGCGGGGGGCGATGGACAGGGCCGCGTACCCCCGCACCCGGTCCAGGATCTCCCGGTTGGGGCCGCCGCCGTGATCGCCGATGCCATAAAGGATCAGGCTCTTGGTCAGGCCCGTTGTGGCCTGGTAGCGGGCAACCTGGTCGGTAACCCTTTCCAGGCGGACCCGGGAAGTGTAGCCCGCCGGGGGAAAATAGGAAAGCAGCCGGGTGCCGTCCACCCCCTGCCACCAGAAAACGTAATAGGGGAACACCGTGGTATCGTTCCACCATATCTTCTGGGTGACAAAGCGGTTGATGCCGCTCTTGCGGAAAAACTGGGGCATGTTGTGATTGTACCCGAAAGAGTCCACGTTCCAGCCGGTGGTGACGTCAATGCCGAAACGCCGGCGGAAATACCGTTTTCCATACAGGATCTGGCGCACCCAGCTTTCTCCGGAAATCAGGTTGCAATCCGGTTCCACCCACATACCGCCTACGACTTCCCAGCGTCCGGAACGAATGGCCTCTTCAATCCCGGCGAACAGTTCGGGATATTTCTTTTCGATCCACTGGTAGGCGAGGGCCTGGCTCTGGGCATAATGAAGCTCCGGGTATTCCGTCATGTTCTGTAAGACGGTGCGGAACGTATTGCGGGCAACCTGAACGGTTTCTTGGATCCGCCAGAGCCAGGCGATATCGATATGGGCGTTTCCGATCAGCCGAATTTCGAAGCTCCGGGCGTACTTGCGCAGAGGACCGCAATGGCCCAGGGAAGAGCGGATGGAATTCAGAAGCCTGGTGGTGTCACCGGATTCCAGGGCTTCCACGTCAAAGGCATCCAATGCGCGCTGCAACGCCTTTTGCAATTGTTTTAACAATTTCGGCCTGATGCCGCGGCCATCGGGAATCCTGTACGCATGACCGGTGAATGTAAAACGGCGCAGGTCGGGATAAACCAGCTTTTGAGCCGTTGTCAGGCTGGCGGTCCAGTTGCTCAGAGTTTCGACCGTCTCGGCCGCGGCGGGATAGTGAAACGCCGCTTTCATTAAGCGGAATTCCATGCCCGTCTCAACGGCGGGTTTGCGCCGGGGCGGCCAGGGTTCGCCGCGGAAGGGACGGAAACCCCGGTTCTCAACACCGATGTGGATCCGCCATTCCCGGTTTCCCTCGCCATTGTCCAGGCGGAATCGTTTCTTTTCTTCCCTGGGTGTTCCACCCCCGCCGTCAACGGCAAAGGTGGCGAGATCGGCCTCGGCCAGCCGGATGGTCACCGCACTGGCTCCGGCGGAGCGGAAAACCAGGTCCAGGTCCGCCGGTGTTCCGGCGATCACCATGCCCTGGGCCACCCGGGGCACTTTCAATATGGCTTGGAGTTCAAAGATCGGATCCGTAATGGCCTCGCCGGGGCGCAATGGCCGCCATTCGCCCCCGGAGGGGCGCCATTCCCAGTTTTCGATGGTTGTGTCCAGGGCGGCGGCGGCGCGGAGCAGTGGCTCCGGGACAAGGGGGTCCTGGGTGTCCGCGGACAGCCAAAGCCCGGTGGGGATCAAACAAAGGATGATTACCGAAACGGCGGGGAATCTGAAACGTACCATTTTTCTTGTGTAGCACAGGGTAATCTCAGAGTCAAACCGGGGTCCTGAACGAATTGACATCCCTGTGAACCGGTCATACAATGCCCATGTAGAGCAAATCCACAAAGGGGTGATGATAATGAAGCAAAAAGTATTGGTGGCAACGGAGAAACCTTTCCATCCCGACGCCGTGAAAGGGATTCGTGATATCTGCGGGGAAGCGGGATACGAGATGGCCCTGCTGGAATCCTATGGCGACGCGGCGGAATTTATCGCCGCGGTAGCCGATGCCGATGCGTTGATCATTCGCAGTGACAAGGTGACCCCCGCGGTCATCGCCGCGGCGGACAGGTTAAAGATCGTGGTCCGTGCCGGAGCGGGTTACGACAATGTGGATCTGGAAGCGGCCTCCGCCCGGAACATGGTGGTCATGAATACCCCCGGTCAGAACGCCAACGCCGTGGCGGAACTGGCACTGGGCATGATGGTATACCTGGCCCGCAACGGATACAACGGCAAGGCCGGCACTGAGTTACGGGGAAAATCCCTGGGAATCCACGCTTTCGGAAACGTGGGCCGCGACGTGGCGCGGATCGCGAAAGGTTTCGGTATGGACGTATACGCTTTCGATCCTTTCATCAGTGACGCAGCGATTCAGGCGGAGGGTGTGACCCCCCTGGGATCGGTCGAGGATTTGTATTCCCGATGCCAATACGTATCCCTGCACATCCCGGCCAACGAGAAGACCCGGGGTTCCATCAACGCCGACCTCCTGGGCAGCATGCCCGCGGGCGCAGTATTGGTCAACACCGCCCGCAAGGAAGTAATCTGCGAGGAATCCCTGCTCAAGGTGTTCGAAACTCGTCCCGATTTCGCCTATATTTCGGACATCGCTCCGGACCGAAAGGACGAGATCGTCGAGAAATTCCCGGGGCGTTTCTTTTTTACCCCCAAGAAAATGGGCGCCCAGACCGCGGAGGCCAACATCAACGCCGGCCTGGCGGCCATCCGCCAGATCATCGGGTTTTTCGAAAAGGACGACCGCACCTTCCAGGTCAACCGCTGATCATTCCCGGTCGGGTAGGGGTGGACCTAAGTGTCCACCCATGATTGCCGAGTTTGAAAGCTGGGTCCGCTTACATATTGTGTAGGGAAATAAGTGTAGAAAAAAGAAAGCCGCGGGCAAAGCCAACGCTCGACGCTCCAGCTCAGACCCATTACGGTCTTCGGCGGACTAAAATGACCCCGGTGGCTGTTTGGGATGTAATCCGGGGCATCATTTTCCTCCGGACGTCCTGCCTCAGCCCATGGGTGCCCTGAACCTGCGCTTTAACTCGCTTATGCCTTATTCCCGCGACTTCCCTGCCGAAAAAAGGGAAGAGATACGAAAGTTGGAGAAAAACCGAATTCCGGCTCTATCTACGGCTTCCAGAAGGATGTGATGCCATCGTCGGATAAGCGGATGCGGTAGCGGGTGCCGCCCAGGGTGAAGTTGTAGCCAGCGCAGACCAGGGCGATGCCCGGAATATCCCGCCGCCGGGGAGCGCCGTAACGGGTGTCTCCGGCCACCGGGGCCAGGTGTGCGGCGGCATGGGCGCGGATCTGGTGACGCCGTCCGGTAAAGGGAATCACCGTGTAGCGGGCCAGACCCATCCACTCTCCCCGGCGCAGGAACAGGGTCCGGGCCGATTTGCCCGCCGGGTCGGATCCGGCGCGGCCGTCCCGCCATCCCAGGGGATCATTGACCAGGATACGTTCCGGTCCGTCGGCAGTTAGGACCGCGCAATACATTTTGTGGATCCTGCGTTCCCGCATCAGGCGGAAGAGCTCTCGTTCCCATTGTTTTGACGCCGCGAAAAGCACCAGACCGCCGACCGGAACGTCGAGGCGGCTGACCGGGGTGGGAGAGAAGGTTTTCCCCTCTGTCCGGAGGAAGTCCGCGACTCCCCCGGCCAGGTTGTGAAAAAGACTGGTGGGGTCGGCTTGAACCGGCACTCCCGGGGGTTTGGCGGCCACCAGTACCCGGGAGTCGCGGAACACCAGATCCGCGGGTTTCAGAACGAATGGTTCGGTCTGACCCGGCCAGAGGAATACCCGCACCGTGCGGCCGCGATGTACCTGGAATCCCGGGTCCGTGATTCGGCTCCTGTCCAGCCAGACCGCTCCACAGGCGATGAGAGCCCCCGCGGAGGCCGGGTCGGTAAGGTTGGCCTGGAGAAGAGTGAGCAGGGGAGTATCCTTCCCGGCGGTAATATAGAGACGACGGTTTCTCGGGTCCGGGCTCATTAGAAATAGTATCGGAACGCCGTGTAGAGCATGTGGGGCCAGGTCCCGAACTCGGATCGCGGCAACAGGCCGGCTGCGTCCGTTGCCGGTGTTTCCCCGAAGGCGAAATAGGCGCCCAGGACCAGGTAGACATTCTCCGCCACGTTGTACTCCGCGGACGGAGCCATGGTCAGGGAACCGTCGTCCAGGTTCCAGATAACCATGAGGGATACGGGCAGCAGGGGGGTCGCCTGAATCGTGGAACCCAGGGTAATGTAATGCCGGCCCATGAGATAAACGGATCCATCCCGAAAAGCGGCTGTGTCCGCCAGGGAGGCATAGGTGGCGGGATTCCCGCTTCCGGCGGAGTTGAAATGGTATTCGCCGAAGGCGTACACAATCCCGCTGAATTTATAGTCCATACCCGTGGATAACCTGAAGTAGGCATTATGGTCGCCGGGTTCACTGGAACGGAAGGCAAAGGGTTTTACCCAGGCGGCTTCGAGCCAGGCGCCGGCACCTCCGATGGATCCCGCCATGTCCAGGCCGACCAGAAAATGGCGGCGGAACGCCATGGCCAGCAATGCCATGTCGGTTCCTCCCAGGTGAAATTTTCCCCGCAGGAAAAAAGCGCTGCGGTCCAATGCGAAATGCCGCCCGGCCACCCAGCCCAGGTCCAGTTCATCCATCATGCCCAGGGGAACTCTCAGCCGGATCGCGTCCACGCCGCGGCGATCTTCCGTATCCAGTTCATTGAAGGTGAAAGGCGTGATCAGATCCGTGGGATTCACCATGCGGCCGCTGCCCCAGGCTATGGCCTGGCGACCGATGTAAAGGTCGGCGCCGGGGAAACGGATGGTGACCAAAAGGCGGTCCAGATTGTGGGATAGCGAGAAGTTTTCAGCAGGGTCTCCCGAAGGAGGTGACAATCGCGGCTTGAAATCCACCGCCCGGTAATCCTGCGGCGAATCCGCCTTCATTGTCGAGGGGAAGTATCCTTCCGGAATGGATCCGGAGTAACCCGGCGACAGGTCCCAGGCGGCTTCGACGGAAACCGAGGCGCTGACGGAAGTGGAAAAGGTCATGCGCAAGCGGTTGGTAACCAGGCCCAGGGGAGGGTTTGTGTCCCGAATGGCAAGGCTGTCGGGCAGCATGAGGGTCAGGGCGAAGGATTTGAAATATCCGTGGATGCCGGCGGCGGATAACCCCGCGGCCAGGGCCGGCAGTATGAGTAGAAGACAAAACAGTCGCCGCATGGCTGCCGGCCTAATCGCGCCGCTCATCTTCGGCGATAATCCCGTCTTTCAGGGTGATCACCCGGCGGGCCCGTTCCATGATCATGTTGTCGTGGGTGGAAAACAAAAATGTCATGCCCGTCTTCTCGTTCAATTCCCGCATCATGTCCAGCAGGCCGGCACCGGTTTTCGAATCCAGGTTGGCGGTGGGTTCGTCGGCCAGGATGAGGCGCGGGCGGGATACCATGGCCCGGGCGATGGCCACGCGCTGCTGCTGACCGCCGGATAGTTTGGTGGGCAGGCGGTCCGCCATGCCGGATAAGCCGACTTCCTCCAGGATTTTCATGACCCTCTGGTGGCGTTCCTCTTTGGAAACTCCCTGAAGCATCATGATGTATTCAATGTTTTCTTCCACCCGCAGGACGGGTACCAGGTTGTATGCCTGGAAGATAAATCCGATATGGTCACGACGGAAGTCGGAAAGATCCCTTCCGCGCATGGCGGACAAGTCTTTTCCTTCCAGAAGGACTTCGCCGTTCGTGGGCGTGTCCAGCCCGGAGATGATATTGAGGAAAGTCGTCTTGCCCGAACCCGAGGGGCCCACGATGGCGGTGAATTCTCCTGGAGCGATGTCGAGGTCGATGCCCCGGACGGCCTGGACATCCACGCCGTTGTCGTAATAGGTCTTGGTCACGTTGCGGGTCGACACGATGAATTTTTTATGATTCATATTTTTCTCCACTATGTGTACTCTCAAAGGCTTTTGCGCAACGCCGAGGCGATGTGCATGCGTCCGGCCACCCGGGCGGGATACAATCCCACCAGGGTGCAGAATATGATCACCCAAAGGGGATACTTGACAAACTGCATGGTTCGCAGAACCGGGTAAATGATTTCCTGGAAGTGGACTCCCGACATCTCAATCCCCCGGTAATCAATGCCTGAATGGGCGACCAGGGCGGTCAGGCCCAGACCCAGAATGACCCCAACGACCACGCTGATGATTCCCAGAGCCAGGGCTTCCAGCACGATGAGACGGCGGACGCCGGACGCGCGGGTGCCCACGGCGCGCAAAACGCCGAACTCGAACATACGCTCGTACAGGGACATGAACAGGGTGTTGATGATACCGAAAACCACAATGCCCGCCAGGATCATGGCCAGTATGTACATGCTGAAATTCGTCAACTCCAGCACGTTTTTCATTTCCGGCATCAACCGGGGCCATCCCGCGGCTTCATTGCCGTTGACGGAGTAGCGTTCCCAGAAGGGCAGGTCCGGGTTTTCCGCGTCGTTGATATCGTGAAAACGTATCGCGATTTCATGAATCGCCGCTCCGATGCCCAGCATCTGCTGGGCTTTGCGCAGAGGGATCAGAGCCATTCCGCCATCCAGTTCGCGGATGCCGAAATGATAGATCCCGGAAACCCGGAACATTTCCTGGGAGAGGTCTCCCCCCTTGACCTGGGCCACGGTCATGACCACCCGGTCACCGACGGTGACCTCCAGGGTTTCCGCCAGCTTACTGCCGATTACCAGATCGCGTTCCCCCGTGCCGAGCCACTCGCCATGTTTCAAGGCGTCATCGAATTGGGAGAGGTAGGGTTCCGATTGGGGATCCGCCCCCACCAGAAGAATTGAGTTGGCGTTGGCCGGAGAGGTCAGCATACCAAAAGCCAGGGTGCGGGGCGTAAAGTGGGCCACCGAGGTGTCGCCGGCCAGTTGCCGGAGAACCGCCTCCGGATTCTTAAGAGTCAGTTCCACTTCCCGGCTCAGGCGGTACCCTTCGCGGTGGATCTGGGCTTCGCCGAGAAAGGAGGCGGTGGTGGAGCGGATCAACGAGTCCTTCATGCCGATGATGACCGCGTCCGTAAAAATGAGCGCGGCCAGTCCGATGCCGATGGCCACGGAAGCAATGATGGTTCGCCGTTTGTTGCGGAAGATATTGCGCCAGGCGAGTTTCCAGTAAAATGCCATGGTTCCTCCTGTCAATGGATGCGCATGGAACGCGCCGGGTCGGTATGGGCGGCTTTCAAGGCCGGGAACAAACTGACCAGCAGCGCCGAAATCATCACCGTGAACCCGGGGATGGTAAAACTGCGCAGGTTCACTTCGGTGCGGACCGTGTCGAAGGTCATGCCTCCGTAGGTGAAGGCGTCGGAAAAGTGGATGCCTTTCAGGGAAAACAGGTGATTGAGCAGCAGACCCGCAAGAGTGCCGACGATAATGCAGAAAACCGCCAGGATCGAGACTTCCGCCAGTACAAGGCGTACGATCATGCCGGGCCGGGTGCCGATGGCCCGCAGCATGCCGTATTCACGCTGGCGTTCCAGTACGGACATGAGCACCGTGTTGAGAATGCCCACGGCGACCACCAGCACGATAACGACCAGCATGATATACATGCCTTCCTTGTCAGCCTGCATGGCCTTATAGAAGGATTTCGCGAACTCCTGCCAGGGGGCGACCTGAATGGCGGGATCCGTGATGCGGTCACGCAGGTCCCGGGTGACGGCATCCACGCGACTCAATTTGTCCGTAACCAGGGCGATTTCATGAATTCGTTCCCCGAGAACCAGAAGATCCCGGGCTTCGCCGATGGGCAGGTAAAAAGCGGTGCGGTCATCTACTTCATTGCCCGAATCCATGATGCCCACCACGCGGTACCGCTCATTGGCGATGGAACCGTCCGCGGCCTGACTGATAATCACCACGTCCTCATCCACACCGGCATGAAGCATTCTGGCCAGCCCCCTGCCGATAACGGTCTCTTTGGCGTTCGCGGAAGAGAATCCATTACCCTGAGTCAGGCGGTTGCGGAATCCCGTTGTCTGGTTTTCCCGTTGCGGATCGATGCCGATGATGCGTACGCCGGCGCTTTTTTCGTCTCCCGCCGCCAGGCCGGCCGCATAGATGCGGGGGGTCCAGTTTTCCACGTGAGCGGTATTATCCAGAAGGTGCCCCAGACGGTCCGGTTGATTGACGGTCCTGTACAGCGAAGGCGTGTCCAGGTACTCATGGTGGTGGATCTGGATATGCCCCAGCCGCGTCCGGGTGAAGGCGTCGATGATGTGGTTGTAACTGCCGTCGCTGAAGCCGATAAAGAACGCCGCCAATACGAAGCCGCCGAACATGCTGAGGGCGGTCAGCAGGGAGCGGCGCTTCTGGCGGAAAACGTTTCGGAATGCCATTTTCCATGTCATGCGGGCCTCCTTTTCAGGGATCCTTAAATGCGTTTCCTCAGGCTGCGCAGACTGAACGTGTCTCCGGCCACCGGGATATTGAATGCCGCCTCCAGGTAGCGCACCACTGTACGGTGGCCCTCTTTGGATAACGGAACAAGGGTCATGACCGCGGGAATGGTGCGCTTGCCGAATGTGCGGACCTCGGAAAAGTCTATGCGGCGCATGAGCTTGCCCTTCTCGTCGTAAAACTTCTGCCATACGGGCAGGTACCCTTTTTCCCGCACCGCGGTGACGACATGACCCCATACAATGGGGCGGTCCGGCAGGGGGATGCACTTGATGTACAGCATGCCGGGCAGTGTCTCCGGAAGCGTCATCATCTCGAAGCGGTAATCCGCCAGGAAAGAGTACTCCTTGACCAGGTCGTCGTTGGTAAAATCCGAGCCCATCCAGGAGCCCATCATCATGGACGGCGGAATCTTCATGACCTTGTTGGTCTTGGGAAGGAAATTCCACATCTCATTGCCTACCCGCAGCGTTGCCATGCCCCGCTCCTTGCGGGGCTCCAGGATGCGCAGGAAGGTGTGTTTCGTGCCAAGGCTCCAGGATTGGACTTTCAGGGTCCGTTCCCAGTGGGGAGTGGTGATCACCATCTCCAGCGTGGCTTCACTGGAATCGCTGCGGTAGAGCTCATCCATGCGGCGCGCGATTTCCCTGGCCCGGGGATCTTCCGGGGAAGAGGATCCGGCCGGCAGACAGGCAGCCGCGGCCAGTGTCGCCATCATCATGACGGTGAAGAGTGCCGTCTTGGTCTTCATGATTTCCTCCAGGTTGGCTTGGATTGTACTGAATGCGCGGATTCATCGGCGGGCAGAGAAATACCGAATAGAACCAGTCCGGGGATTTCTTCCGCCATGCGCCGATAATCAAGGGCCTCGGGATCCAGGATCCATTGGGCCATCAGGCCGTCCAGCATGCCGATCAGGGTGGATGCCGTGGTGAGGGTGTCCAATCCGGGACGGAATATCCCTTCCCGGACACCCTGTTCAATCACCGAGGCCATGGCCCGGCGATAGATTCCGTAGTAGTTGTTCATCTCGACGAACATGGCGTTGGCCTGGGATGTGTCGCGCATGGCCTCGGCCCAGAAATTGAAAATAATGCGCACCACCCCGGCGGATTCTCCCTGAATAACGGCAAGGAAAGCGGCGAGCACGGCGCGAAGCTTTTCCGCGCCCGATAGGGGAGAGTGAATGATATCCTTTAGTTGCGTATCCATCAGGCGCATGAACGCCGTCCAGGTGTTCCGGATGATTTCGTCCTTGCTGCGGAAATATTCGTAGATCGTGCCCTTGCCGATGTCCGCCTCGGCGGCGATATCCTGAATGGTGGCCTGGGCGAAACCCCGGCGGGAGAACACTTTCAGGGCCGCTTCCAGGATCAGGTCCCGTTTTTCCTCTTTGTCGACGATGCGTGCCGCCATGGCCTTTTCTCCTTTGACCGACCGTTCGGTCAATTAAATTCTACTCTCGTTATCCTGCCTGTCAAGGAGTA